>ENA-UOOR01002227-UOOR01002227.1-fermentation-metagenome-genome-assembly--contig:-NODE-2227-length-20157-cov-4.902398_pt1 | contig 20157 bp, 14 predicted proteins | sample MGYA00245780_ERZ724029 | MGnify/ENA primary metagenome ERZ724029 (study PRJEB28704, sample SAMN03018315) | fermentation metagenome | biome: anthropogenic terrestrial biome; feature: soil; material... | reverse complement strand
GCGTTCTTAATTGCCAAGTATACGAAGGCCCATTTTGAAACGGTAAATGCGGTTTCAACGGGGGTGGCGGAGCTTAGAAGATTGATTGGCGAAGCCAAAGAGCGTTCCCTCCTGCATGGGCAGCGGACGGTGGTTTTCATCGATGAGATTCATCGTTTTAATAAAGGGCAGCAGGATGCTCTACTCCCGGCGGTCGAGGATGGCACGATCATCTTATTGGGGGCGACGACGGAAAACCCCTATTATGAAGTAAATACCCCGCTCCTCTCCCGCTCCCGGGTTTTCCGGCTCCGCTCTTTGAATGACGATGAGCTGAAAGAGGTGATCAACCGGGCCATCAACGATCGACAGCAGGGATTGGGCGAACTGCAAGTGATCCTGGAACCGGCGGCCTTGGAACATCTGGTTGGCGTCGCGGAAGGCGATGCGCGGGTGGCGTTAAACGGGTTAGAATTAGCGGCGCTCACCACCGAACCGTCCGACGACGGCCACCGTCATCTAACCGTGGAGATCATTGCCGACTCGGTGCAACAAAAGGTGATTCGGTATGACCGCGAGGGGGATAACCATTACGATACGATCTCGGCATTTATTAAATCAATCCGGGGATCGGATCCGGATGCGGCCCTTTTTTATCTGGCAAAGATGTTGAAAGCAGGGGAAGACCCGAAGTTTATTGCCCGTCGGTTAATTGTCCATGCCGCCGAGGATATTGGGAATGCCGATCCCCAAGGGCTCTTAGTTGCAGTCGCCGCCGCCCAGGCCGTTGAGATGGTCGGGTTACCGGAAGCGCGGATCCCCATGGCGCAGGCGGTTACCTATTTGGCGACGGCACCGAAATCAAATGCCTGTTGCCTGGGGATCGATCTGGCTGGCAAGGATGTGGAGGCGGTGAGTCAGGGGACGATTCCTCTCCATCTTAGGGACGCTAGCCACCCCGGCTCGCGGCAATTGGGTCACGGCCAAGGATACCTTTATCCCCATGATTATCCCGGCCACTATGTGCCCCAAGATTATCTGCCGACTGAAGTAAAAGGGCGTCGCTATTACCAGCCTACGGAGGAAGGCTATGAACGAAGGATCAAAGAGCGGTTAGAAAATTGGCGGGCGGGGAAGAATAATAAATAAACTTTTTTCGATAAAATCAATAAAGGTTCTTGACAACCGACCGAGTTATTTGCTATAATCTTCTTTCTTGACAAAAATGGACAATCTGTGTTATAATCTATCTATTGGTATAGAAGGATGGTGAACAGGTTTGTCCAGGCAAGAACCAAACGTTTTAGAAAAGATCCGGAAAGACATGGACAGCTTTGTTGGCCAAGAGGTCAGTTTAAAAGCTAATACCGGCCGAAAAAAAGTATTCCAGGTCAAAGGGATTTTAGAACAGACGTATCCCAAAATTTTCGTTGTTAAATTTCGGGAGCGACAAGTAGAACGGAGAGTATCCTACAGCTATGCTGATTTGCTCACAGAGGTAGTAGAAATCTCCATCGGGGAAAACCGCATTGGAATGGAAACAAATTAACGTCGGATTTCCGCCCGCCTTCCGCTAGGAAGGCGGGTTTTGCTTTTTATTACCGATAAAGGTCGGCCTGTCGTGAAAGGAAGCGGGGGAAAGGTGTCGAATGATCATTCAATGGTAACCGGACAGGGGGATGAATGGAAATGAACAGGCGGTTTCAAGGCTGGATTATACTGCTAATATTCCTGCTTGCAACATACAGCCCACCGGTATCTGCCGAAGGGCAGATTGAACCTGTTCTGCTGATTAGATTGACCTTAAAGCCCCAGGTGACCCTCCGCGGTCTGGGACCGATTACCCTCTTTTACCGATCGGAAAAAGATTTGGCCGAAAAACCGCACTTCTCTTCGGCTTCATGGCAAAAAGTCGAAGATGCGGCAATTTATCATCAATTAAGTTGGCAGGTGACGATGGTTGACGGACAGCTGATCCTCCATTCGGAACAGGGTGATTTAATTACGGGGGATTTACCGATCCTGCTGCATAATTCCGGTAGTGGCTTTGAGCTAAACGGAGCAGACTATCCGGGGAACCTGATCTTATGGCCTGACGCCGATGAGGGGTTAATTATCTTGAACGAAGTTGGGCTTGAGGACTATGTTTGTGGCGTGTTAGGAAGCGAAGCTTATGCCAGTTGGCCCCTGGAGGCATTAAAAGCGAATGCCGTGGCCATCCGGTCATATACTATACATAGTTTGGGAAAGCATGACGCTTTTGATCTTTGCGCCGAGAACCATTGTCAGGTTTACCGTGGCTTGCCCCAGGCGGCGGTTTTCCGGGCAGCGGTCACGGCGACAGCGGGCGAGGTCTTGACTTGGCGGGGAACACCCATAAATGCGGTTTATCATTCCAGCAGCGGTGGGCGGACCAGAAACAATGAGGATGTTTGGAGCGGATTACCGCTCCCCTATTTGCGTTCGGTGGAGGATTTTGACCACGATGGGCGGAATTACCAATGGCCCAACGCCTATCTTTGCAGTGTGGAGGAGTTGGCCCACGGGTTAATTCTTCCGGGGGAACAAGCGCTGCAGGTAACACCGATTCCTTCGGTTAATGGGGAACGGGTCGGTTTTTGGTTTGGTGGCACGAGCGGGGGAAGAGGATTAAAAAATGAAGAACTCCGTCGGCTGCTTGGGTTACCCAGCGCTAATTTCCGGGTTTTTTGCTATCCGGAACAAACCGAAATCACCCAACCGATTGTCTTACCACCAGGAGCCAGTTTGCTTTTTGTTGGTACTGGGTCCGGGCATGGTGTAGGTTTAAGTCAATGGGGGGCGGCGGCGTTGGCGGCTCGTGGTTATACTTATCAACAGATTCTCCGCCATTATTACGGAACAGAGGTTGATTGGGAAAATTATGCTACAGCAGTCAGGTAGTCGCTCACCCTGGCTTCTGCCAGGGCAACGAAGTGATGAAAATTAAAGCCAGGTGAGTCGACAAGCCCCAGAGGCGCTATAATTTGAGTTGTTCACGCCGACTACCCTTCCTTGCTAAGTGAACAACATAGGCTATTTTCTAAGTAAAATACTCGATTTCGGCTTTGGGAAACAAGCGGTTAATTTCTTGTGTAAACCAATTCTTTAAGGTTTCCAACTGGTCCGGGGGATACACGTATTTCCCATAGCCGTATTTTCCCCATTTTAGCTTTCGGCTTCCTTCTTCCATCTTTAGTTTGGTTTGGGGGAACCGTTCCAAAATTATTTTTTTGGCGCGGGCAGTAAAACGATGGGAGATCAGTTCAAAACTCAGACTTGACGGCTGATGGGGCTGAATCCAAGCGGCAAGATCCTCCAGTAACTGGCGATAGTCAGCTTGCCAATCCTCGTACAAGAACAGAGGGGCAATAATGAAACCCAAGGGGTAACCGGCTGCGGCCATTTTACCGGCGGCACCCAGGCGCTCAGTCAGCGAAGGGGTTTTGGCTTCAAAAGAATTTATTGCGAAAGCTGAGTTTATACTGAAACGGAACTTGGTGTGCCCGCGGTGGTTTAGATCAAGTAAGTCGTCGACATTGGCAAATTTGGTAACGACGCGCAGTCGCCCGTACTCTTGGCGACCGAAGAAAGCAATCGTCTTTTGTAAAGAACCGGTTAGATGTTCGACAGCCAGTGGATCGGAAGTACTGGCTGCTTCAAAGTGGGTAATATCCGGATGATGTTTTTCGATATAAGCTTCGACGGCGGCCAAAATCTCATCCACATTGACGTAAATACGGATATAAGGTTTACGGCCGAGGGTGGTGGCCAGATAACAATATTGACAGCCCCCCGGACAACTGGTGCCAAGGGCAAACTCATAGTCAGCCGAAGGGCGGCAGGTATTAAGTTTAAGGGTTTTTTTAACCCCCACCACCAAAGTGCGTTTGGCTTCCCGGTAGGCGATTTGGGGGGTATCACCCGGGATCCCGAGTACACGGTTGTGGGAAGGTGTAATCCGGATTGGAATGCCTTTAGATTCCATTAGATCATACAATTGTCGGCCCAGTGGGTATTCCAGGGCACCGGGTTCAAAGAAAACTCGGCTTGGGATAAACAGATCCATCAGTGGAACCTCCTTTCGTACCCATAGTTTTTACTGAAGGCGGAAGATAATACGACGGCTAATCAGGAATGGATTGGCAGCGAGGGAATCGACAAGCGGAAATGAGCAAAAAGAGGTGATTGGGTGAAAAGAGAAGACTGGCGGGGACCATTGATTGCTGCGGTCGCGCCTTATAGTTACCGTTATGACCAACCGCTGGCCCGTTATACTTCGTTCCGGATTGGGGGGCCGGCCGATCTTTTAGTGGAAGTAAACACCAGGGGGGAATTGGATCGCCTGATTGGCTACTGCGAACGGGAAAGAATCCCGTGGCTCCTTTTGGGGCGTGGAACCAATGTTTTAATTAAAGATGCTGGGATCCGTGGCGTCGTAGTACAGCTCGGCCCTGATTTCAACCGAATTACAGTGGAAGGCGTTAACTTACGGGCAGGGGCAGGTGCCCCCTTAGCGCTGGTGGCGGAGACTGCTGCCCGCTATGGTTTGTCGGGTTTAGAATTTGCGTCGGGTATTCCCGGCTCCCTCGGGGGCGGCGTTTACATGAATGCCGGTGCCTACGGACGTGAGATGAAGGATGTGGTGGCCGGGGCGGAGGTGTACCATTTGGACGCGGGATTTACGAACTTAAACCGGGAAGGATTGGCCCTTGGCTACCGGACTAGCAGCCTTCAACAGAGCAGGGGAATTTTAGTCGAAGCTCATCTACAGCTCACACGCGGGGACGAAGCGGCGATCCGGGCCGAAATGAAAGCTCTAAATGGGCAACGGCGGGAGAAACAACCCTTGGAGTTGCCCAGCGCCGGTAGTGTGTTTAAAAGACCGGCCGGGGCCTTTGCCGGCCGTTTGATCGAAGAGGCGGGGTTAAAGGGGAAAACAGTAGGCCGGGCCCAAGTTTCCCCGAAACATGCCGGCTTTATTGTAAATCTGGGCGGAGCAACCGCTGGGGATGTGCTGGCCTTGATTGAAGAAGTCCAAACCGAAGTGGAGCGTTGCACCGGTTACCGGCTGGAACCGGAAATACGGATTCTAGGTGGGGAATAAATTCCAGCAGGAGAGGGTTGCGGAAGGCGCGAACAAAAGGGAATGGAGGGGATATGATGTTGAAACGAAGTAAACGCTACACGATGCTGTTCCTACCGGTATTTCTTTTTATGCTGTGCACCGGCCCCTCCCTCCACGGTCAAACAGGAGGACCCGAACCGGACCGGGTAGTCCCCGGCGCTTATGATGTTTGGAGTCTGGACATGGCGCGGGATGGCCGGATTGTTTTCTCAGGGAAAGAGGAAGGCGAAGCCGGGCCCAAGATGCGGATTTGGTTATTCAAACCTGATTCAAGTGGGAAACCGGTTCTCTGGACGGGAACGGGAAGTCTGATTGATTCTTCGCCGAAATGGGCACCGGACGGTAGTGGGGTAGTGTTGGTCCGAAAAACAGCGTCCACAGCCCAGCAGCCAGTACTGACCACGGGGATCTGGTGGAAGGAGTTTCCTTCCGGGGCTGGACTGCGGTTGACCAGCGGTCCGCAGGACCGGGATCCGGCCTGGGCACCAGCGGGGGAAACGCTGGTTTTCGTCCGCGGCCAAGGCTTATATAATTCCTCATTAATGATGATCGAAAAAAACGGCCTAGGCTTAAAAACCTTAATCGCTAGCGTCCAGGGTTTTATTACCACTCCCAACTGGGGGAGGAATGATAAAATTTACTATACATTATTAAAACAGCGGAAAACCATGGTCGAGGCTGTTGGCTACCCGGCCGAGTGTTGGGGGCTGGACTCCGGGAGCATCTGGGTTTATGATCTAAAAACCGGAGAAAACCGTCCTTTTCTGGAAAATAGCGATGATAACCGGCACCCGTCCGTTTCACCAGACGGACGTTACCTTGCCTATATTTCCACCGGCGGACAGGAGAGTCCGGAAGGGAAAGTAGTACGGGATCGGGGGAGCCTGTTTGTACTCGATCTAAAGGACCAAACCCGTTTCCTGATCAGTAATGGCGTCAGTCTCAACGGCGGACCGCCCTGTTGGAGTCCTGATGGCAAGCGACTGGCTTTTTTCAGTTTTCGTGATAACCGGCCGGCGGTCTGGAGCCTACCATGGCAAAAGTACGCACAAACGGTAAAAGTTGACTCAGATTGAACATAACATCCTAGCACAGCTCAGATAAATAAAGATCCGTAGACCACAGTCTAACCGAAATAGTTAACCTGTGGTTCTTTTCATAATCGGAGCTTGGTGTATAATAAGGAGCAAGAGGAAAAAGCGATGTACGATGATTTTAAACGGGAAGCAGGCCGACCAGCTTACCTTCAACTCAAGGAGTATCTGAAAAAACAGATTCTCAGTGGGATGCTTCAGGCCGAGGAACGGTTGCCCTCCACCAGGGAACTGGCGGCCGCTTGCGGATTGAGCCGGAATACGGTGATCCAGGCCTATCAGGATCTGGAGGAAGAGGGTTTCATTACGACCGCACCTGGGCAAGGCTCCTTCGTATCCGCAGTGGCAATTAAGTACCAAGCCACGCTGGAACTCCCCTGGGAACGCCGGTTAACCCCGTATGCCGAGGCCGCCGTTGATCTAGACATTGAAAAGTCCGAGTTGAAGTGGGAACGGGGCATGATTTCGTTTAAAAGTATCGCCCCTGATGGGGATCTCTTTCCGACCGAAGATTTTAAACGGGCTTTTCTCGACCGCTTTGCGACAGAAGGCAGTAAGATTCTGAATTACGGTTATGCCCAAGGATACCGCCCCTTACTGGAATATTTGACAAACTATCTAAAAAACAAAGGTGTTGATCCCGAGGGGAAGGAAATTCTGGTCACGAACGGCTTTACCGAAGGTTTAAACTTGGTGTTGACTGGGATTTGCGCGCCCGGAGATGGCATTGTGACCGAAAATCCGACTCATAATACAGCACTGAAAATCTTTAAATTGCACCGCTTACGGATTTGCGGAATTCCGATGGACGCGGAAGGATTAAACTTGGGAAATCTTGAGGAGACCTTGGCGACCCAACCGGTCAAAGCCGGTTTTTTAATCCCATCCTATCACAATCCAACCGGACTGGTGATGACGCCGGAGAAGCGCCGGGCCGTGTTGGAAATCTTCACCCATTATCAGGTACCCATCGTTGAGGATGGTTTTAACGAAGAATTGCGTTATACCGGGGCTCATATTGCTCCCTTACTGGCGCTGGCGGGGCAGGGAAATAATGTGGTTTATATCGGGAGTTTCTCCAAAATCCTTTTTCCCGGCTTAAGACTAGGTTGGGTAATGGCAGACCGTAAGCTAATTGCGGCCTTGGAAAGTATCAAAAGAAGTGTAAATATCCACACCAGTTTTCTCGACCAAGCGCTCCTCTTTGAGTATCTGCAGAACGGTTCTTTTGAGAAGTATCTACGGAGAGCGCGGAAGGTTTATCGGGACCGTCATGAGGCAGCGCTTCGACTGGCCACAGCCTTGATTCCGCACCGCCAGATCTGGGGGGAGGGTGGACTCCATATTTTTGTGGAACTTCAATGCGGCCTCAATGCCCGTCAAGTCTTGGCTGCCTGTTATCGGCAGGGAGTTTTGTTTATGCCCGGGGATCTCTTTTACACCGACGGTGGCGGTACCAATACCTTGCGGTTGGGGATTGGCCGCGTTACTGAAGAAGAAATGGCCAAGGGGTTTAAGATCATTGGGGAAGTAATTTGTGCATTGGAGGAGGAGAAGAATGCCTAGTTTCAAAAAATCAAAGAAACTCGATCATGTTTGTTATGATATTCGTGGTCCGGTCATGGATGAGGCGAATCGCCTGGAAGAGGCTGGTCATGATATTTTAAAATTAAACATCGGGAATCCGGCGCCTTTTGGCTTTGACGCTCCGGAAGTAGTAATCCAGGCGGTCCGGGATAACCTTTACCATGCTCAAGGTTATGTCGATTCCAAGGGGATTCTCCCCGCCCGTCTGGCGATTCAAGCTTACTGCGAAGAGAAAGGGATTACCGGAGTGAAGCCAGAGGATATTTATATCGGGAACGGGGTTAGTGAACTAATTGTCAGTTCCATGCAAGGGTTGCTTGATGAAGGTGATGAGATCCTAATTCCTGCGCCTGATTATCCGCTCTGGACCGCCGCGGTCAACCTGGCTGGTGGGACGGCGGTACATTATCTCTGTGATGAACAGGCTGACTGGTACCCGGATCTAGATGATATTACGAGGAAGATTTCCCCCCGGACGAAGGGAATTGTCGTGATCAACCCGAATAACCCGACCGGTGCCGTCTATCCCCGTTTCATCTTGGAGCGCATCGTGGAACTGGCAGCTACCCATGGCTTGATTGTTTTTGCCGATGAGATCTACGACCGGATTCTCTTTGACGGGGTGGAGCATACCGCCCTCGCTTCCCTCTCTGACGAGGTGCTTTTCCTGACGATGAACGGCTTATCCAAATCCCAAAGGATCGCCGGCTACCGTGTTGGTTGGATGGTGGTTAGCGGAAATAAAGCGGCGGCTAAGGGTTACATTGAAGGCCTTAATATGCTGGCTTCCATGCGCTTATGCAGTAATGCCCCTGCCCAGTACGCCATCGAGATCGCCCTGAACGGGGAGAACAGTATTGCCGATTTGACCAAACCCGGCGGTCGTATTTACGAGCAGATGGAATTCGCCTGGCGCCGGATTAACCAGATTCCCGGTCTTTCGTGTGTCCGACCAGCCGGTGCCTTTTATCTCTTCCCCAAAGTTGACGTTGACCGGTACCGGATCACTGATGATCAGCAGTTTATTAAAGACTTTTTAACCACAGAAAAAGTCCTCTTGGTCCAGGGTACAGGTTTCAATTGGCCTGCCCCCGACCATTTTCGGGTGGTTCTCCTTCCGGAGATCGCTACCTTAAGTTCGTCCTTTGACCGCCTGGAAAATTTCCTAGCCACTTACGTTCAAGAGCGTAGGGTGCAGAAGGTAGGTTAATCAGGTTTTACGGAAATAAAAAAAGCATAATCCCTTTGCGGATTATGCTTTTTTCGATTCGGCTGAGTGCTACCTATTAGTTAAATGTAACTTAAGACCAAGCAAGTGCATATTTACCTGTTAGGATTTTTCCTTGGATAAAAAGTTTGTTAAAGGAATCCTTTCCAGCTTTAGGCGTATTGACGAAACTCTGGGTTGAGTGGTAAGATATGACTGACCGACCGACCGTCCGGTCGAGGAGGTGACTAAGTTGACAGATCACGAACAGACGGCGCCACTGGCGGCTCCGGAGCAGGAGACCAAAGAACGAATTCTCCAGGCGGCGTTGGTTGTTTTTGGAGAAAAGGGTTACCATCCGGCAACAATGGCTGAGATTGCTGAGGCAGCCCGAGTCGGAAAAGGAACGTTGTACTGGCATTTTTCCAGTAAAGAAGATTTATTTTACGGGATGATTGCGCAATTGGCGCAAGAGATCAATGTAAAGCTGCGGTCGATTTTGACAACGGAGCGACCCTTTCCCGATTTATTACTAGTTTTTATCAAGGAATTTTTAAACTCTTTCGATCATCATCGCGATTTGACCCAGTTAAATATGAGCATGACGCAAGGTTTAAGTAATGAGCTGCGGGAGAAGCTGATGCTTTGGCATGAGCAATTTTTAGCGATTAATACGGAACTGATTGAGTTGGGTTTAAAGCTCGGTTTTTTCCGCCCTGATCTTGAGGTGAAAAGCGTGGTGACGGCTTTTACCGGGATTCTTTTCGCCTTTGGGGGGAGGCAATGTTTGGAAGAAAACTGGAACCAAGTGGAAACGAAAGCCGTTTTCATTAAAGATATGCTAACCCATGGCATTGCTAAATAAACTGAGGAGGACAGTAATGGTGAAAAGAATACATAGAAATATAGGTGTGATCGCACTTTTGTTTTTTCTTGGCATTGGGGCTTTTTTGCCAGTATTAGCCCAGGAAGAACAGGGAATAAGCTTGGCGGAGGCACTGAGGATGGCCGTGGCAAATCCGTATAACTTAGGCGCGACCGGCGCGGCGGTAACAGAAGCTGAGGCCAAAGTGGCGCAGGCCGGTGCCAGCCGCTGGCCATCGGTTTCATTCAGTTCGAATTATACCCGGATTGGCCCGCATACAACTGTTGATATGATGGATATGTTTGTCTATGGCCCCGATGGTAGTGTGATTGGTTTAAAACCACCTACTCCCACAGAGGCAGAAGCAAGCGGTAGTTACTCCACCGGCCTCAACCTTCAGGTACCTGTCTATATGGGCGGAAAACTGGCGGCAGCAGGAGACATGGCCCAATTGGGTCTAGAGGTAGCGGAAGTTAACCATCAGGCGGAATATGTGAGTTTGATCTACCGCGTAATTCAAGCTTACATTGGGGTCTTAAAAGCCGATGGAATGTTGGCGTTAACCCAGGAACAGATTAAGCTGTTGACGGAACATGAAAGGTTAATTGCGACAAATCTTAAACTTGGTTATGCCACGAAAAATGATTTAATGGAAACGAAGATTCGTGTAACCCAAGCGGAACTCGGAGCGGTCAAGGCGGAACATGGTAAGAAGTTGGCCCTCGAGAACCTCTGTAATCTCCTAGGGATTCCCCCCCAAGAACCGGTTCTAACTTCCAAACCGGTCTTAACAAAGGAAAGCGAGCTGCCCGGCTTGGAGCAGGTATTAATGCGGGCGGAGGCAGGCCGACCGGAGCTCATAAACTTGGAGCTTGCCGTGGGGATTGCCGCAGAGAACCTTAAATTGAGCAGCGGTTATTGGAAACCGAACTTAATGATGATTGGGTCCTATGGGACACAAAATCAGGATCAACCCACCTTCAATGATGGGATTTGGAGTTTAACCCTTAATTTAGACTGGAAGCTTTTCGATGCCGGTGCGGGGCACGCCGGGATTGCAGAAGCCAAGGCGAATTTGGAAAAAATCCAATTTCAGCTGGCGCAGGCGCAAAACTTAATTCGGTTGGAAGCCCGCCAGAAATATTTGGCGGTGACCGAGGCGGCCCAGGTTTTAGCCTTAACCGAGTTGAGTTTGGGCCAGGCTACAGAGAATTACGAAATATTAAAGGTCAAATTTGAACTGGGGGTTGCAACCAACTTAGAGTTACTAACTGCCCAGAACACGTTAAATATGGCCAAGAATGATTACATAAATGCGGAATATGATTATTATTTAGCGGTTTCCGATTTATACCAAGCAATGGGGGAAACGGAGAATTTCTTGCAGGAGGTAAGTGAAGATGCGTAAAGTTGTAGTGACGATCGGCATCATGTTGGTCATTGCCGTGATCGGCTATCTGATTACCGGCGGCCCGGCGCATCAAGCCATGGACATTGGTGACCAGGGAATGATGGAGCAACAATTAGCGGTGGAAACGGTGGTAGTAACCCGGGGAGATCTGAAGCAAACCACCACGCTTAATGTTACTTTTGCGCCCGCTAGTAGCGTTCCGGTTATTCCGAAGACCGGGGGTACGGTGACCAAAGTGTTGGTGGCCACTGGTGACTGGGTGACCAAGGGGCAAACTCTGTTTACAGTTGATGATCGACATTTGCAATTACAAGTAAAACAGGCGCAGGCGGCTTACGAAATGGCCAGTGCGAATCTGGCGCAGGTTGAAAAGGGAGCGTCTGCCGAGGAAATAAAACAGATTGAGTCCACCGTTTTGCAGGCAAAAGCTTCCTACCAAAATGTGGCGGCTGAATATCAGCGGATGGAGGAACTGTTCCGGCAGGAGATGGTTCCGCAACAGCAATTAGAAGCGGTGCAACTGCAGAAAGAAATCGCTGCAGCCAATCTGACGGCGGCAGAAGCTAGACTAAGTGCGGTGCAGAAGGGAGCTTCCCAGGAACAGCTTGCTGTTTTGGAAGCTCAAGTGAAACAGGCGGAAACTGCCCTCGAATTGGCCAATTTGCAGCTGGGGTATACCCGTGTGACCGCGCCGATTCAGGGGGTCATTGCTCAACTCACGGTGGAAGTAGGGAGTATGGCAGCTCCTTCCCTCGCCGCCGGATTAGTGGTTGATGACCGCCAAATGAAAGCGAATGCTCTGGTTCCGGAGAGTTATATTAATCAGTTGCGGGTGGGCGAAGCAGTCGAGATTGAAGCCAAAGCAAGCGGCAGTAGTTTTAGCGGAACCATATCCGCGATTACGCCCGTGGCTGATCAGGCCACGCGCCAGTTTCCGGTGGAATTTTCAGTGGTTAACTCCTCAAATACGCTGAAGGCGGGAATGATGGGGACCGTTTATCTAACCATCGGAGAGGGTCGTAATCAGCTGGCGCTCCCTGTTGATACTGTGTTATTTGAGGGTGAGCAGGCTTATGTCTATGTGGTGGAAGACGGACGCGCGCGACGCCGAAATATTAGAGTCGGCCTTAACACCGGAACGTTGGTTGGTGCTGCGGATGGTCTGCGCGAAGGGGAGCAAGTGATCAGTCGTGGTCAGCACCAGGTGAAAAACGGGATGTTAGTTGAGGTGAAATAGATGAGTTTACCAAGTTTCTCGATTAAACGACCAGTTACCACCCTGATGGTTTTTCTCTTAGTCTTAGTGTTGGGAGTTGTCTCGATCACGCGGTTACAAGTTGATCTGATGCCAGAGATGACTTTTCCGATCGCTACGATCTTCACCTCCTATGAAGGCGTTGGTCCCCAGGAGATCGAAAACCTGGTAACCAAACCCTTGGAAGGGGTCTTAGGCACAGTCGCTAATATCGAAGGAATTACCACCTATTCTTCCACGGGTCAATCCATAGCACTTCTAGAGTTTGATTGGGGCACCGATATGGATTTCGCGCTTTTGGATGTCAGGGAAAAGATTGATCTGATTAAAGGGTATTTCCCCGATGGAGTGGAGAACCCACTGATTTTCAAGATCGATGCGTCGATGATGCCCATTATCAATATGGCGGTCAGTGGCGATTCCGACCTGGCGATGCTCAAGAAAGTGGCGGATGAAGAAATCAAACCGGCCTTGGAAAGGTTAAGCGGCATCGCCTCCGTTGATGTGGCCGGGGGTTTGGTTTCCCTGATTAAGGTTGAAGCGGACCCGATTAAGTTAAACGCCTATGGTCTTACCCTCCAAAATATCACCCAAGTTCTGCAAGCCGAGAATCTAAATCTGCCCGGTGGCACCGTGCAATCGGGTAACCTGGAATTAGTGGTCAGAACGACCGGCGAGTTTGACCGGGTGGAACAAATTGCCAACTTAAATCTGATGACGTCCCGCGGCGCCACGGTGAAGCTGAAGGATGTGGCAAGTGTCACCCAGACTTACGATGAGATCAGTAATTATGTATTACTAAATGGTCAACCGGCGGTCGGGTTATCGATTCAAAAGGAAACCGATGCCAATACGGTAAATACCGCCAATCGAGTTGTGCGGGAGCTAGAAAAGCTCAAAGCAGATTTACCGCCTGGTCTCAATGTAGAAATTGTCATGAATCAAGCGGATTTTATCCAACTCTCCATTGATAACTTAAAAAGTAGCGCTATCATCGGCGGTTTGTTGGCGGTGGCGATCCTCTATGTCTTTTTACGGAATCTTGCCAGCACTCTAATTATTGCAATTGCCATCCCGATCTCGATTATTTCCACGTTTGTCCTTATGTATTTTACCAACTTGAAACTGAACATGATGACCTTGGGTGGATTGGCCCTCGGGGTAGGAATGTTGGTGGACAACGCGATTGTGGTTTTGGAAAACATCTTCCGGTTCCGGGACGAGGGTTATGGGATGAAGGAGGCGGCGACCGAAGGCAGTTCTGAGGTGGGGATGGCGATTGCCGCTTCTACTTTAACCACAGTCGTAGTCTTTTTGCCGGTGGTTTTCATGGGAGGGTTGACGGCGCAACTTTTTAAGGAATTGGCGTTGACCGTGACCTTTTCCTTACTCGCGTCGCTCTTCGTCGCGCAGACCCTGGTTCCGGTGATGAGTTCTAAGTTCTTGTATGTTAAGCCGAAAAAGCCGCAACAGGCGGCAGTAGCTGAGGGGAAACAGTCGCCACAGACAGACCGACTACGCTTGTATCAGGGCTGGCTGGCTTGGTGCTTACAGCATCGAAAGACGGTGATAGTCTTCATCGGATTTTTGGTGGCGCTCAGTCTGATCATGGTTGCCCGAATGGGCGCCGAATTCATCCCGAATATGGATCAAGGAACGGTTTCAGTTCAGGTCCAGCTCCCGAAGGGCACAGTGCTCAGTGAAACCGAACTGGTGGTCCGGGAGGTGGAGGCAGTGCTTGCCGAGCTTCCGGAGGTTAAGATGGTCTATACTTCCGTCGGTGGCGGGGGCATGATGAGTATCGCTGGGGGCGGTAGTGACCAGGCGTCCCTAACGATTCAATTAACCGACAAAAAACAACGACAGCGGAGCGCGGAGCAAGTTGCTGAGGAGATTCGTGCCCGAATTAGCAGGATCCCGGGCGCAGAAATTCAAGTGCAAGCTGCTTCAATGTCGATTTCAGGTACGGGCAAACCGATTAATATAAAGCTTAAAGGGGCGGACTTTGCTCAACTGGAGGCGATCTCGTCCGACTTGGTCAACCTGGTCAAAACGGTGGAAGGCACTAGGGAAGTGGAATCAAGTTTAGAGGAAGGACGACCCGAACTTCGGGTCCGGATTGACCGGGAACGGGCATCGGCGCAGGGTTTAAATGCCTATACCATTGCTTCCTATCTCCGGACGGCGATTGCCGGCTCGACAGCGACTACTTTTAAAGTCAATGGCGAAGAGTATGATGTGGTGGTTAGCCTTCAAAAGAACGAGCAGGGGATTCCCGGGGTTAGTCAGTTAATGATTCCTACTCCCTTCGGTTCACAGGTACCATTGAGTGAAGTCGCCGCGTTACACGTGGTAGAAGGGCCTAATGTGATCACCCGCGAAGACCAGGAACGGGTAGTGACAATCTCAGCAGCCTTGACCGGTCGAGATCTGAACAGCGTGGCGGGGGAGATCAATGGAAAAGTGCAGTCCTATCCGCTACCGCCCGGTTATACTGTCCATATCGGCGGGGAAGCAGAAGAGATGCTTACAGCTTTCCGTGATTTGCTTCTCGCTTTATTATTGGCGGTCATCTTTGTTTACATGATTATGGCTGCTCAGTTTGAATCGTTAGTCCAACCTTTGATTATTATGTTCACAATGCCGCTGGGCTTGATCGGAGTGATTTGGGCGCTGGCGATTGGTAATTTACCCGTTTCCGTACCGGCCTTGGTCGGGGTCATTGTCTTGGCTGGGGTTGTGGTTAATAACGGGATTGTTTTGGTGGATTATGTCAATATCTTACGACAGAAAGGCCATGCTGTGGAAGAAGCTCTAATGCTGGCCGGGCCGACCCGTTTCCGACCGATTTTGATGACAGCTTTGACGACGATCTTAGGCTTATTACCGATGGCGTTTGGCACGGGCGACGGCGCTGAAATGCAGGCACCGATGGCGGTTGCGGTCATTGGCGGTTTAACAGTGGCGACCGCCCTCACTTTAATTGTGGTTCCTGTCATTTACTTAAGCTTTGACCGGATGAGTGTGAAGTGGAAAAGTAGACGACAGCGGAAAAGGGCGGTGGTATCCAGTAACGAACAATCAACTAAAGCTATTTTCTAGGTAGTCACCCACCCTAGCTACCGCTAGGACAACGAAGTAATGAAAATCAAAGCTAGGGAGGGTGACAAGCGTCGAAGGCTACAGCAGCTGGTCGTTCGGAGCGGCGTCACCAAGCTAAATTACTGAAATGAAAGCCGCGAGAATCGACAGACTAGTATTTTCTAGGTAGTCGCTCACGCTGGCTACCGCCCGCACGTGTGAAGTGATGAAGATTTAAGCCAGGTGAGTCGACAAGCCCCGAAGGCCACCGCAGTTGGTCGTTCGGAGCGGCGTCACTTAAGCTTAAATGCTGAAAATTAAGCCGCGAGTAATCTCACTTTTCGCAAACCTTGATCCACCAAGGAAAACGCGAAAGCCTGCGAAAGCGTTTTTCTTGGTAGGAATTGAATGCGAAATGTGAGACTGACGACAGACTAGTATTTTCTAGGTAAACGACAGTAAAACGATGAGGATAAAACAGGACTTTCTGCCCTGCGAGTCGAAGATGATCCGGAAGAAAATACTTCCGTTAAGCGCGAGGGGTTGTGAGGAAGGACGGAGGCGGACTTGGAGGTTGATCATGAAGAAGCTGTGGTTATTCCCCATGATCTTTTTAATCCTTATTTTGCTGGCTGGGCACTTTAGGTGGGCGGAAGGACCTATGCAAAGTGCGGGGGAGTATCAAATCCTACATTCGAAAGATAATTGGACCGGTCAACGGTGGGTTGTTTTATTTGGTGGATTGGTGGAATTATCCGAAGTCGGTACGGCCGAACCTTATCCTTTACATAGTAGAACACGGATCCCTTATATCACCCAGGAAGAGCTTAAGGTAGAGATCGAGGCGGTTTTAGAGCGGCCTGCCTACCAAACTAAGTGGCGAGCATTGAACCGGCAAATTACCGAACTGGAAGCGCAGGCGAAAAGCCTAAGTCTTGAGGTTCCTGCTCAGGAGGGTAGAGTAGAAGTAGATACGGTTTCTAAAGCTTTGTTTGAAGCCAAGCGGGAGCGGGATGTCGTGTTCACGGAGGCCAAGACGATCTTCTTTGCTGAGTATACGGCGATGGCTAAAAGACGGGAGTTAATAGCAAAGATCATTTGGGTGCTGCTTCTTCTGCTCACTTTTAGCGTTGCCTTCCATTATTTCCTCGCTGAAGTCAAGCGGTGGAAACGGGCGAATGAAACTTACGAGATTGTGGAGTATGTGACGAAGAATAATCGCTATCCTTTAGAGAAATAAGCGCAAAAAGCTTTCATAAACCTCCTTTTTCTTGGGGACAGTATAGTTGAAAAAAGGAGGTTTTTTCATGGAAAAAGTAAAAGTAGGGGTTATTGGTTGTGGATTAGCCTGGGAAAAATTGCATTATCCGGCCTTCAAAGAATTGGCGGATCGGTACCAAATTGTCGCGCTTTGCGAACGCCACCCAGAAGTGGCGGAGGATTGGGGCCACCGCTTGGGGTTGGATGTAACCCGTGATGTTTTTACTGATTACCGCCAAATGCTGGAACGGGCTGATCTCCAAGTTGTCGATATTGTGGTCCCGATTCCCCAAAACCACCAGGTAGCAGAGGAAGTTGCCCGTATGGGGAAACATATCATTCTCGAAAAACCGCTGGGCGCCACCTATGATCAAGCGGTGGCCACCACGGAACTTCCTTACCGATATGGGATTAAAATGATGATTGCGGAGAATTACCGCTATAGTGAAGAGTTTAACTTGATCCGTAAATTAGTTGAAGAAAAGAAGACCGGCGCACCCGTCTTCTTTATATACCATAGCAGTAGCTGTTTCCCCTGCGGAATGAGGAAGGATAGCTTTTCCGCTATTGAGTGGCGTCAGCATCCAGAGTACCCGGGCGGAGATATCCTAGATGGGGCCATCCATGATGTGGCTGGTCTTCGTCACGTTTTTGGCGGGATTAAACACTTGTCCGCCTTTGGCGTCCCCCAGGAAGCTGATTTCAGTCCCTATGCAGTGATCGCGGTGAATATGGAGTTTTTAAACGGAGTGGTAGGGACCTTTTCTTATTTTCCAGCTGGGCGCGAGGTGCACAAGCCGCCCGTCGGCTTCAGAGTCTTTGGCACCAAGGGCCAGCTTTACCTGGAAAATACCGATTGCGGACTGGTGAATGTATTTCACCAGGATGGCGGTCATGAAATGATTGGGTATAAGCCAAGACGCGGGTATTACAATGAATTGCTCAATTTCTATAATGCGTTGATGGGTACGGAAGAGATTGCGGTTACGCCGGAGGTGGAGATCGGAGATTTCCGTACAATCTACGCGATTCTCCAGTCGATCAAGGATCAAGATATTGTCAACGTCGATCGGACACTCGAATATGCGCTACAGTAAGGGGAGAGCGTAGAGTCTCCCCTTCTTTTTGAAAAAAAGTTAGTCGCTCACCCTGGTTACCGCCAGGACAACTATTTTCTAGTTAGAGGGACAAGGAGGTTACAAGAATGGATCAGATCCAAGGGGCACTACCGACCCGCGCGGAAATCCCGGCGGCATACCGCTGGAAACTAGAGGATCTTTACACTTCTTCTGAAGCGTGGGCGGCGGACCTCAAGATGGTGGAGACCTTAGCCAACGAGTTCGTCTCTTACCAGGGGAAAATCGGTGCTTCGGCAGAAACGTTCCGCGGGGTTTTAGCACTGCGGGACCGCTTAAGCCGCTTGATGGATAAAACCTTTGTGTATGCCAAAATGAAACGGGATCAGGATAATACCGATTCCCAAAGCCAGGCTTTGGTCGAACGGGCGCAGGGTTTAGCGGTACGGGTCGGGGCGCAGGTTTCCTTTTTCCTACCGGAATTAATGGCTATTCCCCAAAGTACGTGGGAAGAGTTTCTCCGGGAGGAGCCGGAACTTAGAAAGTATCGGCATTTTTTAGCCGATCTGATCCGGCGTAAACAACATATCCTTTCGCCGGAAGAAGAAAGAATTCTGGCTTTGAGCGGTGAAATCGCTGACAGTGGTGCGAACATCTTCTCCATGTTTACCGACGCCGATTTAGAGTTCCCGTCGGTCCATGATGAAGCAGGGCGGGAAGTAGAGTTAACCCACGGTCGTTATCTGGGGTTCCTTGAAAGTCGGGAGCAGGCGGTCCGGAAAGAAGCCTTTCTTACTTTGCATGGCACTTACCACCGGTACCGAAATACCCTGGCCGCGGCCTTAAACGCCGGAGTGAAAAGTAATATCTTCCAGGCGCGGGCGCGTCGCTATCCCTCGGCGCTAACGGCGTCGTTGGATGATGATAACATCAAAACAGAAGTTTATGAGAATCTGATTCGCGGCGTGCACGAAGCGCTCCCTGCTTTTCACCAATATTTTAAGGAGAAACAGGAGATGCTCCACCTTGAGGAGATGCATCCTTATGATCTATATGTCTCCCCGGTCGCCAACTTTGGGGGTAAGATCGACTACGAAGAAGCGAAAAAAGTGGTGAAATCTGGGTTAAAGCCGTTGGGCGAGGAATACGGTACGCTTTTAGACCAGGCTTTTGCGGAAGGCTGGATTGATGTTTATGAAAATAAAGGGAAGACTAGTGGAGCGTACGCCTGGGGTTGTTACGACAGCCATCCTTATGTACTACTGAATTACCAGGGAACCGGGAATGATTTGTTTACCTTAGCCCATGAGTTAGGCCATGCCCTCCATAGTTACCTGTCCAACCGGACCCAGCCCTATATTGATGCCCAATATCCCATCTTCTTAGCGGAGATCGCGTCGACCGTTAATGAGGTGCTCTTGGCGATCTACTTGATCGATGGCGCGCAGAGTAAAGAAGAGAAACTCTACTATCTTCACCATCTACTAGAACATTTCCGGGGGACGGTTTTCCGCCAAACCATGTTTGCGGAATTTGAGAAACTCCTCCATGAGCAGGTGGAAATGGGCGAAGCCTTAACTCCCGAGTGGTTGGAGACGGAGTACCTACAATTAGCCCAAGTCTACCACGGACCGGAAGTGGCGCTTGATCAGGAGTTGAAGGCCGAATGGTCCCGGATTCCCCATTTTTTCTATAATTTTTACGTTTATAAGTACGCGACCGGTTTCTGCGCCGCCGTGGCCTTTGTCCAACGTTTCCGTCAGGAGGGGCCACCCGCAGTGAAGGGTTATTTGGATCTGTTAAGTAGTGGGGGTGCGGACTATCCCCTCGTGCTGTTGGAAAAGGCCGGTGTGGACCTATCCAAACCCGAGCCGATCACGGAAGCGATGGCGATGTTCCGTGAGCTGCTCCTCGGGTTTAAGCTTTAGGATTCCAAAGCCCATTAGGGGCGATGGAAAAAATGAGGTTGTGGGAATAATATGTTTTTGATATAATTACTATGGGTATACCGAACCCGAATCCTTCTCGGACTTTAAGACCGTCAGATGGGAGACGGTCTTTGGTTATTATAAATGAAAGCTTAATAAAGCTTTTTGCGTTGTATCCATTAAAGAAGATTCCGTACAATATATAGTGTTTGACTTGAGTTAGGCTATCAATATATTGTACCGGAATAGTTGAATCAAGTGACAACGC
>ENA-UOOR01002226-UOOR01002226.1-fermentation-metagenome-genome-assembly--contig:-NODE-2226-length-20159-cov-2.964932_pt1 | contig 20159 bp, 14 predicted proteins | sample MGYA00245780_ERZ724029 | MGnify/ENA primary metagenome ERZ724029 (study PRJEB28704, sample SAMN03018315) | fermentation metagenome | biome: anthropogenic terrestrial biome; feature: soil; material... | reverse complement strand
ACGGTGTGGAGATGCCGGACGACAGTAAAAAGTTTTTAGAAGCGACAGCCAATCAGCAAAAAGTCATCGCTGAACTGCTTGCCGCTTATCCTGACAGCCGGGAGCTTTATGAGTTTGAGGATTACTGCCGGAATATTACCCGTGAAAACGCAGACGAATTTATTCTACGTATTGCGGAAACGCACGGAGAGCTGTTCGGAAACCGTCAGAATTATGTATCGTACATCGCTACCCGTCCAAGGGCTGAAAAAATCGCCGAACACGGACTCTTTACAGATGACGGCGTCCCGGTCGTTCTCGCGCAGGCGGTAAAGGAAGTATCAGAGCACACGGGAAATGTATGGACGCATATCATCAGCCTCCGGCGCGAGGACGCCCGGCGGCTGGGTTACGATACGGTGGATCAGTGGCAGACGCTTCTCCGATCACAGCGCAACATGATCGCACAGCAGATGAAAATCAAGCCGGGGAATTTCCGGTGGTATGCGGCATTCCACAATGAAAGCCATCATCCGCATATCCACATGATGGCTTTTTCTTCTGATCCAAAGGAGCCGTATCTGACGGAGCAGGGTATCCGTACCATCAAATCGGAGCTGGCAAAGGAAATCTTCCGTCAGGACAACATCAGCATTTATCAGAAGCAGACCGGTTACCGAGATACTCTTCGCAAACAAGGCGCTGAAATCATCGCGGATATTATTCGCAGAATCAACAGCGGTGAAAGCATTAATCCTGTTATTGGAGAAATGCTTTATAGGTTGAACGACCGGCTGCAAAAGACAAACAGCAAAAAAGTATACGGATATTTAAAACCCGAAGTTAAATCCATCGTAGACGGCATCGTTGATGAGCTGGAAAAGGATGAAAACATCCGCAGGCTTTACGACCTTTGGTATGAGCAGTATTTTAATGTGATCCGCAATTATACCGATACCATGCCTGATAAGCTTCCGCTCTCCCAAAACAAGGAGTTCAAGAGCATTAAAAACAGCATCATACAGGAGGCGCTTGCACTTTCCGATGAACAGTTTACTTTCGAGGATGAACAAATCAACAATGATATCCCCTCAGCTGAACCATCTTATACAGAAGTGGAAAATGCGGAATCGCTTCCGCTTCAATCCGAAACAGGATTTTCAGAACAGGAAACGCCAGCACCCGATCCTGAATATTTCCGTTTACTTTCACAGGCTGAAAAAGGAAACCGGTACGCTCAGTACGGCTTGGCAAAGCTCCTGTTGGACCGGGAGTCGGAACGCTATGATCCCGGCACGGCGGTAGAGTGGCTGATTGAGTCGGCACAAAAAGGATACACCGTAGCGCAGTATCGGATCGGGAAAATGTATCTGCGCAGCGAACATGCTCCCAAGGATGTGATGTACGCTTTCCGGTGGCTGGAAGCCGCTGAGAAGCAAAACAATCAATATGCGCAGTATCTGCTGGGTAAAACCTATCTTTCCGGCTCGGATGTAATGCAGGATATTGAAAAGGCAGTTGATTTGCTGACAAAATCTGCTGATCAGGGAAACCGTTATGCTACTTACACATTAGGCAAAGCATATCTCGACGGAAAGGATATTCCAAAGGACATTGGAAAAGCGCTGGAGCTGCTCACTGTATCCGCCGATAAGGGCTTTGAAGCTGCCGAATATGTTCTCGGCAAGCTGCTGTTCGGCGGCGAACAGGTTTCGAAGGATATCCCGAAAGCGATGGATTATCTCACAAAGGCAGCCTTAAAAAGAAATCAGTTTGCTCAATATCTCTTGGGAAAACTGTACCTTGCCGGTGAGGATGTTCCGAAGGATTCAGTCCAAGCAATTTATTGGCTTTCAAAATCAGCGGAGCAAGGAAATATGTACGCTGAATACGCACTCGGCAAGCTGTATCTGTACGGCAGGGACGTCGAAAGGTATTTCGAAAAAGCCATTGCCCTGCTGACGGCGGCGGTCGGGCACGGCAATCCGTATGCGGCACTTCTGCTTCAAAACATCAGAAACAACAGAAATTGGTCGTATGCTTTGGGTTCCCTCCGGCTTCTGATTCAACTCGGCAGAATATTTCAGAACAGGCTGGATGATGAACGCAAGGGTAAGATCGGTCTTGTCGATAAAAAGCTGCGCAGTCAGATCGATGCAAAGAAAGCTGCGCACGGTATACGCCAAGAATAGGAGGAAATTGTTATGTCGTCATATATCTATTTTACCGACGAGCAGAAGGAACAGGCAAACCGTATCGATCTATATGAGTTTCTCAGCCGACGCGGCGAAAAGCTGAAACGAAGCGGTTCCGAATGGGAATGGAAATACGGGGACGCCAAGATTACCATCCGCGGTAACGAATGGTATCACCACTATGACCGCGTGGGCGGCGGCGCTGTCGATTTTGTCAAATGCTTTTTTGATGCCGACTATCCGCGGGCTGTTCAGATGCTCCTTAATGGAAACTGTGGTACGGTCGTACAGTCGGAAAATAAAAAGAAAGAGAAAAAACCTTTTATACTACCACCGGCGAATACCGATATGCGCCGGTTATATGCCTATCTACTCAATCAACGGTTTATTGACCGCGATATCATTAATTGCTTTACGCACAACAAGCTGCTCTATGAAGACGCGGAATATCATAACGCGGTATTCGTAGGCTGCGACGAAAACGGCGTTCCGCGGCACGCGCACAAGCGCGGAACCGTGTTTGACAGCGGATACAAAGGCAATGTCGACGGAAGCCTACCCGAATACAGCTTCCATCACATCGGAACCTCAGACCGCCTTTATGTGTTCGAGGCACCGGTGGATTTGCTTTCGTTTCTATCCATGTATCCGGAGAACTGGCAGCGGCACAGTTATGTCGCGCTCTGCTGTACGGCTGAGCATGCCGCGATATATCAACTGAAACAGAATCCACATCTGAAATCGGTGTTGCTCTGCCTCGACCACGACAAGGCGGGTATCGAAGGCTGTTATCGACTGGCCGAACGTATCCGGGAACTGGGTCCCGATTATAACGTCAAAATGATTCAACCGGAGTATAAAGACTGGAATGAAAGCCTCAAAGAAAAGAACGGCGTCGAACCGATCCCCGGCACGGAGCATCCGGCGATGGAGTATATACGGGATTTGTGCCTGTCCCTTCCTGAAGAATGTAAGCACGAACGCTGTCCCCGATATCCGTTCGATACGTTGGTTGAGCAATACGAAAAATTGAAACGAACCGGCAAAAACAATATTGAAGCAATCAAAGAGCAGACCTTTGAAATGGCAAAGGTGGCTCTTCTTTTTTGCCCATTCCGCCATAAGCAGTTAGGCGTATATATGCCGGACGGTTGGTATGCGGAAAGGATGTTTGAACAATACCGACCGCACAGAGATAACGGCGGTTACAAAAACCACCTCTGTGATATCGGGTATCACCTGCAAAGCGTCATACGGGATTTTTCCGAAGACAAGATTTATACCAAATCCGAGCTTGAAAATCAGATCATGCGGACGCTCGAAGTCGGGCTGGACTGCCTGCGCCTAAACGCCTATGCCGTATTATCTCAGGAGCAAGCACCGACCAATTCTATGACAATGTATTAAGGAGATGAATTCATGAGCCAAATCGGAATGCTGGTATTGGCAGCGGGAATTATGGCTACCGTGCTGGGAGCTATCACCCTGCTTGCCCATATCTATAATCTGAACAATATCAAAGCGAAAACGGTCGGCGACGGCCAGCACGGAACTGCGCGATGGGCGCGCCGGGATGAGATCGTCAAAACCTATAAACAAATCCCTTTCACGCCGGAACAATGGCGCAAAGGCGAGAATCTGCCGAAAGATCAGGGTATCATTGTCGGCTGCGATTTTCCGATAAAGCCATTGATCCGGCTGCCGAAGCAGAAAGTCGTAACAACCCCGACGGCGCTGGTGGATACCGGTGACGTGCATTGCATGATGATCGGCGCGGCCGGCGTCGGCAAGACCGCTTTCTGGTTATACCCCAACCTGGAATTTGCCTGTGCCAGCGGAATGAGCTTCCTGTCGACAGATACCAAGGGAGATGTCGTCCGAAATTACGGAACCATTGCTAAGAATATCTACGGATATAATGTATCGGTCATCGATTTGCGCAACCCCACCCGCTCCAACGGAAACAATCTGCTGCATCTGGTCAATAAATATTTTGATTTATATAAACAACAGCCCGATATGCTGATGTATAAGGCAAAATCCGAAAAGTACGCTAAAATCATTGCAAAGACCATTATCCTATCCGGTATGGAAGCCGCGTCCTTCGGCCAGAACGCCTACTTTTATGACGCCGCAGAAGGTCTGCTCACGGCGACTATCCTGTTGGTCGCGGAATTCTGCAAGCCGAAGGAGCGGCATATCGTGTCAGTGTTTAAAATCATTCAGGAGCTGCTGGCACCATCCCGGACAAAAGGCAGAAATCAGTTTCAACAGCTTATGGAAAAGCTCCCGCCTGATCATAAGGCTAAATGGTTCGCGGGGGCTGCGCTGAATACCGCCGAACAGAGCATGAACTCGGTCATGAGTACGGCGCTGTCCCGTCTGAACGCCTTTCTCGACAGCGAATTGGAGCAGATTCTCTGTTTTGATACTGAGATCGACGTCGAGAAATTCTGTAAAACCAAGTCGGCGGTCTTTATCATCATGCCGGAGGAAGATTCCTCAAAATATTTTATGGTTTCTCTTATCATCCAGCAGCTCTACCGCGAAATCCTCGCCGTGGCCGATGAAATGGGCGGCAAGCTGAAAAATCGTGTCATGTTTTACTGTGACGAGTTTGGCACCCTACCAAAGATTGAATCGGCAGAAATGATGTTCTCCGCATCCCGTTCCCGTCGAATTTCAATGGTGCCAATTATCCAATCATTTGCGCAGCTTGAAAAGAATTACGGCAAGGAGGGCGCGGAGATCATTGTTGACAACACGCAGCTCACCGTTTTCGGTGGCTTTGCGCCTAACAGCGAATCGGCACAGTTATTGTCCAAAGCGATGGGCAGCCGGACCGTGCTGTCCGGCAGTGTCAGCAGAGGTAAAAACGATCCGAGTCAATCCCTGCAAATGATCGAACGTGCTCTGATGACACCCGATGAACTCAAAAGCATGCCAAAAGGCCAGTTCATCGTGATGAAAACAGGCTTCTATCCGATGAAGGTAAAATTAAAGCTGTTTTTTGAATGGGGTATTTCCTTCGGTGATCCGTATACCGTTCCGGAGCAAGGTAACCGGAAGGTGGAATATGCGGATAAGGCCGAACTGCTGGATGAGATATTCAAAAAATACCATGCGTTGAAGCCCGAAGAACTTTCAGAAGAGGATGAGGATGCAGCTTCTGCGGAAGACAGCCCGAACGGCGGCGGTCAACAGTATGAGTTGAATAAACCACCCAGCGGAAATCCTGTTCGGACACAAGGGCCAGGTGGTCAGCAATGAGCCGCTTGTCATTTTTATACGATGGCGAGCTTTCTCACAGAGCCGTCGCGGTCTATATGTATCTGTACGACCGTGCGAATAAGGACATGCAGTGTTGGCCGGCAATTCCGACGATTGCACACGCACTCAAGCTGTCGGAGTCCACCGTGAAACGCGCTCTCGGGGACTTATCAAAGGCGGGCTATATCCAAAAGGAAAGCCGGCATCGGAAAAAAGGCGGCAACAGCAGTACGCTCTATACGCTGACACCGCCGAAATAGCGAAAAATACCATGTCCCGCCAAGGGGTCAGTCTGCCCATTCGCTGGTCTCTGGCGCGGGTCATGATGAACCCGCAAAGTGAACTTCCCACTCTAAGAATATTTATCTGCAGAAAAAGACAATTATTATACAGAGAATACTGTAAAAAAATAAGGTTACCCAATTGCAACTTAAAACGATATTCTTGCTTTAGAATCATTTAGCAGTGAGGTGAATCTCGGTATTTCAAAAAAGCTCTTTTTTGCCTCATTGAACCTCGCCTATTTTTCTGCTTCTATTTTTTCTAAAAGTGAATGCTCTGCTTGTGAGATAACGAACACAGCCGGCTGAAAAATGAAAATTCAGACGGCTGTGATGCTTATATTTTCTTATAGTCTATCGTTTTTTTGATTAATTCTAATATGGCTTTTTGTTCTTTTTCTGACAATGCCGTTATTAATTCATAACATTCTTTAGCTGTTTTGTTTTCTGCTCTGCCGAAGACAACATTTTCAAAAAGGATTTCCAAAGGTAATTCTAATGCTCTGGCGACTTTTTCAATACTTTCCAGAGTAGCGTTTTTCTCACCGCGCTCCAATTGCCCGATGTATGTATTATGCAGACCGGATTTTTCCGCTAATTCTTCTTGTGGTATACTATAAATATTAATATCAATATTATAAACACTATGAATATTAATAATCATTGATCATAATTAAACATTTTGATTGGAGAGCAAAAAGGATAAGCAAAATATGTACAAGAATCAGAGAGATTTTTATTATGTTAAGTATAAAAGAAAAGACCTGCTGCTTTAGCGGACACCGGATTATTCCGGTTGGACAGCAGCCCACGCTTGAAAAAAGCTTGAAGATGAAATTGAAAAGCTGATACATATAGGTGTTATTTATTTTGGCGTAGGCGGAGCTTTGGGATTCGATACGCTGGCGGCTTTGTCCGTATTAGAGTTAAAGGTAAAATATCCTCAAAGCCGATAAAGTAAAATATACATCCGTGCATTACACACGGAACTGTATGCACATACGAAACCGCTATCTCGTCGATCACAGCGGATATTGCATTTGTTATTTGATAAGGAGTACAGGAGGCACGGCTTATACAGTAAGTTATGCAGTTAAATCAGGATTATAAATAATAAACATTACAGATATGATAATATGATGCGAATAAAATCAATTAGATCAATCACAATAATAGCGGAGGTGATTATTGTGATTGGTCAAAGACTTAAAGAAACACGAAAAAACAAGGGAGTAACACAGGATGAGCTCGCAGAGCTTTTAGGGGTGCAAAAATCCACTATAAGCTCTTATGAAAGTGATAAGATTGATCCTGTTGATAAATCTAAAGTAATGATAGCAAAGCGCTTTAATATTTCGCTGGATTATCTTCTGGGAGTAATAGATATACCTGTGCCTTATTTTAATGACAAGATGATTATTTTACCTTGCAATATTAAAGATCACCAAATTAATTTTATTAATGAGTATATCACTTTTATAACAAGGCAATCAGATTATTAGTGAACTATATCAGTGAATATAATCGTAAATTAACTTATTTTACTATTATGAATGAACATTTTTAACAATCCTATTGACATTACATCCACCATTTGGTAGAATAATGACAGTTATTGTATAATAATAATTAAATTTGCAGAAAGAGAGCAGGAATATGATATACAAGCTTCAACAGAAATTTTATGAATATTTAAGTAAGCATAGTTTTATTTCTATGTGTTCTTGCTTTCTACATAATTATAAAGATAATTATGCCCTAACGACATGAACGCCGTTTGTAAAATAACCATTGATTTTGGACAACCCCTAAGCACTTATCAGAAGTTAATCGTCGGTGGGTCGCGTTAACGGGCGGTAAGGATCATACAGTGACTATTTGGTAACGTGTCTTTTATTAGAGAAAGACAGGCGAAAGGGCGAAGCTATACCCTGTTTACGCTTGAAAGGGAATTTACAATGTCATATTGGTACATATTTTTTGCATTAACCGGTCGGGAGCAGCATATCACGAATAGGTTAAATCAACATTTTCATAATGAAGCTTTTACAACTTTTACAGCTTTTACTCCTATGCTGGAAGTATTATTTAGAAACTCTGGCAAGGTACATAAGGAAATGAAAATTATGTTTCCAGGCTATGTGTTTATTGAGTCGGAATTGTGTAGCGTTGAGTTTTTACAATATGCAAGTCATCTTATCAGAACTTCCAAAGATATTATAAAAATATTAAAGTATGGTGATTCAGATGAAATTGCTATCCGTGAAGATGAACGTACATTACTGATGCTTTTATGTAATGATAATCACTGTATTGAAACTTCGGTAGGCTTTGCCGAAGGAGATAGGATTTATATAGAAAAAGGTCCTTTGGAGGGCAGAGAAAGTATGATACGGAAAATAAACAGACACAAAATGGAGGCATTAATTGATTTAGAAATCATGGGCGGATTAAGACGGGTTGCGATTGGGTTAGAAGTATTGAGGAAAATATAAGATATTGGTACAGTATATAGAAAGTATTAAGAAAGGCGATTTCTCAATTTATCGTTAGAAAGATTATAAGTTTCAATCTATTTTCGGCTAATTAAGGAGCACAAATAATTATGAAAAAAGGGAAAATATCAGTTAAAACAGAAAACATTTTACCAATTATTAAAAAATGGCTTTATTCCGATAAGGACATCTTTTTGCGCGAAGTGATTTCCAATTCTAGCGATGCCATATTTAAATTTGAACGACTAACAGCGATTGGGGAAGCAAAAAAGAAAGAAAACGATCATTTTTCAATTTTGGTTTCTTTAAACAAAGATAAGGGAACATTGACGATTAGTGACAATGGGCTTGGGATGACTGAACAGGAAGTTAAAGATTATATAGCACAGGTAGCCTTTTCCGGAGCTATTGATTTTGTTGATAAATATAAGGAGCAAACCAATGGCGATGGGATCATCGGCCATTTTGGGCTTGGTTTTTATTCGGTTTTTATGGTTTCTGATTCGGTTGAGATAGATACCTTATCTTATCAGGATGGCGCAAAACCCGTTAAATGGATTTGTGATGGTGGTTCAAATTATCAGATTGGGGATGGCGCGAGAACTGAACGTGGGATGACATTGACGCTGAATATTTCTGAAGACAGCAAAGAATTTTTAGATGAGTATAAGATAAAGGAAATCATCCGAAAATATTGTTCATTCATAACCTATGAGATTATTTTTAAAGATGAGAACCAAGAAAAAAAAGAAGATGAAGAAATAAGGCCGATAAATACAACTAAACCTATTTGGTTAAAAGCAGGATTGTACGGACGAAGAATACAAGCAATTTTACAAGGATATTTTCCACGATTATCAGGATCCTCTTTTCTGGATACATTTGAATGTAGATTCTCCTTTTCAGTTAAAAGCAATCATCTATTTCCCGAAGCTTAGAGATGATATCAACTTGATGGATACCGGAGAAATAAAGCTCTATTATAACCAGGTTTTTGTAGCTGATAACATTAAAGAGATTTTACCGGAGTTTCTGATGGTGTTAAAGGGGGTTATCGACTGTCCCGATATTCCAATTAACGTTTCACGGAGCTTTTTACAGAATGATGGGTCAGTAAATCAAATTGCCAATTTCATTGCAAGAAAAATATCGGACAAGCTTCATTCTATTTTCAATGATAATAAAGATGAATACATAAAATATTGGGATGATATTCATGTCCTAATTAAATATGGCTGCATTCGTGACAGTAAATTTTTCGACCGCATGAAAGATGCTATTCTCTTCAAAACTGTAGAGAGTGATTATTTAACAGTTAATGAGTATTTAGAAAAGTCTGAAGATAAAGAGGAAAAGGTTATATATTATACAGATAATAAAGCTCAGCAGGCCGCGAGCATAGAGATGTTCAAAACCAATGGGTTTTGCGTGGTAGAATTTTCACATCCCATTGATTCACGTTTTGCTCAGGAGTTTGAGATGAAGGAGCAAGGTTTAAAATTCATCTGTGTAACTGCCGAACTTCCTGATAATTTAACCAGCGGGCAAGTTGTCGATGAAGACGAAGTAAAGGTATTGTCAGATATTTTCAAAGAAGCCCTTAGCAACGACAAACTGGAAGTTAAGGTAGAATATTTGAAAGATGAAAAGACTCCGGCTTTATTGTCATTGTCCGAACAATCGAAAAGATATCAAGAAATGTACCGAAATTATAACAGTATATCTTTCGGTATGAATATGGGTGATGAATATATTATGACTGTAAACCGTTCTAATTTATTAATTGACAAGATTTTGAATGCAAAACATGAGGAAGATAAAAAGGATACGGTACAAACATTATGCCGACAAATATATGACATTGCATTGATGTCTCACCGTGAATTGAATGAAGATGAGAAGCAAAAATTTATTAAAAGAAATTATGAATTATTTGATATGGTTATATAAATATGGTTGATATCTATGTGATTAGAATTGATGAGCCTATTGAAGATGAGGCATATAATCAGCTTCTTTTATGTGTATCGAAAAGCAAACGAGAGCGAATAAAGAGATTTCATTTTATTGAAGATGCAAAAAGAACGCTATATGGAGAATTAATTGTACGATATTTGGCTTGTAATATACTTAAAGTACCTAACAATAAAATAATTATTAATCAAAATGAATTTGGGAAGCCTTTTTTATATGGCTATCCCAATTTTTATTTTAATATTTCTCATTCTGGAGCATGGGTTGTTTGTGCAATAAGTAAAAAGGCAGTAGGTGTTGATGTTGAAGTTATTAAACCTATCGATCTTAGTATAGCGGAACGTTTTTTTTCTGAAATAGAGAAACAAAATTTATTGAAACTAGAAGATAAATCACAAGTAGAATTTTTTTATGACCTGTGGACATTAAAAGAGAGCTATATTAAATGCAGAGGAAAAGGATTGTCTATTGCCTTGAATTCTTTCTCTATAGTAATTAATAACCAAACTGTACAAATTATGCCTGTAAGTATGCCACTCGTGTACTTATCGCGGATAATATTAGATAACGAATATAAATTGTCTGTTTGCTCTGAAGATAAAATTCAATCATCAAAAGTAAAAATAATAAATATCAAAAACATAAAGGAGAATTTATTATATGGAAATTAAAGATAAAATTATCGAAATTCTTTCGGTTCATTGTGATATGGAAAATGTCAATCAATATTTGCATGAGAATGATGATTTAACTAAACTTGGATTGAATTCGATATCATTTATAAAAATGGTAGTAAATTTAGAGAGTGAATTTCAATTTGAATTTGAAGATGAGGCTTTAGATTACAACAAATTTACATCATTAAAATTATTATGTAGTTATGTGGAGGAACAAATGAAAATCAATAATGTGGAATATTTGCCAAAAGAGATAAAAATAGATGAAAGTGCAATCAAGGAATGGTTGTTTAAAAAGATAAATGAATTAGTAGGCACTTCAATTTTACATAATTCCGAAATTAATGATTTAACCACTTTAAATATTCCGTTAGGGGATGCTCAACAATTAGTTGATAATATTAATGAGAAATTTGATGTTTTTCTTGATGAAAATATTATTATAAATGAGAGACTATTTATAATTGAAAATTTATGTAAATATATATGTGAAAAGGTAAATAAGTTATGAAAAAAACAATTATTGCATTGATTTTAGTTTTGATTATGTCTTTTTCCGTTATATCAGTTAATGCAGCATCTATCACAATTCCATCAAATACAGAATCAAGCATGGCGGAAACATATGATTTAAACCATATTGATCAGGACAAAATAGATAAAATGGTGAACAACGTTTTAAAACAATCGAAAGTGCCTGGGTTATCTATCGCTATCATAAGCAATGAACAAACGAAATATTTATCATATGGCTATTCTGATGTTAAAAACAATATAAATATAAATGACAATACATTATTTGAAATTGGCTCAATGACAAAAGCGTTTACTGCTCTTGGTTTTCTTTTGTTGGAAGATCAAGGTAAATTAAAATTAGATGATAAAGTTTCTGATTATATCCCTGGATTTTATGTATATTATAAAGGATACCATGAAGGTAGAAAATTTGATGGTAATATTGATTTGACAATTAATCAAGTGCTCTACCAAACTAGTGGAATACCGTCCAAAACTTTAGGAAATATTTCAGAAGGCGATTCAGATAGAATGCTTGAAGAAACTGTAAAATCGTTATTTGGAGTAAAACTTGACTTCTTTCCCGGTGAACGTTTTCAATATGCTACTATTAATTACGATATTTTGGGATATATTATTGAATTAGTATCTGGACAAAAATATGAAGATTTTATCAAGGAAAATATACTTATACCTATAGGCCTAGATGAAACATATTTATTCCGTAATGAGGCTGAATCAACTGGTTTTATGGCAAAAGGATATAAAATTAATTTTTTTCAGGCAAATGAATATAAAGCACCTATTTATAGAGGGAATACACCAGCAGGTTATATTATTTCAAGTGCATCACAAATGGAACGTTGGATGCGTATTCAATTAGGGTTAATTGAAGTATCTGATCAATTTAAAAGGATTATCGAAAAATCGCACTTAGGTGATATGTCAGTAGCCTCACAGGGTGATTATTATTATGCAAGTGGTTGGCATGTTAGGATTAATAATAAAAGCATTTGGCATAATGGTGCAAATCCCAATTATTCATCAGTAATAATAATGCAACCTGATGAAAAATTTGGTATATGCGTCCTTAGTAATATGGATTCTAATGCAGCTTCATTTTTAGGGGATAATATACTCAATATCAAACAAGAAAGAAAGGAAATAGTCTATTCTAGGGATAATTATAATACCTTGGATATAACATTCAGTTGGGTTATAATTTTATCATTTATTATATTTTTTGTATATTTATTTTTATTAATAAAGACTATAATTGAACTTATCTTAAAAAAACGCGAGACAAAGAAAATAGATAATAATAAGATTGTTGGCTTTTTATTCGGGTTTGTAGTAATCATTATTATGGGGTTTTGCCTATATTATCTACCTAACATTATAATGGATAGATTGCCTTGGAGTGCTGTTAATGTCTGGGGGGCATCAACTATACGTTTGGGTTGTATCCTAGGTTATGTTGCTAGTATTGTTTTTCTAACTTATGTTATTTTAACGTTCAATTTTCCAAAAGAAAAAGAAAAAGGATATTTTGGATTGATTCCTTTAAATTTGGTTAATGGCATTATTAGTGCATTAACTATTTTTATAGTAAATGAGACATTTAATCGAAATTTAGAATTCTCAAACGAATTGTTTGTTTATTTTATTTTTGCATTGATATTTTTTATATATACTATGAAGCTTTTACAGACTAAAATGATTTTTATTACAAACGAAAATTCATATGAAAAAAGAATATTAATGATAGATAAAGTCATTTCATCTTCTTTTCAATCAATTGAAAAAATAGGGAGAGATCGTATCTTTTCAGGTCTTAATAACGATACAGCAGCAATCGCACAGATCCCAACCGTTATTATTGGATTTATCACAAACTTAGTAACTATAATATTTTGCTTGAGTTTTATTTATTTAAAAAACAGTCTAACGTTTTTTGTTTCGGTTGCAATTATTTTATTAAACAGTCTAATTGCTTTTTTCACAAGCAAAGTTGCGGCAGCATATTGGGAAAAGAATCGAGATATACAAGATACTCATTTTGGTTTAATGACTGATTTTGTTAATGGATTTAAAGAATTGTCACTAAATACTTCGAGAAAGTATGCATTTTGGTTGGACTTGAAAAAATACACAAGAATGACAAGTGAATTGAACAAATCAGCAGCAATAAAGTTTTTAAACTTCGATCTTTATAAATCAATGATGTTTAATATGATCTTTGGTGTGGTTGTTTTTGTTTTTCCGTTATTAATTGTAGATATAAACGTTAATATTCTGCGTGAAAACTTATTTATTATTTTTTATGTAATTGGACCATTTACTGCTATTGCTAATATAATTCCACAATTTACACAATTAAACATACATATGAAAAGAATAAATAAACTTATAAATGATTTAGATAGTGTATCCACGGGAAATAAATGCATTAAATCGGATATTAAGTATGACTATCCCAATTATATAAAAATTAATTTAAATAACGTTGTGTATAAATATTTAAATGATGAAAATGATGAAACGAGCGAATTTACTTTGGGACCCATATCGACTGAAATAAAATCAGGAGAACTCACATTCATTACAGGTGGAAATGGAAGCGGTAAATCCACATTGGGCAAAATTATTACTGGATTATATAATCCTACAGAAGGAGATATAACATTAAATGGGGAAAGAACCGATATATGTAAATTCAATGAATTGTTTTCGTCCGTTTACAGTGACTATAATTTATTCAAAAAACTATATGGCATTGATTTTAACATGAAGAAAGATGAAATTAATCAATATTTAAAAATGATGAATATAACTGATAAAGTTGAAATAAATGCTGATGGTGAATTTAAATCTATTGATTTATCTACGGGACAAAAAAAGAGATTGGCCTTTTTAATTGCATGTCTTGAAGATAAGCCTATGATGATTTTAGATGAATGGGCAGCAGAGCAAGATCCTGAGTTCCGGCATTATTTCTATAATGACTTATTATATATGCTGAAGGATAAAGGAAAAGGCGTTGTCGTTATTACCCATGATGACAGATATTTTGATATGGCCGATAAAATCATTAAATTAGAACGAGGCGTTCTAGTCAATGAATTAATAACAAAATAAAAATGGAGGTTAACAAGATGGCTCAGATTGGCAATGTGAAGGAAATCAATGAAGTGAAAGCATGTATGGAAGAATTAAGGACAAAAGGATTAATTAAAAATTGGGAACTCCCGTATGAGAATCTTTTAACAAGATTATCGGCTGCTATATTCTTCATTTCAATTAGTGAAAACATAGATGGTCAGCTGATTTGGACAGAATTGAAAAAGTTTAATAATTTTAGTTACCAAGCTAATGAAAAAACAAATTTATCAAAATTGGAATATCAGATTGAATTTAAAGAAAGCGTGAAATAAAAAGGATTTAGAAGATATGAAGTATTATAATCTTACTCAACCTCAAAATAGAATATGGCTGACACAAAACATGTATGAAAATTCGTCTATGTTTAACATTGGAGGCACTATACGCATTAAAGGTAAGATCGATATTTCTATTTTATCCCAAGCTATTTGCCAAGCGATAAATAACAATGATTGTTTTAAAATACGGATTACAGAAGAGAACTCAATGCCTATTCAATATTTCGCTGATGATATTCTTGAGAAAATAGATAATATTGACTTCAGCAAATCAAATGATCCAGAAAAAGAGATACAAGATTGGATTGATCAGCAATCAAAAAAACCGTTTTCTTTAAATGGGTCGCCATTGTTTTACTTTGCAGCATTTAAAGTAAATGATAATGAGTTTGGATACTTTATTAAAATCCATCACATCATCTGCGACGGATGGTCTATTCAATTATTGACAGATGAAATTGGTTTGTCTTATGAAAACATACTAAATGGATTGTCATCTGACAATGAAAAGAAATCTTATATAGAATTTATAGATTCCGACTCGGAATACTTCAAATCAGAACGGTTTAATTATGATAAAAATTATTGGCTCAATAAGTTTCAAAAGATACCCGAAGTCTTGCCGTCGTTTGAAGACTTAATACAGGGAAATAGGAAAACTTTTTTCATACCTGATGTTATATCAAAGAACATTAAAGATTATTGTGAAAAAAACAATATATCGGTCAATGCTTTTTTTATCTCAATGCAGTTAATATATTTATACAAACTTTTAGGCGTTCGAGAAATAATATTAGGGATACCAGTTATCGGAAGAATTGGAAAGAAAAATAGAAACATTATGGGTATGTTTGTAAACACAGTTCCCTTTCAATATAAAATCGAACCATCCTCAAGTATTCAAACGTTATTGCGTGAAGTCAATGCGCGATTAAGAGAGTGTTATCTTCATCAGAGGTATCCGTATAATCATCTAATTAATGATTTAAGATTACGTGATAAGGGAAGCAAAGGTTTATATGAAATCTCCATTAATTATTATAATACGCAATTACCTAGAAGCATTAATGGCGTTCCGGTAGAGAATACTGAATTTTATAATGGACAACAAGAGTATTCAATGCAATTAATCATACGCTCTTGGGCCGATCTTAGGTTTCAAATTGATTTTGATTACAAATTAGCAAAATATACAGACGAACAAATAAATACAATCTTTGTTGAGTTGCAAAAACAAATTCAGGATATGACTCATTTTCATGAAAAAAGTATACGAAGTATAAATTACCTTACCGATAATCAATATGCTGATTGTATAGGAAACTTTAATCACACTGATTTTACTTACCCCTTTGATAAAACAATTTATGATTTAATAGAGCAACAGATTTTAAAGACGCCAAATAATATAGCTATTAAATGTGAAAAAAATATGATCACATATTCTCAGCTAGAAGATAAAATAAATATTTTCGCATCATATCTTTATGAAAGGGGAGTCAATGAAAATTCTGTTGTTGCTATACTGGCGAAACCCAATATTGAGACTATCGTATTTATCTTAGCTATATTAAAAGTAGGAGGAATTTATCTTCCTCTCGATATAAAAACCCCAAAAGAACGTATAGAATACTGCCTCATAAATTCGAATTGTTCTTTTTTGCTTAGTAATATTGATTTTAAATCAAATGATTTTCCATCCGAAAAAATCATTTATTTTAACGAGCAGAATGAACAATCATATTTTTCCTCAAAGAGAACTGCTTTAAAAAAGCAAGGACAATTTGCTTATATTATTTATACATCGGGAACGACGGGTCAACCTAAGGGTGTGTTAATAAATCAAAAAAATTTACTCAATTATATATGTTGGGCAAAGAAAGTCTATATCAAAGATGAAGTTGAGGTCTTCCCTTTATTTACGTCATTATCTTTTGATTTAACTGTCACATCAATTTATTTACCGTTGATTAGTGGTGGACAGATGATAATCCATAATCAGGAAAACCATTCTGAACACATATTATCCGAAATAGTAAATGAAAATAAAGCGACTGTTGTAAAATTAACCCCCTCACACTTGTCAATATTAGCAGGGTATAATTTAGAAAAATCTTCAATACGCAGGTTTATCGTTGGTGGCGAGGATTTTAAAACCGAACTGGCAAACGAGATACATAATAAATTTAATGGCAATATAGAATTATATAACGAATATGGACCAACCGAAACAACAGTTGGGTGTATGATATATAAATATCAGTTTGGTAAGGAACTTGAGTCTTCAGTTTTAATTGGAATACCAGCTGATAATATGAAAATTTATCTTCTAGATCATGATTTGCAGCCAGTGCCTATTGGACGTGAGGGACATTTATATATTTCGGGTGACAGTGTTGGAGAAGGATATATAAATCATCCCGAGTTAACAAACACTTTATTCATAACCAACCCGTTTGAACCTGGAATGAGGATGTATAAAAGCGGCGATATAGGCAAAATGAATAAAAACAAAGATATACTATGCTTAGGCAGGGCTGACAGACAAATAAAAAATCATGGATATCGAATAGAACCATTAGAAATAGAAGCAGTAATAAAAAAGCATGAAGATATTTATGATGTGGTTGTTTCTAAAGGTTTAATTGATGATTATAAAAATTTATTATTTGCCTTTATCGTTAAGAAAAATAAAGAATTAAGCAATGATGTTTTAATTGAATATCTTTCAACAAAATTACCAAATTATATGGTTCCTCAAATTTATATTGAAGTTGATAAAATACCATTAACTATAAATGGTAAAGTTGATATGCAGCATTTATTCGCCATATGTCAGGATACGATGGGGAATAATAATGAAGTTTATAACGATAAAAAAAGCGATGTCCTTCTACACGCTGCGTCGGAAATATTATCTTTTCAGGAACTTAAAATGGAAGACAATTTCTTTAAATTAGGCGGAGATTCAATTAAGGCAATTCAACTGGCTTCAGACATTAGCAGAAAGGGTTTTTCCATAAAAGTAAATCATATTCTTTCAAATCCGGTTTTCATTAATATGGCGTTATATATGATTCCGATAGTAGAAAAAAGAAACAACTTGGTCTGCAGTGGATTTATCCCCCAAACACCCATTGTGGATTGGTTTTTTTCTCAGAGGTTGCACAACCCTAATTATTATTTTCAAAGTGTCTTATTTGATATCCATAGAGCCAGCACCCCATTGCTAAATAAAATATTCAAGTCATTGATCAAGCAGCATGATGCATTAAGAATAAATTATGATTCAAATCAAAATATGTTATTTTATAATAATCATCACTTAGAAGAAGCTTTCGATTTACATGTATATGACATTCAGGAATTGCCTGATGAGTTAAAAGAAAAAAGAATAATAGAGACCGCGAACAGTATAAAAGAAAAAATTGACATCGAAAAGAGTTTATTGTTTTATGCCTGCGTTTTTAATTTGGATAACGAGCATAGTCAAATTCTCATGATAGCGCATCATTTGGTAATGGACAGCGTTTCCTGGGGAATCATGATTAACGATATAGATATTGGAATATCGCAAAAAGATGGTTATTCTATTTTTAAAACTGATTCATATCAGCAGTGGGCGGAAAAATTACGTTATGAAGCAATAAATTACAGCCAGGAAAAAACAAACGTAGAAGAGATACCTTTTGATTTTAATTCCGATGAAGATAAATTATCAAGCAGTGATAAGATCATTTTCACTTTAGACGAAAAGGATTCGAATAGATTAATTAATAATGCAAATTGCAAATTTAACACGAAAACGAGTGACTTAATCGCCGCTGCATTAATATTATCAATCCATAAAATGAATAATAAGAATATAGTTAAAATCGAAATAGAAAGTAACGGCAGGGATACGATAGAGACAGTTGATGTATCAGGAACTATTGGTTGGTTTACAAAAATAAATGAAATAAGCTTTAATATAACAAACGATTCTTTGACAACGAAAATAAAACATATCAAGGAAGCAATAAGAAAAAAAGATTGTCAGTGGGTCGGGAACAATTACAAACCCATAAGGCTAAATTACTTGGGTGAATTGGACAGCTTGAATCGGAAAAATATTAAAATAAATAGATTCGGTATTGGGAATGATTCTGACAGTGACAATATTCTTTCTTTTTCTATTGAGGTCAATTGCTATGTGTTGCACTCGCTACTTCATGTAGCGTTTACATATAGTAAAAATAAATATAAACAAACGACGGTAGAAGCTTTGGCAAATTATTTTGATAATAACTTAAAAGATATAATAGAGCACTGTTGCATGGACTCGGGAGTGGAATTTACTCCTTCTGATTTTACCAATGCAGACCTCTCACAAGAAGAACTGGATAGTTTATTTTAATCATGAAAAGAGAAAAAATGGTAGCCGAAAATAATATTATTAATGATATCATTAAGCTGTTAGAAGACATTCTCCAGTGTAAATTAGATATTATCAATCCGAAATATACTTATGATATGCAGAATATCGGAATGGATTCCATTCTATATTTAAAATTTTTATCTCAAATAGAACGTCATTTTGATATTGACATAAAAGATGAATTATGGGACTTCAATCAATGCAAAACCATATGGGAATTGGCTGATTACATAACAATGAATGGAATGGTAAAATGACGATTTATGATTATGTTTTTAGAGGATCGGAATTAAAAGATCACGAAACAGCTTTGGTTTCACCTACAGAGATTGTTTCGTATGGTGAATTGAAAGCGAAAGTTGAACAATTATACAATTGGCTTTCCGAAATGGAAAATAAAAAGATATTAATCCTGCTGAAAAATTCAATTGAATTTATTGTATCATTTTTCGCAATAACGCAAGCAGGACATATAGCAATTATGGCGGATCCTGCACTTGATCAGGAAATAAACTATATCATTGAAAAATGCAACGTTGACTTTGTTTTTGGAGAAGAAGAATCAAGAAGCAAATGGGTATTACCCCATTCTGTGGATTATATATGCAAGCATGATATTTTTAAAAAAACAGAAACGAAAGGGAAAAATTTAATTATAAATGAGGATGAGATTTGCACGATCCTTTGCACATCCGGCGTGACAGGCAAGCCTAAGTTAGTTGCAAATTCACACAACACGTTAAAAGAAGCATTAAAGAACTACACTTCAACAGTAAAGTTTGAAAAACAGCAGAAGATACTAGCGGTAACGCCGTTTTTTCATTCGTACTGTTTCGGCTCCTGTATGCTTGCCGGTCTATATAGTAGGTGCGCGTTATTTATATTTGAAAATTTTAATCCTAAAAATATCTTAAA
>ENA-UOOR01002223-UOOR01002223.1-fermentation-metagenome-genome-assembly--contig:-NODE-2223-length-20168-cov-3.498434_pt1 | contig 20168 bp, 21 predicted proteins | sample MGYA00245780_ERZ724029 | MGnify/ENA primary metagenome ERZ724029 (study PRJEB28704, sample SAMN03018315) | fermentation metagenome | biome: anthropogenic terrestrial biome; feature: soil; material... | reverse complement strand
GGCGACTATTGAAATAATTGCGATTTTAGAGGCATTTCCCTTCCTTTGCGGTGCTGCATACTGAGGCTGATTGTATTGGTACTGTTCGTACTGATTAGGCTGAACAACTGTGTTATTTGCCGGCTCGTTGTTTTCGGGTTTTACTGCGGGTTTACCGCAATAACGGCAGAATTTATCATTACCTTGAATCTCTTTTCCGCATTTTGAACAAAACATTTTCTCATGTCCTCTCTTCACATAATTTTTTTAGAATGACCCAAGCATTAATATAATATCACATATTCGTTAAAAAATCAATATGTTTCGGTATAATTGCTTGAAAATTAAAGTCATAAATAAATCGCTTTTTTCATATAATTTTACAGTGCCGGGATTTCATTTCAGAAGGGATTTGGATCATGAAAAAGCTGTTTATTATTATATTAGTGTTTATATTACTCCCGCTCTCGGTTTCGGCTACCGAAGAATACTCTTTGTATCCATATGAATATGCGTGGGAAGAATACTGGTATGAGGAAGCTGATGAAGCTGCTACGCTGACCGGAGATTTCAACGTTAAAAGCGCGTTTCTTATGGAAGCTTCAACCGGAAAAGTCCTCTACTCATTGAATGAAGAAGAGCATCTGCCTATCGCATCTGTTACTAAAATAATGAGTACAGTGCTTGTTATGGAAGCTATCGACAGCGGAAAAATTAAGCTTGAGGACATGGTTGTCATAAGCGAGTACGCCGCGTCTATGGGAGGCTCTCAGGTTTATCTCGAAGCAAACGAGCAAATGAGCGTCCACGAGCTTCTAAAAGCGCTTATTATAGTGTCGGCTAACGACGCCACCCTCGCTCTTGCCGAGCATATTTACGGCAGCGAGGAATCGTTTTTAATAGCTATGAACGAAAGGGCAAAGCTTCTCGGGATGGATAACACAAACTTTGTTAACACAAACGGTCTTCCTGCCGAAAATCATTATTCATCGGCAGAGGACGTTGCGATTATGACCCGTGAGCTGCTTAAATTCCCGCTGGTTTTCGAATACTCTACTATCTGGATGGACACCATAAGAAACGGAAGTTTCGGGCTTGCCAATACAAACAAGCTCATCAGGTTTTACAAAGGTGCAAACGGAATGAAAACGGGATTTACCGACGAGGCTATGTTCTGCTTGTCCGGAACTGCAATACGCGATGGAATGCAGCTTATTTCCGTTGTTCTCGGAGCATCAACAAGTCAGGAGAGATTCTCCACAGTCAAGAAAATGCTCGATTTCGGATTTGCCAACTATTCATTAGTAACTCCTGAGAAACTGTCGCTTGAACCCGTGGACATTATAAAGGGTGTAAAAGAAACTGCTTCAATCGATTACACTCCCGCCTCTTTGTTATTGGAAAAAGGGACAAAATCCAGTATAGAGCAAACTGCACATATCGAGCTATCCGCCGAAGCTCCTGTATTAAAGGGGGACACGGTAGGATATATAATATATGAGATTGACGGTGCAGAGGTCGCAAGAGTGCCGGTTATAATAACAGAGGATGTGGATAAAATTGGATATTTTACAATACTGGGCAGGATTATTAAAAGCATCTTTGCATTTTTCTAAAGTCGGGTGTTTTTTATTGACTTTACACTTGATTTAAATTATAATAAAAATAAGGAAAAAAGATTTAAGGACAGAATAACGGCTAAGGAAGTAAAAGCATGATAAACCTGAAATATACGCATATAAAAAGCATCAATAAAACTGACCTTGATGAATTAATGCCGCTGCTTGTAAAAGCGGATGCAAAAATAAGAAATAAAAACGGGGAGGGCGCTGAGTATACAGGCTGGATTGACCTCCCCGTGAATTATGATAAAGAGGAGTTCGCCCGCATAAAATCCGCCGCAAAACGAATCAGAACAAACAGCGATGTGCTGCTTGTAATCGGAATCGGAGGATCATATCTTGGTGCAAGAGCAGTTATAGAGTTTTTGTATTCTTCCTATTATAATCAGACGAAAAAGGACAGTCCGGAGATATATTTTATCGGAAACTCCTTTTCGGGTGACGAGCTTAATCAGGTGATATCCCTTTGCGAGGGAAAGCGGGTGAGTGTCAACGTTATTTCAAAATCCGGCACTACCACTGAGAGCGCAATCGCTTTCCGATTTGTCAGGAAATATCTTGAGGGCCGTTACACAAAAGAGGAGCTTAAAGAGCGTATTTATACCACAACCGACAAAAAATCGGGAGCGCTTAAAACACTTGCCGACGAGGAGGGTTATGAGAGCTTTGTCATTCCGGACGATATCGGAGGAAGGTTCTCGGTTCTTACTGCGGTAGGACTGCTTCCGATCGCCGTAAGCGGCGCAGATATAGATGCTCTGATGGAGGGCGCTGCTGCATGCCGTGAAAATCTGTTTGCGGATAATCTTTATAACAATGCTTATACATATGCGTTACTGCGCAACGCATTCTTAAAAAAAGGAAAATTCGTCGAAGTGCTGGCAAGTTATGATCCTTCGTTCAGATTTATGGGAGAGTGGTTTAAGCAGCTTTTCGGAGAAAGCGAAGGCAAACAAAAAAAAGGAATACTCCCGGCATCCGTAATATTCTCTACCGATTTACATTCACTCGGTCAGTTCATTCAGGACGGCTCTCCGGTATTATTCGAGACTGTCTGCCGGCAATCAGTTTCAGCAAAAAACCCTGTTGTTCCAAATGATGAAAAAAACACCGACAAGCTTAACTATTTGGCGGGAGAAACTATGGATTCCATCAACAACAAGGCGTTTTTGGGTACATTGCTTGCGCACGCTGACGGGGGTACGGAGACCATCATTGTCGAATATTCGGAGAAAAACGAGTTTTCGCTCGGAGAGCTGATTTATTTCTTTTTTATCGCCTGCGCCGCGTCCGGATATATACTCGGAGTCAACCCTTTCGACCAACCCGGAGTCGAAGCTTATAAAAAGAATATGTTCGCTTTGCTCGGGAAACCGGGAAGCGAGGAGAGAAAAGCGGAACTTGAGAAAAAGCTAACACTTTTTGACATATAGTTCAAAAAATATGTTTTATTGTTAAATATATTGTTTTTGGGTTGATTTTTTTCTGAAAATAAAGTAAAATACAGATATGAATAATGTAAATATTTCCATGCGGTTTTGGAGCGGAATAGAATGATTCCGATTGATATTTAACTTTTTGCCAAACCGAAATAATATATATAATGGAGGTTTTTATTATGGTGCAGTTAATTGTCGGTCTTAAGGGTACGGGCAAGACCAAGGCGCTTATCGACGAGGTGAACAAAGCGGCTGAGAGTTCTCACGGCGCTGTTGTATGTATCGAATACGGTAGAAAGCTTACGTATAACATACAATATCAGGCACGTCTTGTAGACGCCAAGGATTATGATGTAAATGACGCTTCAAAGCTTTATGGCTTTGTCTGCGGAATACTTGCCGCAAACTACGATGTCTCCGAGCTGTTCATTGACAGTGCTCTAAAAATTTGTCAGGATGATATCGCCTCCTTCGAGGAATTTATCCTTAATACTGATAAAATCACACGAAAAAACAACATAACCTGCCTTATTACAGCTTCTATTGCTCCCGAAAAGCTGCCCGCTTCTATCGCAGGTCTGGTAAAGGAAATAAATCATTAATTATGGAAAAAAAGATTGCAGATAATAAAAATCAACTTAAGAGCTGCTTTTTCAAAGCGTTCGCATTTTATACTCCGGTATCGTTAGCGTATGTCGCTGCACTTGCGCTCAACACGAGCAGCAAAGCGATGGCAAATGACGGTTTTGCCTTGCTTCTCCTTAAAAATCTTGCGGTTTTACTCGCATTTTCACTGCTTTTCGGCTTCTCTTTTCTTATTTTCGGATTGAAGAAGCTTCCTAATCCCGCAAAGTGGTCCCTGCACATTTTTATTCTTTACGTCGGTGCTACTTTTATGGGTTATGTCATGACGGGGAGTAAGAGCGACCCTGCGGACCTTGTACTTTTGATTTTCATTACCGCTATTCTTTTCGCTGTATTGTACAGCATTTCCGCACTTATAGTTTATTTATATAAACGCAAAAGACGCTAGTACAAACAACACCGCCCCTTCGGGGGCTTTTTTTATATATTTAAGTATTAACTTTGATTTTATATAATCATCGTAAAACGGTGCAGTTAACGCAAATTAAGTGTTTATTAAAACAGATTAAAAGGCAGTACATCGAGCATATTGTTTATCACTACAAGATTATGCGGATTGGGACGCATAAGATTCCAGTACAAAGCACCGCGCAGGTTATAATCTCTCAATAAGTTCATCCTCACGCTTAAACTGCGTGCATCCTCATACCAGACCTCATGTTGTTCGCCGTTTGCAGAATAACGGAAAAACGGAGCCTGCGCTTTTTCATCATATTCAATCCTCGAACCCATTTGCACCGCCAGCTCATTTGCCTGAATAAATGATAAAGATTCCGCCCTTGATTCGCCGGGGACAAAGGGAAGCACAAAGTCATAACCGTAATTGGATACTCCGAGAAAAATCTTGCGGCTGTCTATTTGCGACACCGCGAATTCAACAACATCCGTTACCGGCTGTATGGGCGATATCGCCATCGGCGGACCGAAAGTATATGGACATACACCATGATGACAAAAACCCCCCCCGCATTCGATTGTGAACACGGGGGGATTGTTTAAGCATACATGTATTATGTCAAGCTGGGCGGTTCGTCTGTCTCCGTTGCAGTTTTTGAAGTAAGTATTTTTGTAAATTTTGTAATTGTATTAGAGCCATAATATACATACCCTGCGAAGATAATAAAATATACCGCTTGCATGAGGTTAACTGTCTGGCCGGAAACTTCGAACGCCATAATATCCTGATTGAGCCATCCGGCGAGATACACCAGGGCAAGGCAGAGAAAAACAATGCCACCTTTGTAGATGCCTGTCCGGAAGCGTTTCCAGTCGAACGAGTTGCCAAAAATAGCAGTCAGGGAGCCGAGAATGATATTTACCGCTATGAGAATGATAAGACCGATTGCCAAGTAAAGTGTCGTCATTTTTAAATATTTCCTCCTATTTATTATTTTATTTCAAACGTACCTTGAGCTGCACGCCTGATGATCAGATAGTCCAATGCATTTATCTCTCCATCACCGTTTACATCAGCTGCATCCATCTGTTCTTCGGTCAGCTCAAGGATACCGAGGACCGCGAGCTTCGCAAGCAGATAATCTCTGCCGTCGATATCACCGTCACCATCGACATCACCCTTACCACTTGCCGGGGAAGGAATACTCTCTTTGATTTTCTTCTCACCGAGCAAGAACGGTTCCGGATCAACATAGACACCATTAAGCAAAATACTAAAATGCAGATGAATCCCTGTAGACCGTCCTGTAGTCCCCGACATGGCGAGCTGTTGTCCACGCTCAACCTTTTGTCACCGACCTTTACCAAAACGCTACCGTGAGCAAGATGATTGTATTGAGAGGCATAACCGTTACCGTGATCAATCAAGACATAGTTGCCAGCTTCTGTTCTACCTATGGTTTTACCTGTTACATAGGTTCTGGTGGTGATAACAACACCGCTCTCAATAGCAATAACCGGATCGGTTACGATGCCTTTCTTAACGATGTCAATGCCTCGGTGCATGGATTGCTTTTTGGTAAATGGATCTGTCCTCATACCATATGGGCTTGTTACGATATTGCCAGTCCTTAAGACCGGATACTGCGGATTAATAACATAAGACATGATTTATACTCCTTTCTACTTAAAAATGAGAGCGAATATCGCTCCCAAAATAGCACCTAATATTAGCATCGCTGTGCCTGTAATTATCGCTCTTTTATAATGACGTAAGTCTTCAGCCGGTCGTCTGTCAATAATGTCGAGCTGCTTTCGTTGTTCCTTGAGTTCGTTGCTTTGGTTTATTTGCTCCTTCTGAATACCCTCCATGGTCGTTGCCATTTTATTTATAGCGATAACCAAATCAGTATTTTTTTCCTGCTGCTTTTCGATGTCATTTGTTCTGTGCTTGATGCTTTTGATTTCGTGGTCGTGGGCAGTTAATTTCATTGCAATTTCTTCAGGCGTCATTCTATATTCTCCTTTGTTATATTGTAGTCCATGACGACCATGTACCACTTAAACCTCGTGTACGCACATAGATAGCATTATCCGATGATGTAAACCTCTGCATAATTAAATATCCGGCTGTCCCCGCAAAAACTTCAAGAAATCCATGTGCCGCCGGAGCGTTAGTACACGCGGTGTCTGCAGCCATCAAATAATACATATAAATACCACCGTCAATAATATCGTTAAAATCCTCACCAGTCGTTGCTAACCGCCTGACGAATCCCTGAATGATGTGACCGTTCATCCCAATATCGCCACCGACATCAAATGCGTGCTGCGGATTAAAATTATTTATTCCGATTTTTTCTTTCAAAACAGTAACAATAGGTTTATTTGAAACTGTTGCAAGTTTTGTGTATGCGCTGCTACTTCCTAGCTTGTCCTCGAAATAAAGTTCCACATGGTATGAAAAAGTCGTATCTAATGTAAATGCAGATTCAGAAGAAAACGAAAAACTAAGACCATCTATCGTACTTGATGCAAGGAGACTAATCCATGATCCATAATTAATTGCACTCGTTTTCTTGTATCTGTACTTGATTGCGGTTATGCTGTTCATTTCAGTTGCTCCGGGTTTAATGCTCGACATTTTACCGGAGAAGTTTAAAATGATAGGTGCTTCGATCGAATTAAATCTGTGAATTTTAAAGCTATCCAATGTTGGACGTTCATATGGAAGGATATTAACATAGCTTTTTAATGTCGTTGTGTACCCACGGCTATCTGTTGCACTTACCGATAGTTCCAAAGTCCCATATGTATCAATATATCCGATTATAATTGTCGTTCCTGGAACACTTACTGATATACCAGCAATTACCGCCGAATATCTCACTATGCTAGCGCCGTCCTTCGCGGTCGCTGCAGCACATGTTACGGTAAGAAATGAGTACTTTTGCAGCAACGTGTGACCTGTGCTGTCTCCGGTAGCTGACTTTGTTACACTATTTGTGTCCTTATATGTAAATGACGTAAATGTAGGTGAAGAATTTGCGGCCGAGGTCTGAACAGTAACAGGTAACTCTGTATACCCCATTGATACACCGGTTGTGTCGTATGTGGTAACACGTATAGTTGCATTCATAGTTTGCGAGCTTGGCATATAACCGAGGAGGGTAGTAATTTCGTTTGATGTAAGCTGGTATGAACTGGACGTAATGCGTAATGCGGAAAATTTAAGCCCCGTTCGTGATATAGATCCAGCAGCGCAGATTAATTCTATTTTGTGGGTATAGTCAGCTTCGTTAACAAACACACTGTAAGAAACATAAACAGCGGCAGCATCTGCTATTACAGGCCATGTTTCCCTTAACTCGCTTTTCCGTTTTATTCTGTTCACACTCGCAGAATATATAATGCTCGCTATTGGGGCTGGACCAGCAGCGGTTGCTGTAATATCAAAAGTAACAGTTAGATATCCATCTGCATTGTGCGTGAGAGTCTGTGTAAATACACCAAGAAGCTTTAGTTTTATCTCACTACCATCTCCGGTGACCGCACCGAAACCTACTGTTTGCGGTGTACCCCCTCCAATTTTTACATAAAGCATATTAGCTGCTGGTAAGTTTATCAATCCATACTTTAAGTATACGGTTGTTTCTATTGTTGATGTATTAGCAGCCGCGTTTTGCGATATAACTCTCCATACAGTATATATTTGTGCTGTTTCTCCATTTGTACTTGTAAAACTTCCGTTTAATGCCATATTTTCACCTACCGTTACCTTAATCTAAAAGAACAATATAAAGGCCGTCACTCGGATTATCCATAGGTATGAATCTTAAATTCCCGACCGTTAATGTTGTATCAACCACAGTTTTCGGAGCATGAAATTCATCTTTATTCAAATAAAACGATTTTATTTTATCGTAATATCCTGCAAATTCTTCAGGTGTCATAACTGTTTTTTGCATAGTATCTTTGTTTGATACAGTTATACCATGCCTGTCGAACTTTACATTTGTTGTATAAATCTCATCTGGAGCCGGTGTCCACCGGCATTTCGCAGTTCCTTCTGCAAGTATAATATCCGATACATAAAAACTGTCACCGGTGCTGTTGATTTCAATTGAAATATTACCAGATGCTCCGCCAATTGTAGCGCTGTATTCAGTCCATTCACTTATTGCGTCCTCAGAACTAAAAACCAAAGCCTCGTTACCATCATGAAATAATTTTATATAAGCAGCTGCAGCACTGGTCTTTTTTACTAGCACTGTCAAAGTGTATGGTTGATTAAATTTAAAATCTTCAATTGTTTGCGAAAGAGTGGCATCGGCATTTAATTTGAAGCACGAGTTTGAAGCAGTTTTATTCTTTGTATCGTCGTTCTGGGTAGTCTCTACCGAACCGGATACAATCCATTCGTCTGACAGCCCATTCAACCCCGCACTATTACGAACTGCATTTTTACCGCCGGTGTAGCTGTTTGTGAAGCCCAAGGATAAAGAGTTTACCGTCTGCTGTAGGTTGCTTATCGCAGTTTCTCTTGTTTCTGTTTCGTCTGTAAGTGTCGTGGAAACATCCGATATAAAACTCTGCAGCTGTCCGTTAGCTGTATTGAATATCTGCTCCAGAGCGACTGTAGCAGTGCCTATCTCGCTTGAAACCTCAGCTTTGTATGACTGCGATATCGAATTTGATAGAATACTGTTAGCCTCAATAAACATACCTTTTATCCAGCCATCCATTGTAATCGCTACAGTATAGGTGCGATCTGCATCATCAACACCTACGCAGCCTTCCGTATCCGAATACCCAAGACCATTGATATTCCAACGCCATATTTTTGTAGCAAGAGTAGGATCGGCGGTATCCATTATAAAGAGTTCATTCTCTCTCTTATAAACGAATCCGTGAATTGCTGTGTTTAAAAGTTCCGTTTGATGATTAACCGCTTCTGCAAGCTGCTTTGTCTTTACCAGAGTTTTCTTAATAGCATTTGTTGATTTTTCGCTTTGGCTATATTTTGATTTTAACACGGCACTCTGGCCGACTGATTTTAGTGTATGCGAGCCTCTGAACTTCCATGTACTATGAGTAAGGTACGAAGTTACGATGCTTCCGTTCAATGCTATGTTTATAAAGTCTCCGGCTTGGAGAGAAGGATCTCCTATTCCGGTAATCGTACACGGTGTATATTCTACTGTTGTTACCTCTGCAAGAATAGCATTTAGGATAGCAGTCATTTCTGACGGTGTCTTTTCCGTAAGGAGCGGATTTTCCGAAAGCTCCATTGTTATCCCTGCGATTCCTACACTGTACGCAATTCCCGGCGATCTCGCTTTCAGTTGCGTTACTTTAAAATATTTGTCCGAAACACTGCAAGCGGTTCTGTCTGCTTTGTTAATAGTACGTACTGCAGTTCTTGATTTAACCGGGACAAGTTCTAACTGCCCGCTACGGTTGAATCGTGCAAATGTAGCAGTAGCGCTGCATACCCACATTAAAAGGTCACGACATGTTTCTATACTGCTTTCAACAGGAATCTTTAAGCTTGTCAACGCATTTGCGAACGCTTCAAATTCTGTTGTATCTGTTCCTAATGTCACGCCAGCTCTTAAGCATAACGAGGTTACCAGAGCTTGCGGAATACCTTCGGTAATAACTCCGGTTAAATCTGTATCGAGCTTCACCATACCGTCATTTGCGGTTAAGCTCACGCTTGCAGTTTTTTTCTTAATGCCATCATCGGATACCCAGAAGCGACCGAGCGGAACATCTTCCCATGCTCCATCACTTAATTTTATACCGAATTTCGGTTCTATCAATGCACCATCGAAGTCATAAGCGTTATCGGGATCTGCGGCGACTTCGATCTTCATTTCCGACATATAAACGCTGCCGATGTCGAGGTTACTTCCGGATACACATTGTTCTGAAACAGTCGTACTACCGACTACCATTGAATTTGTAATATCCATCACTCCGTAATCGGAAAAAGGCAACTCCGGAGCGGTCGAGCTTGAAACACTTGTAACAGTCAATGCCGTTTGCGTTGGTGTAGGAAGAACATAAGCAACACTTGCCCCGGTTGTTAATGCTCCGGTTGTACTCATGTATGCAGTGTTGATAGTCTCTCCCGCATATGATGAAATAAAGCCTATCTTTTCATCTATCCAACATGCCTTATTGATTTTATTGAATGCAAGGATGTCATGTACTTCTCCGATTCCTCTTAAATCGTGCGGTAGAGATACTTCGAATAACCCATCTGGGAGGGTGATTTTATATGTTCCTGCAGATAGGTTGTTGAGTATTTCAAGAGGGTATTCTGGGCAAGGTAAAGTGTATGTAAGCGGTGTGGCAAGCTGATAATACATTACTTTGCCAGCAAGTAAAGCTTTTGCTTGTTCAAGAGTTGTACCTTTTGTTATGATAAAATATATTGCTTCAGTGACATAATATTTTCCAACATTTTCGGTATTGTCTCTATCTGCATATGCAATTTTTTGCGTGTCCAATATATTGACTTGAGTATCTACTGTGTACAGCTTAGCATCTGCTGGTCTCGCAATATGCGCTCTATCAACATTTACAGTAGTTGTGACGAGATAATCAATATCGCTTTCTTGCAATACTAATTTTCCAACATTTCGTGTATACACTTTTGTTGCGTCAACATAGGTGTCTGTTACACTTGGAACTGATAATATCTCTATGCCGGGATTTTGCGAGTATGGAATGTAGGGTTCGTACGAGGTGGCGATGGTATTTTTTTCAAGTTGATAATTTGTTCGAGTAGCAAATTCAGACGCTGTTGGACTATAAATTAATAAAATGTCTCCTGTATTAATTGTCGTTGTAAAGCCTGTATATACATATGACACAGCGCCGTATGTACCATTAATAATTTTTTTCCAGTATAGCGTGGATATTGAATCACCAGAAAAAGAAAATGTGTAAGTTCCTGCCGTTAATTTATCAAATTTATATCCATATCTTTTTGTTTCGGAAGTAACATAGACTTGATAAGGGTTTATGTGCTCATCAAACAAATTCTTTCCAGTCTGTACAGCCCTCTGTTCAATCAACCCTGTTTTTGATATAACATTTTTCTTAATCGTACCACTAAGCCTTTGCTTGCGCCGTCTTGCTGATATCGCTTCCTTGTATAAAGCTGATGTTCCGACCATGATTATCTCCTTTATTCAATTTCTTCGTCAGCGTAATCTGTAAGCGTTGTAGAAAAGCTCCAATATGTTTCTTCGGGCTTTTCCTCACTGTAAGCTAATACCAACGCGCTCTCCTTGTCTCCGGCATACATTTGTATTTCTTTGTTGGTTGTGAATGTTGTCGGATCAAAAAATGTCACATCAAAACCGGACGGCCTCATAGCTGTTGCTATGATTTGTAGATCCGTAACCTTGAGTTTATCCCAGCCGATTATTATCTTATAAATACCAGCACGTATGACATCTCTGTGCATGCTGCCTGCCTCTGTACGCTTACTGTTCTCACTGTCGAGGTCAAAGGTTTTCACAGAATATGTGGTAGGTGTCGGTAAAGCAACACCGCCGATACTAATTAATGCCATGCCTATGACCTCCCATTTGACCTACGAGCAATACGTTCTTTTGTGTCGACATAATATTCATCTGTCAGTACACCGTCAACATAAATTGGTATTAAGATTTGTTCTCCGCTACCGCCTATGCGGTCTGAGAGTTTCGCTGCAAGCATATCCATCCATCCGGTGTTATACTCCAGCGGTAGAACGGCTTCACGACCTCTCTCACCTATCTGTGCAATCGTCGGTCCTGTTGTTATGCCTCCGCGTGCCAGTTTGGGTATAAGCGGCGGTTCTTCCGGCATTGAGAAATGCCAGTCTGCCCCGAATATATCTCCAATAGCGCCTGCGATGCCTCCTATGGCGTCGACAATTCCTTTTACAACATCATATACTCCGCCCCATAATGTGTTAAGGCCTCCAATAATTAAATTGACGACACCTTTTACGACTGACCAGATGGCATCCCATATTCCTATGAAAAAGTTTTTTATTCCGTTCCATGCCTTTTCCCAATCTCCGGAAAATACGCCGGTTATGAAATCCAAAAGGCCACCAAGCGCCTTAAAAATACCTTTTACAACATCGACAATTGTTCCTATGAGATCGCCGATTACATCGATAACTCCATTAAATATTCTTGTGACCGTCGGGCCGAGCGTATCAACCAGCCATTTTACTATTGGACCGAGGAATTCGTTCCATACTGTCATAACCGCCTCACATAATTTGCTGAAAAACGAGAGAACTTCCTCCCACAAAGGCTTAAGGTGTCGTTCCCAAAGATTCCTTAAAGTTGCCCATATTTTATCAATTACCGGTTTTAATGTGTTTGTGTAAATGCTATTCCATATCTCTTTGAAACTGTCGCGAACTTTTCCGAGTTTGTCCATTATCATCTGGCCGCTCTTGTCCCATTCGTTTTTTACTGAGGCTAAAGAATCGACCACGATACTTTTTACGAGTTCGAGCGCCGGTGAAAAAATATCTTTTACAAAACGGTCGACTTGCTGGCAATAGAACTCGAAATCCTTTGCACTTTCTACAAGTGCGAATCTCATAACATCGGTGAATATTGGTGCGAGGTTTGTGCTGAAACTGTTTGCTATTGTCGGCACAAAGTCGTTAACTAAATATGTATAGTACGGTGCGAGTGTTTCTGTCCAAAGTGTGAAGATTGAATCGCTTATACTTGCAAATGCTGTCGTGACCGGTTCTTGCAGCGAATAGAAAGCTGTTTCCCATGCGTCGAACGACGGGGAAAAAGATGCCTTTATTTCGTCTATTTTGACCTTGATGCCGTCGAAAATGGATTTTATACGGTTGACTGCTTTTTGTATGTCCGGTGAAACCTTTGTGCCGTTGCCTATTTCAATATTTTCAGTTGCTACGATTTCTGGCAGCTCAACTCCGCCGCCTCCGCCGGAATTCTCACTTTGTAGCACATTGAGCTCGTCGAATGGTGCAAGCGCTCCCTTTGCCGCTTTTGCTGCCTCGTTTGTTGCATCTGCAAAGTCATTTTGTCCGGCTGCAGCATCTTTGTTGCTATCTGCTATATCTTTTATGGCGCTTGCTTGTTTACCGAATAGTGCAGTCGTTACTTGAGCTATTGAATTTGCTAACCTCGTCATCCCGGTGATCATTCTATTTATAACTGGTAATGCTACTTCAACAATAGGAGTTATTGCATTACCTATAGCGATCTTTAAATTGTTGAGGTTGAATTGCATTTTTAGAATAGAACCACTAAACCCAGAAGCTACCTTTGCAGCATCTCCGGTTTGGTATTTTGTTTCTTCCATGATTCCAAGCACCTCGGCCTGGATTTTCTGCTGTTTCGTGAGGCTGTTCGTCGTAGTCCCGATAGACTTGGCGTAGTCCTCCCACATTTTAGCTACGTTTTTAGTGACACCGGCATTATCGACGAGAATGCTGTTCTCATTCTTTAAACCTTCAGTTGCACTTCTTACAGCTTCACCCATAGAAAGCGAAGCTTGTCTGCCATATGCAGAAGAATCTTTCAATGCGGTCATTACTTGCTCAATCTGTGTTGTGCTATATCCGCGTAGTGCGAGGTTCTTATATGCCGTGATTGCTTCTGTTGCCGGTACCAAACCATCAGACACATACTCATTAATGAACTTCTGGGCATTAGCAAAACTTCTGCCTTGTCCCTCCATGATGCTCTGCAGCCCCATCATAGCATTACCAAGATCAGAGGCTGCTTTTACTGATGCTTTGCCAAAATTAATTATTGTGGTTGCAGCAAAGGCGATTCCTATAGCGGAAGCAAGACCTTTTAAGGAGCTCGCTAAGCTATTTGCACTACTCTTAATACTGCTCGCTCCGCGTTTAAACCCTGATTGGTCGATCTTCGTTCCTATTGTAATGCTACCGTCTATCATCTGCTTTCACCTCGTTTTTTGTACAAAAAAAGCACCTGCAATGAGCAAGTGCATTTATTTTTATTAAATTATTTTTTTTCCTGCCCAGAATTTAAGATTATTTTAACACTTACCAAACAATTCAAGGAATCTATTTTCAGCAGCTGTTTCTTCTGCTGTCTTCACATGCGGCAGATCTATGATGTCGTGCATTTTGGCACAAGCTTCTTTTTCTTCTTTTGTGAGTTTGCCACGCTGTTTCCGGGATCGCAAGTCAACAAGCTTCGAGAAGAATGTGTTTTCATTAATATCTCGAAACATATAAACGAATTTCCACCAGTGCATATAACCAACCTGTTCGAGGTCTATGTGGTGTGTCTGGTTAATTGCAGTATATATGTAATTAGCGTCCTTCTCAAAGCTGAACACACGTGGTTCTTCGATATTTTCTTTTTCCTTGTCATCTCCACAATCAAGAAACAGTTTTCCGATTCGGGCAGCTTCACTAAGGTTACTGGGTAGTTTCTTATATAATAATCTGATCATTATAGTTATCTTTTCCTGATTTGTTAGTTCGTTATCTTCGCAAGCGAGGATAATTCTAAGACAAATTCTAAAATCAGTATTAAGTTCGTATTCAACACCGTCAATTTCTGCGGTATCCGGTAGCTGTTCACATAGGATGTTCATTTATTTCAACGCCTTTTTTTCGCTTATAATCTCGGTATATTTGTTTATCTTTTTGCTACGCACCGATGTTATGTAAGGAGCAATTCCCTCGAAAAATTCTGTGAAATATTCAATTGCATTATCGTTTTCGAACACAGTTTGGCTTGTACCTTCCCCGAACACCGCATCAATCTGTTCTCGGATATATTTGCAACAATCAGTGAGATTATCGAGCTGTGCTTGAGTATTTAACGGAAGTCCGTATTCATCCTTTGTATTATCAGCTTCGAGTTCTTTTTCTTTGTTCTTGTATTCGTTCGATTTTATTTCGAAGTCTTTTATCATCTTATAGAATCTATCAACAAATCCAACATCGTTCGGATTGAAAGAAATTACTCGAGACGGATCATCATTTATTGTGAGTCTGACTCTGTCTGTATTTATATTAAGATTCATATGCATCTACCTTTCAATTTTTTAATCATCCCGCTCCTAAAGATTGAAGCGGGATGATATTTCTTAGCTTGCGAAGATAACGAAATTACTAAGCTTCTGTCAATACAACAGCTTCAAACACTGCCCCTGTGGAAACCGTCACATTGTCATTAACAGTAGTGTATCCGGATGCAGATACCGTATAACTGTAATCTGCAGCTTTAAGATGGATGTAGGCAATGCCATTATCATCTGTTGTAAGCAGCTGACCATCAACTAAGATTGATGCACCCGCCAACCTTACACTTGCTGTTCCTGAAACACTGAAGGTCAAGAGGTATTTCGGGTTAGTGCTTGCTGTGAATACTTTTGTCGTAGGATTGAATGTACCGTCCGTCTGATCTCCAGTCCAATATACATTGAACGGAATATCAAGACCAGCAGTTCCACCGCCAAAGCTTTGAACAGCGATTGTTGCCTTTTGTGTCCATGCTACATAGTTTGAACCTTCGGCATCAAAAACATTTACACACATGAGGTCGAATTCAACGTCTGAAAGAGTCTTTTTGTTTTTTACGATATCGTATAATATCTTAAAAAGCTTGCTCTCTTTTTTTGCCATAAATGGCGATACATCAGTTTCGACTTCATATTTATCAACGCTGGTTGTTGTCTTACCGAGTACATCTGTAACGGTAGAGACATTCGGATTCATATTGAGCATGAGTTCCTCAACTTTTTCGCCGATCAGCTCCCATTCCAGGGTCGCTGTCTGGCTTACGTTGAAGAAAATCATAAAATATTTTCTTGCGATTGCTCCAACTCCTGTTATTGCCATGAGAATTTTTCTCCTTTTCTGATAGTTATTTGTATCTGTACCTGATATGTTCCTACACCGCTGTCCTCATCGATGTCAAACAGAAAACCGTTCGAAACTTCGATTTCTTCAACTTTATATTGACCTGACAACACCGGGAAGTTTTTCGCATCACGCTGTACTTCGATCCAATCGGTCAGGCTTTCAATAAAATCATAGTTCTCACTACGGTCAACTTCCGCAGATGTAGATTCACGAGCATAAAAAACATAGTTATTTGTAAATATCTTGTTTCCCAGGATATCTTCTTTGGTTTTGTTGTTACCGGATGGAGCAAGAGAATAACTTGACGGGTTTTCTTCGGCTTTGTCCGTTTGTATGTTATTAATCGGTCGTAGCTCCATACCATCAAATGTCTCGAGCCATGTTTGCACGCTGCTTATAATGCTCATCGAGGTGTACCTCCTGCAAATTTAGCGGTGGAATTGACAATAGTGAATTTTTTATCTGACCACATACGGCGATCCCAGAAAGGACCACGCTTCGGTGCTCCATGATGTTTTAACTCAACGTCCGTAACTTCTTTGCGTTCTCCCTGCATTGCATAAGCACTGCGAGAAGTTATGCCAATCATTAACATACCGTAGTAGTGAAACTGTGAATACGGCATGATATAAGTTACTCTGTTTGGTTTAATCACACGGGTATTCTTTAGTATTCCAGATTGCATGGGAATGTACGGATCCATGTGCTTTGCACACTCATTGGTGAAAAACCTTTGAACTTTACCGTTAATCTCAAGTCCACGCTTCCGGAGCATTTTCCCGGCATCGTCTATATTAACAACAACATTCATTGTTTCACCTACTTTCCGGAAATGTCGAAGTGCGACATGCTACCACCGTATGCTTTTGTGTCAACGCTTGTAATAACCGTGCTGTCATCGTAATTAAGAAGCTCCTTCGGCGATTTTACTATATCGGTGTCTATTTTTCCCTTGATTATTGTGTCGCCTGTTGCTAGAGTCCAATAATCCGATTTGTCAGCAAGCGTAGCAAATGCTTTCGGCGGCTTGTACGATCTGATTATCTGATCATTAAACGGTATAATGACCTGTACGCTATCCGCAGACGAAACACCTGTCTTGCGTACTACAGAACCTTTCAGGGCGTTCCAAAATACTCCGGTTAAAGTAGTACGCTTCCAATGCTCAACACCATCTGCACTTTTGTATTTGTTGTAAACGGTTATACTGTCGTTAAACATTAAAGCCACCTCGATATCAGACCGGAATCCTCCAAATAGAATAATGCAGCATCACGTAATCTTTGCTCGTCAGTTTTAGGCTTCTTTGAAAAGCTTTTTGACCAGCTTCCAACGCTCTGACTTGCAACTTCTCCACCCTGCTCATTAACATTCATAGCATCTACAACAGCACACAGTGCCATCTTGACGGATTCGGGCGGTGGATCTATAACCCTACCGCCCGTTATCTTATCGATATACATGCTCGCACGATTTTTCAAACGGTCAAAGGTTGCAGAATCAACATCAATACCGCCGTAATCTTCTTCGTAATATGCGAAATCGGCGTATATCATAACTCAGTCTCCTTTTCGTTTATCCGAGAAATCGAACGGCCAGCTCGGGATACATGGTCTTGTAGCCGTACAGAACGTCCATGGAGAGCATTTCCTTCTTGTACTTCATGTCATAGCCGCGGACCACGCGCAGCGTGATGCCGTTGTAGCTAGTGACATAGCTCTCTACACCGGCAGGAGCTACGAGCGGGCGGGTGACGAAAGCGAATGCCGACGGGTGGAAGGCGAGGTTCGCAGTGTGGTTTGCCAGAATCGTGACTACCGCGTCATCGGCCATGGTTAGTGCCGGTGTAAATTTGACAGTGATCTCGTTGTCGGCCGCCGTTGCGTCAGCAGTCACAAGGACTTTAACCGCGTCGCCAGTGGCGGGGGTGAAGGTGAGGATATCACCCTTGACGAGAGTACCGGTGAGGGCGGAGTCGTCAGTGTCGAGTACGACCTGGGTGACACCCGCGGCCGCACCCTTCAGCATGATTTTCTTGCCCGCGGTGCCGGCGGTGGCGAGGGTGCCCTTCTTGTGGGTCTTGACCGCCTGGGACATGAAGTTTTCAAAGCCCATGATGCGGCCGAGGGAGCCGTTGCGGAGCGCTTCGGTCGTGCCGGACTTGTCGGCTTCGACAAAGGTGTCCAGCTCAAGGAACTTTGCTTCCGCTTCGGGGTCCCAGAGAGCATAACGCGGGGCGACAGGGGCTTTCTGAACGTTGAGCAGCTTCCTTGCGGTGGTCAGATCGGACAGCGCGGACGGCGTGGTAGCGGCAGTACCGCCGGTGTAAATGATGTCCTTGTACACGCCTAGACCGTCGCTGTTGATTTTCTGCGCCAGCGCGACGGCAGCAGGCTCGAGGAACAACCGGTTCAAGTCATCGACATTGGTTGCCCGCTGAATCGCACCAAACTCAACGTCCACAGTTGCGAGCTTGTCGAGCGTGACCTCTACTGACTGCTCTTTGACATCCTGGGCTGTAACGCCATCAGCCTCGACGAAATCTTTTGCTTCGAGGATGACAGGCTTCTTGACCTGGATCGTCGCACCCTGGCCAGTGACAAAGTCATTCGAATAGTCCTTGTGCACCAGGTTCGGAAACACAAGGTTCTCGATGAGGCGCGGTAGAAGCTGTCGTGCGATATTTTTGATTGTGATAAATGTGTTTGTTGCCATTTCTCATTACTCCTTTTTCTTAATTGTGGCAGCATAATACTCCTCGTCTGTCATCTTATTGTAGTCGGGAGTTTTGCTGTCCTTGTGAGTGCCTCCGCTGTTTAAACGGAAGCTTGAATTGTTGTCCTTATTTTCATCATCATTTTGCTCATCTTCTTGTTCTTCAAACAGATATGGATCCGACTTTTTGAGCGCTTCAACCTGGTCGTCAAGCCCAAACAGCTTGTCGCCGTCGAGTTTGATTTTCTCCATGTCCAAAGCCGCCTTGACTAGCTTGGGGTTTTTAGCCTTGCCGTCACGCAGGGCTGCATCAAGCGCATGTTCCGTTCGGAGTTTGGCAATTTCATCAGCGCTGGATTTCTCGGCGTCCTCAGCTTTCTTTTTCCATTCGTCAGCGGCTTTTTTAATTCCTTCGACGTCCAGAGCCTTGAAGCCTTCAATGGTTTTGTTCGCCTTTTTCAGCTGATCTTGCGCCTGCTCTGTTGCTTTTTTCTGAGTTTCGGCGTCTGTCTTGTGCTTTTCGATGTCCTTGCCATTTTCGGCCATGATGGAGTCAACCGTTTCTTTTGACAGCTTCACACCGTTGCCAAGGTCAAGGTTTTCCAGGAATTCGCGTTTCATGTTTTTTCCTTCCTCCGCTACGCTTTTTACGGGGTTGCATCCCGCGCGGTCTTGCTTTATTACGGCTGCAAGTCGTCGTATTTGTATAATAAAAGCCCGCACTTATGCGAGCCTGCATTATTGTGTTTATTTGTAACCTTCCACGTTTTCACGGTCATATTGCCGCTTGAGTTTTGTCTGCTTGATAAACTCTATTTGTTCTTCTTGCCAATGTTTAAGGACTGATTCTGCATATAGTGTTTCTGTTTGCAATCCAGCAGCTTTCATAGCGATAGACTCACGTTTGTATTTTCGAATATTGCGTTCAATTTCACGCTGTTTCTGAGTGGCTTCGTACTCGGTGAGCTTTTCACCGTTGTATTTATACTTCGGAGCATTTAACGCATCAAGTTGATTTTGTGTATATGCTGGTTCGGAATCGCCCTCAATAAACGGGAACATGCTATGCCTGCAGTTATATCCACCTAAGCCCGGACCTGTGCCGTAGCCTGTTTTTTCAACCAACGATGGATATTTTGTGCTCTTACCGCTCCGGCTATAAACCTTCCCCTGCCATTCGGAGTGGTTTGCAATACCTTTACCTGTACGAGCTCCAGCGTGAGCAGTAACTTCAACGAGATCTGTTTCCATTTCGTCTGCGAGCTGCTCTTGCATTTTGAGTGCTGTCTGGTTTATCCCTGTGAGGGTTGCTCTTCGGACAGAAACATCGAGGTAATCTGTATGATTGTTTGCATATTTAACCGTTGCAAGTCCCTTGTTGGTAAGTTCTTTAATAGCAGTTTTAATAACCTCATTAGGTGAAAAAGCACCAGAGTTAATCTGCAGCCATGACTTATC
>ENA-UOOR01002222-UOOR01002222.1-fermentation-metagenome-genome-assembly--contig:-NODE-2222-length-20180-cov-3.207006_pt1 | contig 20180 bp, 29 predicted proteins | sample MGYA00245780_ERZ724029 | MGnify/ENA primary metagenome ERZ724029 (study PRJEB28704, sample SAMN03018315) | fermentation metagenome | biome: anthropogenic terrestrial biome; feature: soil; material... | reverse complement strand
AATTGTCGTCCCCTTAAGAGAAACCTCAATGACATTTTTCTTAGCCGCTTCAATTGCTTTTCTGATTGCGTCCGGAACCTCAGCAGCTTTACCGAGTCCGTAACCGACATGACCGGCACCGTCGCCCACCACTACCAGTGCGGAAAACCTTGAGATACGTCCGCCCTTAACGGTCTTGGATACGCGTTTCGTGTCTATAAGATTTTCTTTTAAGTCTAAAGTTGAGTAATCAATCTTCATGTTTTCCTCCTAAAAGTTTAATCCGGCTTCGCGAGCACCGTCAGCGAGCTCCTTGACACGTCCGTGATAAAGGTAGCCGCCTCTGTCGAATATTACTGAGGTGATATTCTGTTCTAATGCTCTCTTTGCGGCAAGCTCTCCGACTTTTTTTGCCAAAACCTTGTTTCCGCCCTCTTTGCCGAATTCCGGTTCTACACTGGAGGCTGATACTAAAGTTTTCCCGACAGTATCATCGATAATCTGAACATAGATATTATCGTTTGAGCGATAAACGCAAAGACGCGGCCTTTCTGAAGTACCGAATACCTTTGCTCTGACTCTTTTGTGACGCTTTAAGCGTTTTTTATTTCTGTCAATGCGATTAACCATAATATTAACTCTCCTTTCTATTACTTACCGGCTTTACCGGTCTTACGCCTTATTCTCTCGTTCGCATACTTGACACCCTTGCCGAGGTAAGGCTCAGGAGGTCTCTTGTTTCTTATCTCTGCACTGACCTGTCCGACCTTTTGCTTATCAGCGCCGCTTATCACTATAATGTTCGGCTGTGGTACCTCAAGCGTAATTCCTTCAGGTTCTTCAAATACTACATTGTGTGAAAAACCGAGGTTCATCACGAGTTGTTTGCCCTGTTTTGCTGCTTTAAATCCCACACCGCTTATTTCAAGCTGCTTTTTATAGCCTTCGGTCACACCGATAACCATATTTTTCAAAAGCGATCTTGTAAGACCGTGAAGCGCTTTGTGCTCCTTATCATCCGTAGGGCGTTTCACGGATACAACGCTGCTTTCCTGTTCGATAACCATATCCTGGTGGAGCTTTTCGGTCAACGTTCCTTTGGGTCCCTTTACCGTAACAAGGTTTCCCTCGCCGACAGTAACGGTTACGCCCGCCGGAACTGTAATGGGCATTCTGCCAATTCTCGACATATTATTCTCCTCCCTTTACCATACAAAGGCGAGAACTTCGCCGCCGACATTTTCTTTGCGAGCCTGCTTATCTGTCATTATACCCTTGGATGTCGAAACTATTGCGATACCAAGTCCGTTTCTGACCTTGGGAAGATCCTCGCTTGCAGCGAAAATCCTCAGACCGGGCTTTGATACCCTGCGAAGACCCTGTATGATCCTTGTTTTACCCTCACCGTATTTAAGCGTTATGGTAATAATACCCTGCTTATTGTCTTCCGTAACCGTGAAGTTTTTGATATATCCCTCATCGAGCAGAATCTGAGCGATTGCCCTCTTCAAATTGGAAGCAGGAATCTCAACCGTCTCATGCTTTGCCGAATTGGCATTGCGGATTCTTGTGAGCATATCCGCTATTACATCTGTAACTTGCATTTCGTATCCTCCTTACCAACTTGCTTTTTTTACGCCGGGGATCTGTCCGGCATGGGACAAATTTCTGAAGCAGATACGGCAAATGCCGTACTTGCGCAGATAACCGTGAGGTCTGCCGCAAATCTTACACCTGTTATAGGTGCGGGTAGAATACTTCGGCGTTTTCTGCTGTTTTAAAACCATTGCTTTCTTTGCCATCTGTACTTACCTCCTTATACTTTCCGAAACGGTGCGCCCATGAGCGAAAGAAGCTCTCTTGCCTCTTCATCGTTCTGCGCTGTCGTAACAAAAACAATATCCATGCCTCTTATTTTGTCAACCTTATCGTACTCAACCTCGGGGAATATCAGCTGCTCTTTCAGGCCTACGGAATAGTTTCCTCTGCCATCGAAGGAGTTGGGATTAATCCCCTTGAAGTCACGAACTCTCGGGAGTGCGATGTTGAAAAACTTATCGACGAACTCATACATCCTCTCAGAGCGTAAAGTGACCTTGGCGCCTATTTTAACACCCGCACGGAGCTTAAAGTTTGAAACAGACTTTTTTGTCGTTGTAGAAACAGCTTTCTGTCCGGTTATTAATGTAAGGTCTGCGATTATGCTGTCGATAACCTTTGCGTTTTCCTTTGCGTCGCCTGCACCTATATTGATAACAACCTTTTCAAGTTTAGGTATCTGCATCGGGCTCTTGTAGTTGTACTTCTTCATTAGAGCGGGAGCGACATCACTTTTATAGTATTCTTTTAATCTTGACATAATTATCCTCCCCCGACTTATATTGTCTCGCCGCAGTGAACGCAGGACCTTATTTTTTCGCCGTTCGCGGTAACTTTATTTCTGATTCTTACGCCCTTCTGGCATTTCGGGCAATAAAGCTGAACTTTAGAAGCATAAATTGCGCTTTCAGCCTCGATTTTTCCTCCGGCCTCGCCCTGTTTTTTGGGTTTGACATGCTTTGTAACTATACATGCCTTTTCAACTATTACCTTGCCCTCATCGGGAGAAACCTGTAAAACCTTACCGATTGTCGGTTCTTTTCCGCTCGCATACTTGCCGGAAATAATAATGACAGTATCGCCGGTTTTTACATGCACTTTGTTTTTCTTGTTCATTATTATCTACCTCCCTTAAACAACTTCGGGGGCCAAGGAGAGTATTTTCATATAATCCTTCTCACGAAGCTCACGGGCAACCGGCCCAAAGATACGGGTTCCTCTGGGATTCTTATCCTCTTTTATTAAAACAGCCGCATTATCGTCAAACCTGATATACGAACCGTCTGCTCTGCGAGTTCCCTGCACCGTTCTGACGATAACGGCACGAACAACCTCGCCCTTTTTAACAACTCCTCCGGGAGCCGCTTTTTTAACCGAACAGACAACTACATCACCGATACCGGCATAACGCCTGCCTGTGCCGCCAAGTACTCGGATGCACATAAGCTCTTTTGCGCCGGTGTTATCGGCAACTTTCATAAATGATTGTTGCTGTATCATTGTGTACCTCCTATTACTTAGCTTTCTCTAATATTTCCGTAAGGCGCCATCTCTTGTCCTTAGAAAGCGGGCGGGTTTCCATAATCATAACCTTATCGCCGATATTGCATTCGTTCTTCTCGTCATGCGCCTTGAACTTAACCGTTCTTTTGATGATTTTTTTATAAAGCGGATGCTGTACTCTGTCCTCTATGGCAACAACGATTGTTTTATCCATCTTGTTGCTGACGACCTTGCCAACCCTTGTTTTTCTTAAAGCTCTTTCTTCCATTTCAGCTTACTCCTTTCTACGCCTGTGCTTTGTCAGCGATTTCTTTTTCGCGGAGCACGGTGAGCAGTCTTGCAATAGTCTTCTTTGTTTCGACTATCTTCATCGGATTGTCGAGCTGATTTATCGAATGTTGAAAACGAAGGTTGAAAAGCTCTTCCTTTTGCTCCAAAAGATTCTTTTGAAGCTCAGCGGCGCTCATCTCTTTTATTTCTTTAATGTTCATGATGTTACCCCCCTGTTATTCGAGGTCGGCTTTGGTAGCGAATTTGCATTTGATGGGAAGCTTATGGGCGGCAAGACGTATAGCCTCACGTGCGTCCTCCTCCGGGATTCCTTCCATCTCAAACATAACTCTACCAGGCTTAACCACAGCAACCCAATACTCCGGAGAACCTTTACCTGAACCCATTCGGGTTTCGGCGGGTTTCTCGGTTACGGGCTTGTCGGGAAATATCTTGATCCAGACCTTGCCGCCTCTTTTTATATAACGCGTCATAGCGATACGGGCTGCTTCAATCTGATTACTTGTAATCCATCCCGGTTCGGTAGCAACGAGTCCGAAAGTACCGTAAGTGATCTTGTTGCCCCTATATGCCCTGCCGGTCATACGACCCCTGTGAACGCGCCTGTATTTTACTCTTTTAGGCATTAACATTATTTTCTGCCTCCTTCGTTCGCCAAGCTGCGCTTTACTTCGGGAAGAACCTCTCCCTTGTAAATCCAAACCTTTATACCAATTTTTCCATAAGTTGTGTTCGCTTCGAAAAAGCCGTAATCGATATCAGCACGTAATGTCTGAAGCGGAATAGTACCCTCATGGTAGTGCTCGCTCCTTGCGATTTCCGCACCGCCGAGACGCCCCGAAACAGCGATTTTTATACCCTTTGCATTGAGCTTCATCGTCCTGCCTATGCACTGCTTCATAGCGCGGCGGAAAGAAATTCTTCTCTCAAGCTGCCCTGCTATATTCTCAGCGACAAGCTGAGCGTTAAGATCGGGCTGTTTAATCTCGATAACTTTTACATCCACCTGTACACTTGCCGGAACTTTTAAGAATCTGGCGATATCGCCCTTGAGCTTATCAATCTCCACGCCGACCCTACCGATGATAATACCCGGCTTTGCACAGTGAATCATAATTCTGATACGTGAATTATCCCTCTCTATCTCTATCCTCGGAACACCCGCAAGCTGTAGCTTCTTTTTGAGATAAGTTCTAAGCTTATAGTCGGAAACCAAGGTGTCGCCAAAAACTTCGTCTTTAACGAACCAGCGGGAATCCCAGTCTTTTATTATGCCCACACGTAAACCGTGCGGATTAACCTTCTGACCCATTTTTTGTCTCCTCCTTAATCTCTTTCTTTAAGCGCTATCGTGATGTGCGAAGTGCGCTTTATGATTCGGAATGCTCTGCCTTGCGCGCGGGGCCTAACCCTCTTCATATTCTTTAAAATGCCGGGAGTGACATAGCACTCTGCAACATACAGCTTCTCGACGTCCATCTCGTAGTTGTGTTCGGCATTGGCAACAGCCGATTTAAGGAGCTTTTCTATACTCTCACATGCGATTTTATTTGTGTTCTTCAATATAGCGGCTGCTTGAGCCACATCTTTGTTTCTTATCAAATCAAGAACGATTTTTACCTTTCTCGGTGACATTCGCAGTTGCTTTAGATAAGCTTTTGCTACCTTTGTTTCCACAGTAATTGTGCCTCCTTTCAATCAGCCGTTACTTAGAATTTGATATCTTGGAACCGGAGTGTCCTCTGAACATTCTGGTTGGTGCAAACTCTCCGAGTTTGTGACCGACCATATCCTCAACTATATAAACCGGAACATGCTTTTTTCCGTCATGTACTGCTATTGTATGACCTACAAACTCAGGAAAAATCGTGGAAGATCTCGACCACGTTTTCAGAACTCTCTTCTCTCCGTTTTTGTTCATATCCGCAATACGTTTGTATAATTTAGCCTCAACATACGGGCCCTTTTTAATGCTTCTGCTCACTGTTATATTCCTCCTTTACGCCTATTTGTCGTTCCTGCGTTTGACAATAAACTTGTTGGTGCGAGCCTTCTTTTTTCTTGTCTTGTAGCCGTGAGTGGGTTTGCCCCAAGGAGTAACCGGAGAAGGCTTTCCTATCGGGGATTTACCTTCACCGCCGCCGTGCGGGTGATCGTTGGGGTTCATAACAGATCCGCGGACTGTCGGCCGTATGCCGCGATGCCTTGTCTTTCCGGCCTTTCCAAGCTTGATGTTCTCATGCTCAAGGTTTCCGACCTGTCCGATAGTCGCGTTGCAGTCAAGGCGGACAAGTCTAACCTCACCTGAGGGGAGTCTGACCTGCGCCATTCCGTTTTCCTTAGCCATAAGCTGTGCCGAAGCACCTGCGGAACGGACGAGCTGCGCTCCTTTTCCGGGATAAAGCTCGATACCGCAAATAACCGTACCGACCGGTATTTTTTCGATTGGAAGCACGTTGCCCGGCTTGATATCGGCGTTTTCACCGCTGTAAACCATATCGCCGGCTCTTAATCCTTCGGGAGCTATAACATATCTCTTTTTTCCGTTCTGATCCTGTAAAAGTGCTATATATGCCGTTCGGTTGGGATCATATTCGATACCCAAAACGGTTGAACCGCTATCTTGCGCGATGCGTTTGAAATCTATAATCCTGTACTTTTTCTTTGTGCCGCCGCCATGATGACGGACGGTAATCTTACCTGTATTGTTACGTCCTGCTTTGTTTTTAAGCACTGTAACGAGACTCTTCTCCGGAAACTTCTTTGTCAACTCTTCAAACGAGGGAGTAGCCATATTTCTTGTGGATGGAGTCGATGCCTTATATTTTTTAATCGCCATTATTTTAACTCCTTTCGCTTACATCAGACTATCGAAGAACTCAATAGTCTTTGAAGCGGGTGTAAGCTTTACGATCGCCTTTTTCCATTCGCTCGTAGAGCCTTTATGATACCCCATTCTCTTAGGCTTGCTCTTGACGCTTATGGTAGTGACCTTATCGACCTCTACCTTGAAGATTTCCTCAACCGCTTTTTTTATCTCAATCTTATTGGCATCGGAAGCAACTTTGAAAGTGTACTTTTTCTGCTGCATATTTTCGATTGCTGCCTCGCTGATGACGGGCTTTAAGATAATATCGTATGCTGATTTCATTACGCATATACCTCCTCTAACTTAGCCACCGCATCCTTAGCTATAACAAACTTGTCATACTTCAAAACATCATAGACATTAAGAGCGTTGACAGGTGCGGTAACTACACCCGGAATATTGGCAGCCGATTTTACGACGACCTTATTGGCTTCAGGTAATACAATAAGAGCCTTTTTGTCCGCACCCAGCGCGGAGAGCATCGAGACTATCTTCTTTGTCTTGTACTCGTCAAGAGCGATATTGTCAACAACAATCAACTCTCCTGCCGCGACTTTTGAAGAAAGCGCCGAAATCATGGCTATTCTTTTTACCTTTTTATTAATCGTGATTCTGTAGCTTCTCGGTTTCGGTCCTAAGGCGATACCACCGTGCGTCCACTGTGGCGAACGGATAGAACCATGTCTTGCCCTGCCGGTGCCTTTTTGCTTCCACGGTTTTCTGCCACCGCCTGCAACCTCAGCTCTTGTAAGTGTGGACTGCGTTCCCTGTCTCTGGTTTAGCAGATATGCTCTGACAACCGAATGCAAAACAGTTTTATTTATCTCTGCCGCAAAAATCTTGTCGGAAAGAGTGATATCGCCGCACACTTGACCTTCCATATTATATACATTTAATGTTGGCATCGTTTATTCCTCCTCTTTCGCTTATTTCACGGTGTCGCGTACAAATACTATACCGCCGCGTGAACCGGGAACCGCGCCTTTTACGGCTATAAGGTTCTTGTCCGAATCAATCTTGATCACCTCAAGATTGAGCATTGTTACGCACTCGTTTCCGTATTGACCCGCCATTTTTTTGTTCTTGAAAACTCTTGACGGGCTGCTGTTCGCACCCATCGAACCGACCTGACGGTGTACAGGACCCGTACCGTGCGACATTCTGAGGTGGTGCTGACCCCATCTTTTTATAACACCGGAAAAACCGCGACCCTTGGTAAGTCCGGTTACATCGACCCTCTCACCTGCTTTAAAGGTATCTGCGGTGATTATATCTCCGACATTCATCGAAGCAGCGTCATCAAGTCTGAATTCCTTTAAATGTTTTTTAAAAGAAACATTAGCTTTAAGAAAGTGTCCTTTTTCGGGTTTGTTTAGCTTTCTGTCCTCGATATCCGAAAAACCGAGCTGAACTGCGTCATAACCGTCCTTTTCCGCTGTTTTCTTCTGTGCTACTACACAGGGACCCGCGTTGATGACAGTTACGGGTATTACGTTTCCTTTTTCATCGAAAATCTGCGTCATTCCGAGCTTTCTTCCGATAATGCCTTTTTTCATTTATATATTCCTCCTTGGTTATTGGTTAACCGCAAGCTTCGCGATTAACTTGACCTGAATTTGAAAAGCTTTCGGTAGTTTTCCTTATAACTCTACGTTAAAATCAACGCCAGCGGGAAGGTCTATGCTCATAAGGGCGTCGACCGCTGCTTTTGAGGGCTTGATTATATCGATAAGGCGTTTATGTGTTCTGTACTCAAACTGCTCTCTCGAATCCTTGTACTTAAAGACCGCACGAAGAACCGTTGTGATCTCTTTTTCGGTTGGAAGCGGAATTGGTCCGGATACCGAAGCACCGCTGCGCTTTGCCGTTTCGACGATCTTTTCGGCTGCCTGATCAATAAGCGTGTGGTCATAAGACTTAAGTCTTATCCTGATTCTTTCCTTCTTTGCCATGTGTTTGTTTGCCTCCTTAAAATAAATAGATGTTTTTAGTGGCAAAGCTTTGAACACTATGTCGGGCGTTTCGTCATCGCCCTTTAAAAAATGCTCATCACTCTCGCCCGATTGTCGGACATACTCCACGGAAGTTACCTGCTTTTTAGCAGCAATCTCCCGTCTCATCGCACACCAAGCGACGTTTATTGTATCATAACGATATATCCATTGCAATAGCTTATTACAAATCCGAATGTAAATAATATGTGAACGATACTCCATATATACTTTATTCAGGAATAAATAATAAAAATATTTTATTTATATATTGACAAATAATTAAACTTGTGTTATAATTAAAATCAACAGTACTGTTAATAAAAAAAACTGAAAAACTGGAGGTAAAAAATGAAAAAAATAGTTATTGTACTATCAGTTGTATTATTGTTTTCTGCATTAGTTGTATCAAGCTCGGCTCTTACTGACTTGAGAGTAGGTAGAGATTTAGAAGAGGATCAGTACTTTAATTTGGATACAGCAATACATTGTTATTATGATTGCGGATGGTGGTTTGGGAACGGTTGGAGCTCTACAGAATGTGAAACATCATCGGATATGTTTTGCTATGCATGGGTATTCAACATAGATCGTAATAATGTTGAGGTATTTTTTGATGATTATGGGTATGTATCCAATAGGTTGGTTCTACCGGCAATCTCTGTATCATCAACAAGATATGCGAAAGAGACATGGCATGGTGCATATAGAACTAAAAACGGTGTAAGAAATCTAGATGCACGGGTCGAAATATACAACGGGTAAAATGTTTTAATAAGGAGGCTTTTTTATAAAAGCCTCCTTGGAATAAGGAATATATGAAAATATTATTTTTGATATTTAAAAACATAAAATATTATATTAAATTCAATAAAGCTGTTTTTTTGCTATTTACTACCGGCATCCTAAGCAGTACTCTGGCTTTAATATTTTTTTATGGGAACATTAATCCTATAAAGACAGAATATATAAATGATGATTTATATTCACGTCAATATCAGTTCAGTTTTTTTCCGGCAATAAATGAAATAAACATAAATGACATGTTTGACAAATATTTTGAACCGGAATATTCATTGTTTATTTCTAAGATAGATAATCGAAAAATCAAGAATACTCTTAGTGAAAAAGAATTAACAGGCAGAGAATTTACAGTAGGATATATATATGATAATTTAGATAGAGTCGGTATAAAACTAAAAGGGCGGAATAAATTTTTAGAATCTGAGATAACTAATTCAGAGAACACTATAATTGTTTCGAAATACACAGAATATTATCTCGATGTAAATATAAATCCCGGTTTAGATAAAATTACTATAAACGATATCGAGTATACCATTGTTGGCGTGGCGCAAATGGACAGCGATTTTTTACTACCAAGCACAACATATATAAAAAACGGTTTTGAAACAAATGAGATGATTGTTGTAGCAAAAGAAAAGCCGTCTTATTATGATAATATTGAAATTTTAAGACTGGTAAGGGATAAATACCCAAATTTAGAAACCATTTCAACGCATCCATATAGGTATTATGATAAGATTCAAAAGGAAACGCCGATTATTCTTTTTTTATTGGCGATTGTTTTTACTGCAATGTCGATAGCCTTTATGTTTCTCTTAAAATACCTTGCCGACAACACTAATTATGTTAGTGTAATCCACACCATATGTGGAGCTTCAAAAGAAACGGTCATATTTATCAAGTTAATGGCTGTATTTTTAACAACTCTTGCTATAAGCATCACGGGAGCATTATTGCATATGATGCTTTATGACGTTCTTTTTCAAAAGCTTAATATTGTGGATAATCTTACATATAATTTTAAAGATTATTTACTTATTGTATCCGTCGCATGTATAGCATCAGTTATAATATCTATACCTTTTATTGTTTCATTTTCTAAAAATTCGACAATAACAAATAAAATTAAGTTTTGCTAAGGAAGAATTAAATGAAAAAAATTAAACTGTTTTTTATCGGTTTAAAAGGATATATGTTATCTTTGATAACTCTTTTTTTCGTTATGATTGCGGTATTATTGGTTTTGAATTATTCATTTTCACAATATCTTTTCATTAATCGTTCCGGGGAGCTATTCGGTAATGGACATTTTGACAACGGTTTGTATTTTCAAAACATTACCCCATACGATCAGGATTCTCAGATAAGATTGGATGAGAGTTTAAAATCACTTGAGGGTAATCCATGCGTAAAAAAAGTTACACACAATATAAATGCAAGTGTCCATATTAACAATGAGAATTACCAGCTGGAGCTATATGATCAAGAAATTTATCCTGATATGTACGGTACTCTTCCTATCGGAGATTGGAAGAGTATGGAAGACGGTAAATACTGCGTTGTAATAGGCGGTGTTATTCCTAAGGATGTTCCGGTCGGGGAGACGGTTGTTCTAAAAAGCATAATCCCCAACAACAGTACGGAGCTGGAAGTAAAAATATCGGGTGCACTTGCTTATCCGCCGATGATACTTAAGTTCGGTTATTATTCATCCGACAAAAAGGCTAACACTGCTGATAAGTTTTACATACATGACAAAGTACTCTACCTACCAAAGAATGATACTACTCTTAAAATAGTAACCGAGTTTTGTGATGGCAACACAGCGCCTATAACATCAGGTGTTGTAAAATATATCGACAGTGCTACAGAAAAACAGAAAGAAGAAGTTAAAAATATTATTTCTGAAAATGCAGCAGTTCTCTATACCGATACTATACTTGAAAGCACAAAAAGCTATGTTTCGGATAGCTTGAGGAAAATCCTGCCAACGCCGAGTTTTCTGCTCTTGGTTTCGGCACTTTCTTATATTAGCATTGCAGTCTTGAGTATATATAAAAAGAAAGATTATACAATATATTATATTACAGGCTGTAACAAACAAACAATGCATATTCTTGCGTCTCTGCAGGTGAATATTACGCTTCTTATTACTACCATAACAACATGCGTAGGTATCCTTATTTTAAAGAACATGGCTGCAAAAGGTATGTATTCGCTTCCATGTCTGATTTTTGGGTGGCAGAATGTTGTACTTACCTGCTCAGTTGCATTAGTTATATTCTTAATTGTTGTTTTTGTTTCTTCTTTGATGTTAAGGAGATTTTCACCTGTTGAACAACTTAAACTAACAAAGGAATAGGAGCGTTTTATGATTAAGCTTAATAATATTAATAAATACTATAAAATAGGCAAAAATAGATTTCATGCACTTAAAAATGTAAGTCTTGAAATCAAAGACGGCGAATTCGTCTCTATTGAGGGTAAATCGGGCGCAGGAAAATCTACTCTAGTGCACATTATCGGGTGTTTAGATAATTTTGATTCCGGCAGCTATATTTTAGACGGTGTTTCTGTTGGTGATATGAAAGAGAGTGCTCTATCAGCGACAAGAAATAGTAAAATCGGCTTTGTGATGCAGGATTTTGCTCTTATTTCACACGAATCTGTTATTTTTAATGTTATGCTACCTTTATATTTCTCGAAGATAAAATATAATATGAAAAGTCGTGCCTATGATATGCTCGAACAGGTTGGAATTGCAGATCAAGCATTAAAATCAGTAAACCAGCTATCCGGAGGGCAAAAGCAAAGAGTCGCCATTGCAAGGGCATTAATAACAGGTTGCAGTATAATTGTTGCGGACGAGCCGACGGGAGCGCTAGATACAAAGACAAGTGAAGAAATAATGGATTTACTTATTAATATTAACCAAAGCGCCGGAACGACCGTTATAGTTGTAACGCACGACCCTACAGTATCTGCCGCTGCAGAACGTAAGATTATAATTTCCGATGGAATTATTAAAAAAGATATAATGAGTTAATTTTTTTTATTTCTTTAACAGTATAAAACGGTAAATGTCAAGAAATTTATCCGGACGAATAGAACGGACGGTTGGCGGACAACGATAAAGTCAGTCGCTAAAAGGGAGTATCGCAGTTCTGCGGAGCTGTTACTCCCTCTCTATATATACTAATATTAACTTCTTCCGTGATAAAAACAGTATGGATTTTTGCAACCACATATGCTACAATAAGTAAATGAATAATAATATACATAAATAAGGCGGATTATGAAAAGAACATATATATTATCGGGAGTGTGCTCTCACTCCGTACACTTCGAAATCGATGAAAACCGAATAGTAAGCGGCATATCCTTCACCGGTGGCTGCAACGGCAATTTAAAAGCTGTTTCCGCTTTGTGTGACGGAATGGAAGCGTCCGAAATCATAAGCAGGCTCAAAGGAATCCGATGCGGTTTTAAATCGACCTCCTGTCCCGATCAGTTTTCGCGAATTTTACAGGAAGTTTTGGATGAAGGGAAAGACAGAGAATGAACACGGAATATTGTCGCTGGATTAATAGCGAAAAGGTAGACGCACAGACAAAACTGGAACTTGCGGCTATAAAAGATGATGAGATTGCGATAAAGGAACGCTTTGAACGGCCTATGCAGTTCGGCACTGCCGGTCTGCGCAGTATTATGTCCGCAGGTATATCAAGAATGAACGTATATACCGTGGCACATACCACAAGGGGGCTTGCGGAGCTTATTATGAAAAGCGATGCTGTAAACAGAGGTGTCGCCATCGCTTATGACAGCCGTAAAAATTCTGAGCTTTTTGCAAGAACAGCAGCACGGGTGCTTGCTGCATATAATATAAAGGTATATTTTTTTGATTCCCTGCGTCCGACGCCAGAGCTTTCCTTCGCCGTACTGGAATACGACTGTATCGCCGGCATAAATATAACGGCATCCCATAACCCCAAGGAATACAACGGTTATAAAGTGTATTGGGAGAACGGTGCGCAGCTTCCACCGGAGCATGCTGAAACTGTATCGGAAGCGATCGCAAAAACCGATATTTTCGAGGATGTGCGTTATGCTGATTTTGATACGGCAGTTAAAGACCGAATAATAAACATCATCGGTAAAGAAACCGATGAAAAATTCATCAAGGCTGTTCTCGGTTGTCGAATCTGCCCGGAAATGACAGAGCGGCACGGTAATGACCTGAATTTAATATATACCCCTCTCCATGGCGCGGGCTATCGGCTTGTTCCCGAGGTATTGAAACGTGCGGGACTAGCTAATCTTAAAACAGTCGAAAGCCAGATGACACCGGACGGAAGTTTCCCGACGGTAGACTCGCCAAATCCGGAAAACAAAGAGTGCTTTGAGCTTGCAATAACTTTGGCTCACGATTTGAACTCCGACTGCGAACTTATCATTGGTACCGACCCGGACGGTGACCGCCTCGGCGTTGTTATAAAAGACGATAAGAATAATTATCTCGTCCTTAACGGAAATCAGATAGGTGCGTTGCTTATCGATTATATAATAAAAGGCAAAGTGTTGCATAACAATATGCCCGAAAACGCCTGTGCGATAAAGAGCATCGTATCGGGAAATCTTTTCGATGCAATTTGTGAAAAAGCGAATGTTCATCACCAAAACGTGCTTACCGGTTTTAAATATATCGGTGAGAAAATCGAGGAGTTTGAAAAAAGCAAGTCGCATACCTTCATTTTCGGTTACGAGGAAAGCCAGGGTTATTTATCCGGCGGTTATGTGCGGGATAAGGATGCCGTCGCCGCGTCCCTGCTGATTACAGAAGCGGCTTCCTTTTATAAAAGTCAGGGGAAAACCCTTTATTGTGTATTACAGGAGCTATATTCCGAACACGGGTACTACAAGGAAGCGGTTTTAAATAATATCGTAAGCGGTATTGACCCTATGTCCGCCATGACCGATATAATGCGTTCGCTGCGTGACTGCGGGTTGTCCGTTATCGGCGGTGTGGATGTGGTTGCTATAAGAGATTACAAAAGCGGAATCAGAAAGGATCTCAGAACAGGGCAGAGCCAGCCGACAGGTCTGCCTGAGAGCGATATGCTGTATTATGAGCTTGCCGACCGCAGCAATTTGATAATCCGTCCCTCCGGCACAGAGCCCAAAATTAAAGTCTATATTCTGACCTCGGCGGCAACCGAGCGGGAATGCGATCTGTTGATTGAGAAATATAAAAACGCATTCAACCAAATTATCAGTAAACGATAACCCATTAAAAATCCGATGTGTTCGGTACAAACACATCGGCTTTTTGTTTTATATGTTTACAATAAAAGCTTTGTTAGAATTAAATATACAAGATAAATGGCTATACCGCATAATATTACTTTCGGAATGAACCATTTTTTTAAGCTCTCTTTTTTTCTCTCTAACTCCGCGACATTCTTCATCGCAAGCTCGTAAGCCTTAACCTTTTTCTTTATATCCGCCTCATTTTGCAAGTATTTATCCTGCCTGTATTCCGATTTGTCGTCTTTAAAATACGATTTTTCCTCTTCTCTCAATTTTTTGACAGAAGCTTCAAGCCTTTCCTTTTCGATATTCTCAAGCTGCCAATCGCGTTCACGCTGGCACAGCTCGCATTTTTCAAAATCGTTTATGTTCTTATGACCGCAACAGCAGAGCCAGGCATACTCGCCCTGTTGAGGCATAACCCGCACTGGAAACAATTCCTCCGCCGCTGTGTAGATATTTATTCTATAATACAGGAACTTTTCATCATCATCGAGCTCATTAAAACGTGTAAATGATCTGCCTGCGATTATATTAATAGGCATGTATGTGCCGTCGGAATATTTAACTCCTAATATTTCAAGCTCAAATTTGGAAACAAAATCCTCCGGTATCGGGATGTATACCGTCTCACCGAAGCTCTCGCACGGAGAAATATCCGGATTTACCAATATTCTCTTATCACGGATACGCTTGCCTTCTATTCGCCTTGTACCGAGAGTGTAGCTCTCGTTGGAATATGTAAACGGAATTTTAAGGACCGAATAGTTTAGCTTCTGATGACAGATAAGTTGTATATCCAGTGATCTGATCCTTTTTTTAGAAACATTACGGAATACAAAGGATGCGAATATCTCGTAATTATCGACATCGCAAATCGTATATCCCTCGGTTATCTCTACCGGGCAATTCTCAAATACAGCACTGTAATCAAGGTATTCCACGACGCGGAAAATGCGCATTCTGTCTTTTCTCTGTTGCCTTTTAAGCTGCTTGAGGATGCTTGTATCAGTCGCCATCACATAACCGTCCCTTCATTATTATCACTCTGATTGTTTTATACGGTTAAAATTCAAAAATATGCTCGGGCTTCATTATTAAACCTTTTCTTGTATATGCATCGGTACGCTCAAATAAGTTGTTGTTTATATCTCTGTATGTGCATCCCTGAGCATATTCTATACGCTTGTATCTGACCTCATATTCGAAAGGTTCCCCAACCGTATATGGCTTCATCTTATCCGCTTCTGCAGCGGCTTTTTTTACGCCCTCGTAGATCTCCTCACAGCATTTAATCGGATGTTTGCTTATACAGCTGTTCCATGCCAACGCTTTTTTTGTCTCCACGGTCACAATGCCGTCAAAGCTCTCCTTTGCCTGTGCTACGCAGTAATTATCGCCGGCACAGAATATGGGCGGAACGCCATACCTTCCTGCAATGAGCGCGTCTACCTGCATCTCTCCGACATCCTTTCCGTTTATCTTTTGATATTGGAAAGTAGCCGAGGAATATACATGTGCAAGGGTCGCTTCTGATGTATCATATGCGTGGTATCCGAGAAAAACGATTCCGCCAAAGCTCTCGTCTATATCCGGAAAACGTTTTCTCATACCCGATCCCATTACAATAGAGCAGCGTTTATCAAGCTTGTCATAATCGAGATTGACACCCATTGCGTGACAGTCCCAGACATAAACCTCATCCGCACCTGAGTCGAAAAGAGCGGTGGCGGCAGCGTTAGCCTCTCTTGTTCCCTGCAAGCAGGCAAACTGATAATTTGGTGTATCGGGAGATAACCCTTTTCCGTACGCTCCCACAACGCATGCCATCCCCTCAAGGTCAACGCTTATGTAAAACTTTTTGCGTGTCATATGCAACATCCTTTCATAAATATACTGCAAATATTTTAATAGTTTAATAATACATCATATAGCCATTAAATACAATAGTATTTTTATTCTTCCTAAAAAACTTTATATGGCAGATTTCAAAACAAAATAAATATTTTTGTTATTATAGAACAGAATAATAGCTGAATATAAAAAAAGGAATAGTGTTGTATGGATAATTATTACAGGAAAAGAACAGATCTGGCACTTGAAGCTCATGAAATAAACAGCGAAAGGGGACGCGACGACGGTGTAATCGTTGATGAAAAGGAAATAGACGGCGTAAAGGTGACAGTAGCGGAGGTAAAAGAAGGAGAGGGCGAAAACCTTACCGGAAAGCCTGCCGGAGTATATACCACTGTCGACATAGGCAAGGTATGGCAGTATGACAGCGAACGGTTTAATAAAACCGCGCGGGTGCTTTCGGATATAATCAACCAGCTGCTGCCTGAGCATGACGACGAAAAATGCGTACTTGTCGCCGGGCTTGGAAATGTGGAAATCACCCCGGATTCAATCGGTCCCAAAGTTGTTTCGAAAATCATCGTTACAAGGCATATACGCACGCTTAACAAAGAGCTTTACGAAAATGTCGGCTTCGGAAATCTTGCGGCTATCAGCCCCGGTGTTTTAGGTCAGACAGGAATAGAAAGTGCGGAGATAATCAAAAGTGTTATTGACAAGGTGTCTCCCTTTTGTGTGATTCTTATAGATGCATTGGCATCGAGAAAGCTCTCAAGACTCGCGACGACGGTTCAACTCTGCGACACAGGTTTGCGTCCGGGAGCGGGCGTCGCAAACAACCGCATTGAGATGAATTCAAAGAGTTTCGGCATACCCGTTGTTTCAATCGGTGTACCGACCGTTGTCGATGCGGCAACGCTTGCTTATGATCTTCTTGAGGAGCTTGTTTCGAGTTCAGATACAAATGCCGGCAATAATAACAACTTTGAGGAGCAATACGATAAAATAATCGACAAACTGATGTCCGGCAGCGGGAGGAGTATGTTTATTTCACCAAAGGAGAGCGATGTTATCACTAGGGAAACGGCAAGACTCATTTCCACCTCGATAAACCTTTCTCTGCATAAGGGAATCGATATAATGGATATGGGTGAATATCTGACTTAACAAATAAAAAATTCCTATTTTTTCAGTGCGGTTAGGCATAAATTTCGTTTATCGTGAATATATTTTACAAAAACGGATCGTTAAACAAAAAGGACTGCACAAAAAGGAGTTTTTATTATGGAACACCGACTTACCCACCGCCAGAAATTCTTGATAAGAAAATTCTGTCTGTTGCTTTTATCCGCAGCGATTATAGTATCGGTTTTTTTGTCGATACCGTATATAGCACGGGCACTTCCGGTTTCGCTTGCGGGTATACTTACCGAACAATCTGAGACTGCAATCAGTTCCGCAGAAAGCTCGGGCGAGCAGCCACTCTCTCCCATTATGGGCGAATCCTTTTCAGCAATAATAGGTTTTGATTATGAGAGCGAGCCATCAATACCTTTAGTCGAAAACCCCTCGGGAGCTTTGTATGTCAACGCGGTCAGCTTATGCTGGTATACCCAGGATGAAATTCCGAACCTGTATCTGCTCAACCGCACGGACTTTGATATTAACATCAATAATTACTCAGGGCTGCCCTTCCCGATTAACAATATAATAAGCACCGACCCGATGGTTCTTATTATACATACACACGGAACTGAGAGCTATCTTCCCACGGGAGTTGACTATTATATGGCAGACGAGAACTTCCGCTCGGAAATCGAGGCTGAAAGCATCGTTGCTGTCGGAACGGTGCTTGCTAACGCACTTAACAGCAAGGGAATCGTTACCCTTCATGACACTACAATGTATGACAAAGAGGATTTCAGCAGTGCTTACAGCAATACGAAAGAAGCAGTGGCAAGGACGCTTGCGAGCTACCCTTCTATAAAATATGTAATAGACCTGCACAGAGATGCGGTTTTCACCTCGGAGGGGGTAAATCAAAAGCCGGTAACAACCATTAACGGGAAGCAGGCAGCGCAGGCGATGTTGGTTATGGGGACCAATCAGGGAGGTGCGAACCACCCAAACTGGGAACAGAATCTTACTGTGGCGGTAGCCCTGCAAAATATCATTAACAATGATTATCCGACATTGATGCGCCCGATATGTCTGAGATCCGCGAGCTTTAATCAACAACTTACCACAGGCAGCATGCTCCTTGAAATCGGTTCATGCGGCAATACGTTAGAGGAGGCAAAATATACCGCAGAGCTGATAGCCTCGGCAATCACAAAAATGATATACTCGAATTAAAATCTATATTCAAAGCAAAACGGGGATTGAGTCCTTAAAAAAGATTCAATCCCCGTTTTTTTGTTTTATCTTTTACTTATATTAAATCAGCTCTGCAGCTTCTTTATCAACATAGATCGTAACATCCGGATGGAGCTGGAGCACAGAGGCAGGTACGTTTGGGGTGATCTCTCCTTTTATGGTATCACGGATAATCTGAGCCTTACTTGCACCGAGAGCAATGAGTATTATACTACGAGCGTTCATAACCGTTTTTATACCCATTGTTACCGCTTTGGTGGGAACTTCGTCAATGGATGAAAAGAAGCGGGAATTTACCTCACGGGTGTTCTGAGTAAGCTCTACAACATGCGTAACGCTTCCGAACGGAGTTCCCGGCTCATTAAAGCCGATATGCCCGTTACAGCCGATTCCGAGCAACTGAAGGTCAATACCGCCTGCAGCCTCGATATCCTTATCATACTGTGCGGCTGTCTCATTATTTGTGATAAGTCCGCTGGGTACAAAGGTTCTCTCCTTACGGACATCTATATGATTAAAAAGATTCTGGTTCATAAAATAACGGTAGCTCTGGTCGTGTGTCGGTTCTAATCCCACATATTCATCAAGATTGAAGGTGGTAACATCCTTAAAAGTAATCTTACCTTCCTTATTCAAATGCGCAAGCTCCGTATACAGTCCAAGCGGAGTTGAGCCTGTGGCACAACCGAGAACAGCGTTCGGCTTCCTTTTTAGAAGCTGTGCATATTGCTGTGCGGCAAGCTTTGCAATGTTTTCTTTTGTTTCGATAACGATCTTCATATTTTTATCCTCCGGTTATATTTTACTCAAAATAAAGAATACCACTTACAACCAATGCTGTCAAGGGATTAGATAAATTTGCAGATGTTACCGTTTTTAAGAGCGTCAAGGTCGGGTATATTTTGCAAAATATAGATTTTAATAATTACGCTTTTATAAGTAATGCTTTTACCGCTGTTTTGTTTTGTATTTATTTTGATACAAGAAAGCTGCGCGGAAATTGTCCGCACAGCTCTTTATATCAGCTATTCTATTAACTGAATTATATCAAAAACCATAGAGCGCCGCAGAAGAAATTCCCGCAGCGCTCTATAAATATTTTTCCATTTATACCGCAAGTGCTTTATTTTTAAGTCGCAGATTATCAGCAATCATTGCAATAAATTCGCTGTTCGTCGGTTTTCCGCGCTGGTTCTGTACGGTATAGCCGAAAAATGAATTTAGTACGTCAAGGTCACCCCTGTCCCACGCAACCTCGATGGCGTGTCTTATGGCTCTTTCGACTCTTGATGAGGTTGTCCCGTATTGTTTTGCAACTGACGGGTATAAAATCTTCGTTACGGAATTAATAATGTCATTGTTACTAATAGTCATTATGATGGCTGTTCTTAAGTACTGGTATCCCTTTATATGCGCAGGTACACCTATCTGGTGTATAATTTTTGTTACCTGTGCTTCGAGATCGGCTTCATCCCTTGACGGAATCTGCGCCAGTCCCCTTCGCCTGCTCCTGTCGGCAAGCTTATTCACCCTTTCCGCCAAGGCGACGAAATCAAGGGGTTTCAACATCCAGCCGTACAGCTTTTGTCCATCGGCGGCAG
>ENA-UOOR01002221-UOOR01002221.1-fermentation-metagenome-genome-assembly--contig:-NODE-2221-length-20203-cov-9.392694_pt1 | contig 20203 bp, 16 predicted proteins | sample MGYA00245780_ERZ724029 | MGnify/ENA primary metagenome ERZ724029 (study PRJEB28704, sample SAMN03018315) | fermentation metagenome | biome: anthropogenic terrestrial biome; feature: soil; material... | reverse complement strand
TCATGCACTAATTATAGGGGTTTTCTCAACCTGAGTCAAATGGATAACCATTTACTTTTTTATATAATCATCCGCTCTTTTTACCGCTGCGCAGTTTAAATTCTTATTCCTTGACTGTATAAATGCCGTTACCTTGTTGATAAATTCGGTCAATACTGACTCTATGTCAGGAAGCGTGTTACACTTGTTTAAAATATTATATAGATTGAATTCGGGGATAATTTTGCGAAGGTCTATATTTCTTTCAATTAAAACTCTTTGTAAAGATATAATAAACTCCGCAGCCATATTCGGTACAAAACTCAAGTCCTGTGGCATATTAGTATTTAGCTTGCACATTAAACCATCGAACTCTTCCAATGCTGCTCTGCAATCCCCCACTTTCACGCTGTTTATTATTAATGTATAATCATTTTGGAATTTTAAATTCTGTTTTTTCAGGCTAACATCAACATCGGAAATGGATATTATGGCTCCTTCCCCCAAATAGTATTTATGCCTTAATGCATCTGTGGATTGATAAAAAGCATTTGAGAAATCACTATAACCAGAAGCCGGCTCGCTTATGCCTATTGAAATGGATAATAAAACCTCCTGTTGTATTTGAGCCTGTATTTCTTCAGCCAAGTTTATTACGTCCATTTCGTCAGTCTGAACAATCAAACAGAACAAATTATCTTCCTTTTCAATTATATAACCTGTTGAGTATTTGCTGATAATCTTTATGCAATTCTGGCGGATTAATAGTCTTTTCATATGTCTTTCAAGCTCATTTCCACCTGCACGAAAATCATTGTATCTATCTATTTCAAATGATATAACATAGTACCTGGATAAATTGATATTAAAAAATTCCACTTTTTCATTAATCTCCTCCTCTTCCAATTCTTTATTTGAAAGCAAATTCAAAAAGAAGTTTTCCCTTAAGGTTCCTATATTATTTTCAATTGTTTTCTTCATTTTCTGGAATTCAATATTTTTATCATTTACAAAATCAAGCTCCTTTGCTGCTTTCCTTACTGCATTAAGCAGTTCTTCATGTTCAATTGGTTTTAATATAAAATCCTTTACTCCAAGTTTAAGGGCAGATTTTGCATATTCAAATTCTCCGTATCCTGTTATTATAATGAATTTCATGCCCGGGTATAGCTTTGCCACTTCCTTGCAAAGTTCAATGCCATCCATTTCATCCATTTTTATATCAGTAATAATAATATCGGCTCTTTCATTTTGTAAAAATTCCAGTGCCTCGGCTCCGTTTTTACTTGTTCCGATAACCTTACAGCCGGTTTCTTCCCAATTTAACGCTGTAGCAAGAGTGTTTCTTATAATATATTCATCTTCCACTATTAAAAGCTTATACATAAACTCCTCCCTCCTGCAATACAACAAAACTCTAAGAATTTGACACCATTGTTTTTGCCCGCTGCAAAAAACCGCTTATTTACAGTTTTTATCTACCTCTATATTATAGTGCTACAACAGCAAATAAAAAGCAAGTTTATATAAATTACAGCTTTACTTCGCTATGGGATATTTTTGTTATCACATTGCATTTGGGTGGGCAGCCACACCTCTACGGTCGTACCTTTTAAAACCTCGCTGATTACCTTAAGACCATACTCTTCACCAAAAGTAAGTTTGAGCCTTCTGTTCACATTTCCCATTCCAATTCCTGTGTGATTGTTGTTGTTTTGTTTTGCTTCTTCTTTCTCCTCCTCCTCATCCACATCATTTAGAAGACGATCTATTGCTTTTTGATCCATTCCGACACCGTTGTCTGTAATTCTGATTCTTATCTTGTTATTTATAAGAGATCCGTCAATAGCAATAATATTATCATTTCGAGTATTTTTAAAAGCATGAATAATGGAATTCTCAGCAATAGGCTGCAGGCTAAGCTTTAAAATCCTGTATGGAAAAATTTTTTCATCAATATCATAAATAACCCTTATTCTGTCGTTATTTTTTTCGCATTGAATAAACATATAGTTCCTAAGATGCTGAAGCTCTTTTTCAACAGTTACAATACTTTCCTTAAAATCCATACTGTAACGCATCATTCTTGCCAATGCTTTTACCATATCTCCAATCTCCGGTGTATTTCTTGATAAAGCCATACAATTAACAATCTCAAGAGTATTATTGAGGAAATGGGGGTTAATCTGGGCCTGAAGTGCCTGAAGCTCATGCTTTTTCTGCCTATATTTTTGCTCATACAACTCTTCTATTAAGGTATTAATTCTGGTAACCATTTCATTAAACGACTCAGACATAAATGCAATCTCATCGTTTCCCTCATAGTGCATTTTTGGAGTCCATTCTTTAATCTTAACATCTCTCATATACTGGGTCATTTTGGTGATAGGGGTAGTAATTCCAGATACAACCACATATGTTAAGAGAACAAATACTATAACTGCAATAACGCACATAATAATACTTATTTTTCCGATATATGCCGTTTCAGTTGTAATTGCCTTTAACGGTATTACTGATATATATTTCCACCCGTTATATCTTGATGGATAATATGTAATAATGCATTTTTCTTTGTCTATGGTTTCTAACGCATAACCGGATTTATCTTCAAGCTTATCGGCAATATTACGCTCAATTGTTGTGCCAATATGGGAGCTATCCGTACTGGACAGGATTTTATTCTTTTCATTAGTAACATATACCTCGCCTTTCATCTTTTTAATCTCTTTTGAGAATACTTCATTAATAGAGCTTTCCCTGATGTTTACTACCATAATGCCAACAGGCTCTATATTCATGTTCCTTATTAGTCTAACTGCAGGTATCTCCCTGCTTGTTAATTCTGTTTCAAGGAATATGAACTTTCCCTCGCCCTTTTCAGCCTGTCTATATAAGCTGTCAAAATCCACATTCAGATTTTTTTCAACTGTATTCCACTGATTTCCGGATTTATCATAAACACAGATTGATGAAATATCGTTCCTTGAAAACATGACATCATAAAGTAAAGTCTTCATGTTAAAGTTATCAATGCTGTAATCATCCAAAAGCCTGCTTCTCCCATATTTCAAGGTGTTGAGCACACTTACATTGTAGCTTATGATACGGGAGGACATTTCTATTTGTTTAAGATTTATATCTATATTATTGCTTATCTGTTCAAGAATTCCGCGTGTATAGCTCACAGATTTCTCAGTCAAAAGATTTGTTGAGTAATAATAGTAAAAATAACTTAATGATGACATAAAAAGAATTATCATAAAAGAGAAAATAATAGTAATCTTATTCCGGATTTTAAAATTACGCAGTATACGATTAAAATTGATTGTGTTAATAATTCTTCTCATAGTACTGTACCTCATAAGCAGCTGTATTCATTTTTCAAAATATATTCTGATTTTTTAACCTTGCCAATTTCTTTAAGAACCGCACAGTCATAGGGTTTTTAGGATAAAGCACAAAATTGTTTCAGTTTTAGTTCTCCCTTATCAATGATGGCGTTATTTGTGGAAGCATAATAACGCCTGTCATAACTGTCCTTCATGAACCATAATACTTTTATCAAATTTCGAAGACCCCACCGAAGCCCATTGCGTATTTTATTGCGTAAAAATGCATGATATTCAGCTTTTGCTGAACGGGTTCACTGGTTACTGCTATCTTATCGTACCATATTGATTTATGCTTGTATACTTATGTCCTGATGATGTTTCTGTCAAGCCAGTGACGACAATCGGGTAAACAAAATCTTCATTTTGAATCAACCCCATTGGTATTTAATCCTTTATGTAGAAGCCGAAAGTGAAAATCCAAGAATTATCAACGAACTCTGCTGTTTCAGGTGTAAATATTACAAACTACCTTGCATAAATTCAGGTAAATCCATACAATAATATTAAAATTGTATTATATGCGATTTTGTAACTTGCTTGTGAATATATTTTGTATTATTCAATACTTTTGGGCCAAAACAAGACATTTTAATGCAAAATGACATGAATGTATTTTACAGATATGATGACAACTATGGAGGCATATTTTGGTTAACATACAAACGAGAATATTTTCCTTTCCAAAAGGAAGAGCTGTTTTCATCCCCAACAAAAGCACTGCAACGAGCAAGAGAGCTAATAAAAGGGGGGAAATGAATGCCTCCATTAAGTCTGTTAATAAAACCAGCCCCCGGAAATTGCAATTTACGGTGTAAATATTGTTTTTACCACTCCCTCACTGAAAACAGAAGTATTCCGTCTTATGGAATGATGAACTTAGCGCTTCTGGAAGAACTGGTACAAAAAAGTCTGCAATATGCAGAAATGTCCTGTACATTTGCTTTTCAGGGGGGAGAGCCTACACTTGCCGGGCTTGATTTCTATCGAAAGCTTATTGAATATCAAAACAAGTACAACACAAAGAATATTCAAATCTTTAATGCCATACAAACCAACGGAATTGTGATCGATGATTCATGGGCAGAATTTCTGGCCGTAGTTTTTATGGTTTTGAATTTCATTCTGAATTCTGACTTCTGACTCCTGATTCCTAACTCCTAACTTCTTGCAGCTTTGCTGAGCTATGCCTATATACATGTCAAAACACCTGTTGCAGCTATATGTACAATATAGTGAAATAAGGATACAATTGGATTGATTTTAAAATTCAATGAGCGCTTGTGCAAATTTAGTATATCGTGACGCACGTTTGATAGATCACTCTAAGTGCAGTGCACTTCATTGTTTAGGGAGGGGTAATATGTCATCATTTATTGAACTCGGTAATAAGCGCAAAAGCTGCGGGAATTTTAATTTGTCAAAAAAACCTGAAAAAGAACAGCTGATAAAATGCATTGGAACGGCAAGGTTGGCGCCGTCTGCCTGCAATTCACAGCCTTGGAGTTTTGTTATTGTAAATAATCCTGAAAAGTCATCCTCTGTGGCAAAATGCGTAGAGGGTATGGGAATGAACAAGTTTGCCGAAAATTGTCCTCGTTTATTATAATTTGCGAGGAAAAGGTAAATCTGACGGCAAGCCTAGGCAACATTGTAGAAAATAAACATTATATATGACTTATTTTCTGTACATAAGATTTGACTATGATATTAAGAATAAACATCAATTGGCATCGGGATTTTGTGTCCACATCCAGAGTGGTCCTAGCATTATTAACGAGGATAAAATTGTAATCGCCTATTTTATAGAGCTGCGACGATGGCGCCGCTGTAAATGTAACTACTTTGGCACCTTTTGACTTTGCAATTTGAGCAACTCTGACAACCTGCTCTGTTTCGCCGCTCAATGAACCTAAAAATATTATGTCCTTTGAACCCATATTTCCCGCTTGTATATAAGCTATGTGTGTATCCTCATACCGGATAACATGCCGCGATAGTGAAAGCAAATGACGGGCAGCATAATCAAAAACAATGTTTGTCAAACCTTTTGCAAAAAAATGTATCTGAGTATCCTGCTGCATAAAATCAGCAATTTCATACACGATTTTTCTGTCAATCCCCCGGGCAGTATTTTCGATATCGGAAAGCTCCTCGGCTATTATCTTCTCAAACGATAGTGAAGGGCTATTTTTTTTGCTGATCTTCTCATTTGCAAGCCGTTCTCTTATGAAATATTTCAAGTGGCTGTAGCCTTCCATATCCAGCTTTTTGCACAGCCTTATTATGGTTGTTGTAGAGACAAACAGCTTCCTGGCAAGCTCCTGAATCGAAAGAGTTAATACCTCACTATTGTTATTATTGATATACCGGAGGGCATCAAGTTCAATCGGGCTCAGTGAATTAATCTTTTCAATAGGGAAACTTTGGAACACTTTTATCACCCCTGCAGTTATTATAACATATATTTAAGCATCGTTTAAATATAGCTTCCGCTATATGAATATTTCACGGAAATGATTCCGGCACCAACCGAAGTTCAGTACCACTCACACTTCCTATTAAACCCGTTTATATATGTAATGGATATGCTCAAATTAGTGTTGTCAAGAGAGTATGGAGGTTTTTGGCAGTGACTTGCCGCCAAAAACACTATCTGCATTGGCAGCGCGGGCAGCTATATAAATAATAAATAGCAGGAAGCAATGTTTTAGCCTAGACTTAGTAGAAGTCCTATAAGGAAGGATACTGTTTGTTTAACAGTATCCTTTTTGCTAACAAATATGATGCTTAACGAATCAGGTTATTACTGTATAATGTCGGTAAGCACCATGCCGTCAACTGTTGACGGTGCCGTCAGAGTATTAAGATAGTATATTGTAGGTACTATGTCAACAGTGCCGCATCGGGTATTATTGGTATAGGCTGCTTTAATATCCGGTCCGTAAAATACTAAAAATGTCTGTGTCTGTGCATACGATCCGTGCTCCGCAAAGGAGCTTGAAAATGCATAGCCTTCGCTGCAATCCACCACCAAATCTCCCAAGTTGGCAGAAGTATTCATATTATCTAGTTGTTCTCTTGTGTATACCATATTTATACCTGTAATCCCTGATAATGCATTAATCAGAGTATTTTCTTCTGCAGAAGTCAATTCACGCCTATAGTAGATTTGTGCAGCTCCTCCTGACAGATTGCATACCAGCTTTGTATTGCTGTTAAAAGGTCCCATGTCTATTGTGGCATACTCGTATTCTATGCCGGTACTGTCCAGGGTATTGGTCAAAGCTGATGTTATATTTGTACCGACATTGAACATGCTGTGGTCTGACGCAACTATAATGTTTGTATCATCCAGAATGCCCTTGTTGTCTAGAGCATTAATAATACTTCCAATTGCATCATCAACTTCTTCCACAGTTTCTTCTATTTGTGTACTGTTCGTTCCATATGTGTGTGCAACACTGTCAGTCTGATTAAATAAAATAACCAGCAAATCCGGGTCTTCATTATTAATAACTTCTATTGCATCATCTCTTATTTCCGATATAGTACCTCCGTCCATCATAATATCTGCTCCACGGTTCTGAAGCTTTCTCTGCATAACAGAAGCTGTAAGCAGCCCTGCTTTCTGGAACACCTCCCCAACTGTATCGACATTATAGTTTTGAAGATACCTTACACGCCTGTCTGAGGCCTTATCATAGAATGCCAGTGCCGGTACATTATGTGTTGCCGTATGAGATCCTGTAACCAGTGTAGTCATATTAGCAGTAGTCATACTAACATATTCTCCGTAGCTGGCAATGCATCTTGTTCCATTGCTGATCAAGCTGTCAAGATTAGAAGTGTCCCAGCCGCTTCTTCCGATATAATCATTTCTAAACGCATCTAGGTGAATATATACTGTTCTTCTTGTATTTTCGGACCTTTTTACTATATCTTCCTGCTGTCTCAACCTGATAAAATAACCGCCGTCATATGGAGATGCTGTATCATTCTTCTGCAGAATTCCCCTAACAGTCAAAAGGTCTCCGGAAGTCAAGCTGCTTATATCTATTCCACTGTAGTCATAAAACTTGATGCTGATCATACCTGACTGGTCATCCCAGTTATAATTGCTGCTGGCATCCAGATCAAAGCCTCTTGTCACTCCTATATTATCAATGTTATATACCTTTCCCTGCAGTTTAACAGGCATTGACTCAATAGCACTTAATGTGCTGTATGTCTCATTACTACGTATCAATTTTTCTGTCAGAACATCCTGTTCTGTATTATTAACTGTTATTGTACCCGGCTTTATAACAACAGTTCCGTAATCATATCCATCAATGCCAATTGCACCTGTAACAGTCACATCATCACCTACTGAAACCGATGGTGTTAAGCTACCTGTCTGATATACATAAACAGCACCTTCCGGGTAAACAGGATCAATGCCCGCAACAGGAACCTGTGAAAGAAGTGTAAATGCATTGGAAGCACTGTTCCATTCACCTGTATCAACTGAAGCAATACCGTTTACAGTTACTGTTATTCCATTTAATATCGGAACACAATTAGCATCCTTTCTCATTATCTCAGACAGCAACATATTTGTATTTTGGTTTATTTTAATTATATCAACTTGCTTTGTGGGTCTAATGTAATATCCGGAATAATAGGGAGAAGTACTGTCGCTCTGGAACAAAACACCTTCTATTACGACCAGATCTCCATTTGCTATCCCGCTAATGTCTATTCCCGAGTAACTGTAAATTTTTACATTCATGGCCCCATTTCCGTCAGTAAGGTTGCCATCACTGCTGCCGTCTACATCAAAACCTATCAGCGTTCCTACATTATCATAATTATGTACCTTTCCCATAATTCTGACGGGCATACCTTCGAAACGGTATCCCAGATCCAGTTCCAAATCATTGTAGTCTGCATCGGTATATATCGGATAAGCTTTGGGTAATTCGTAATTGCTTCCTATTACGGTAATTCCGCTGCTGCTTGACGGCTTAATAACAGTTGTGCCTGTGTCAGTAGAATACCCGGCATTTGATAGTGTTCCGGTAACCACAACCTTATCCCCTATACTAACAGTAGGGCTTGTACTTCCGCCCAGATATACGGCTACTCCGCCTGCAAATCTATAGCTTTCATCTTCTGTTACTATTGAAAAATAATTTGCCGTGTCATGCCATACACCTGTTGGAACAGTAACAATTCCTTGTACAGTAACTGTGGTATTGTTGTATATAGGAAGTCCACTGGTACTATTCTCATGTGCCTTAAAAAGATCTTTTGAATTTGTATACGCCCATCCCGGTATACTGCTCGCAAAAATGATCAATACTGTCATAAATAACATACAAAATCTCTTAAAATACTTTTTGCTAAACATTATAAAGCATCTCCTTTCACATAAACCAGTTTTTAAAAACCTTTCCCGTTGCATCCTTCATTATTAGTCCGCTTGCATGCTTTAAAACACTTGGAAGAAGGTCTATGGCGTATATTTTTTCATCACATTCAGAAGGCAAAACGCTCCCACCCAGAAGGAGTCCGAAAATATGCTGTGAGGTTTCGTCGAAAGAATCGTGACTCGCACCGAAGTATTCTTCATCCAAGTCTCGATGATAAAAATGCAGGCCATATTTAGGCGAAAGTAAAAATTGAGGGCCCTGCTCATCAAATCCAAACTCATCGATCATCCGGTATTTTGGGAATACCATTTCTATATAGTCAAGAGAATTCAAAAGTGTTGTTAGCTGCTCCTCTTTGTCATCCGGTAATGGTTTTTGGTAATATAGCGAGCATTCGATAGTATAGGGCAGTGCTACAACCTGCGTTCCGTCATCGACAGTATCGGGAGTGTCCGCTTTTATTCCCAATGCATTTATTTCTCTAATGAGTTCATGCAGCATGGATTTACCGAAAAACGGAGTCATTCCATGATCTGTCGTTACCAGGATAATCACCTCATCATAAATCCCCTCTGCTTTGCATAAATCTACAAGGGAAACTAACTCAGTCTCTATACCCTTTAGCCGTTTTTCTATGTCTTTAAATCTTTCTTCCTGCGAATGTCTTTTAGGATAGCCATCGTAATCGTTGTTGTGTCCTAGTGAATCCAGGTCATCAATGTACAATGCTACAAGGTCGGGAAATTCATCATACACAAAATATTTATCCCCGGATTTGACCGGTTCCTTCAGAATCAATTTTTTTAGAATAGAAAATCGCTCCAGATATGTACTGCGTAAAGCGTTAGCTTTTATGTATGCACAGTCAAACTCGCCCTCTCTGCATGGGTTGTTTTCAAGCATAAACTGGTGTATAGACACAACCTTTTTTTTGTTTTTAACAAAAACTTCGGCTATGTTTTCTGCATCAAAGGTACGAAAGTGTTTGATGACTTTTCTCGTTACTGGATCGTAGTGCTGATAAAAATTATGAGTCTTGTTGCTCCAGGCACCCGATAAAATTGCACTTTGCATTGGATTTGTGATTGAAACCAGACCGCTATACAGGTTTTTAAAGAGCATTCCTTCCTGCGCCAGTGTGCAAAGTCTTTGTAAACCGCCGTTCTTTTTAATTCTCTCGAAATATGAATAAGAGAACCCGTCTAAATTTATATATATGATCTTTTTGTCGTTCATTTTTCACCTCGTAAATCATGCTCTCATTCACCATCACAGATAAAAGAGGAGTCCCTGACCACTACAGTCCTTGCCCAGAGATCATGAATCGCTGTCGCTTTTTTCGTAAGATAAATAAGGAAAACTGAAACAATAGATGGAATGATAAGAAGAGTTTCAAACATGCACCGGAGAACAAATTCTCTTAATATTAACTTTGCCGGAGCTATCTCCTTTAAGGTTTCCGCATCCAGCATGCTTAAGCCAAAGACTAATTTACCAACTGTTTTTCCTCTTCCGATGACAGCGGGAACAAGTGTATAGTACAGGGTTTTAATAAATACAAATTTTAAAATGAAAATAACATAAAGCCTTATAACCTCTCCGGCAAAAATATCTATAGACCCTTCTAAAACAGGGTCAAGGGTTTGCATCATTACATTGACCTTTTCCAGATCTTTTTTAGTAAAAAAATACCACAGTAAAAAGACTGTCATAAAGTCAATGATAAAGGCACCTATTCTACTTGAGGTTTGGGCCACTTCATATTCCTTGTTCATTTTTTGCAATTACCCCTTTGGCTGCTATGGATTAGGCAAACTACTACTCCAGTTCTATATTAAAAACATTCTGTGGAATGCCTCCCTCAACCCTAGACTTTTCCGCAAGAAACGCCATAATATGTGATTCTATCGATTGTGCAAGTGACGAAACAGGCATCTCACCTTTTTTGTACGACTGCATGAAGCCTGCGATGAAGCGCTTATCACCACCTCCATGCCCACCGCCTCCAATATTTATATCAAGTTTCTTTGTTTCACCGGTAAGGAAATTGTTCACCTCAATCACATAAGGCTTTTCAGCCGCTCTTATCTCTCCTCTTTCGCAAGTTATCTTCAGCGTCCTGTTAATCTTTGATGTGAAAGCACTTAACGAAAAGGTCGCAGTTATGCCATCATCAAATTCTATTATTGTGGATTGATGGTCAACCACGTTGTTGTCACATCTGAAGACACAACGTCCATACTTTGAAGTTCCAAGGCTTTCACGTACTTTTTTTACGCTGGAAAGATCAAATACAACCGATTTTATTTTTTTACTGTTGTATATTCTAATAGCAGAATATGGACAAGTTTCTTCAATACTGCAATCCACACAGCAATCAGCCATTTTTTTATCATTAAAATTCTTTTCACAAAAATACGACAACCTGCCAAATGAAGAAATTCGCCTTGCATGCCTACCGCCAAGAAGATATAGCAAAATGTCCATGTCATGGCAGCTTTTTGTCACCATAAGGGGCGCACTGGTTGACGAGTTGTTCCAAGATCCCCGCACATAGCTGTGTGCAAAGTGATAATATCCGATGTTTTCATTATGTGCTATTGCAACAACATCGCCAAGCTCCCCTGACTCAATTATCCCCTTAATTGTATTGAAAAATAAGGTGTATCTCAAAACATGGCATACCACCACAATCTGATGCGGATATTTCTTCGCATAATTGTATATTTCAATAACTTCGTCAAGATTGGTGGAGATGGGTTTTTCGAGTATAATGTCATACCCCTTGTCGAGAAGTCCCAGCACCGCTCTTTTATGAAGCTTATCCTGTGTAGTCACAATTGCTACATCCGAGAGCCTTCCTTTTTCAAGTAATTCTTCGTCCGTATCAAAAATGTGATCCTCCGTAAGGCCGAATCTTTCCATAATCTGTACCTGTTTTGACTTGTCGGGTTCAGCTACTGCAACAAGAGAGTAGCTTCCTTTAAACCCTTCTTCAAGTGCGTTCAGGTAGACGCTTCCGCGCCCACCTGAACCTATTACCGAAAAAGTTACTGCACCATTATCCTTTTTCATTATTGATTTGCCTCAATCTCGTATTCAGCTTCCTTTTTCAGTTCATCGATTATTGCATCAATTGACTTATCAGGCTCAGACCAAATTTGCTTTGCATATTCATTGACCTTCTTGTCGGCAGCCGACTTTGCCTTACCTTGCGGTGATCTTATTCCAAACTGCATGTATTCGGAAACAGTTTTCAATGCCGGTATTTCATTATAGATAGCGAGTAGTTCAGCCTCACCAGTGGCTTTGGGATTAACCGGTAGATAACCTGATTTTGCGCACATATGAGCTACATTCTCAGGCTGAACGAGCCATTCCAGGAAATCTGCACCTGCCTCTATTTCACCCTGTGGCTTGTTGTCAAGCAGAATAATACCCGAGCCGCCCTGATTTACAAAGAAGGACGCCTTCTTTGGGAAGGGCAGAGCAGTAATTTCAAAGCCAGCTTCCTTTGACTTGGTAGTCATCGTTGTCAGGTTTGATGAAGTGGTATATATAATTCCGACATTGCCGGTGTAAAACTCAGAAGTTATAATTGTGTTGTGATTTGCTCTAGAATTTGGATTCCTCATAGCATTGTCTGTCACAAGTGAGCGCCAGAATTCTAAACCTGTTTTAATCTTATCATCTTTATCAAATTCAATTGCCGTAACAGTATCGTTATATAGTTTTCCGCCCTGCTGGAACATCATGCCAACAGGATCCACACTGCCGGCTGCAAAGCCGTAAATATTTTTTGCGTCATCAGCTGCATCAATCGTTGTTATACCAACTGCGATTTTCTTAAATTCGTCCCAGGTCCAGTTTGAATTACCAGGATCACTTATTATTGATTCAGGTGTTGGTAGTTTAAAACCCTTAGATTCTATCAAGGTCTTGTTCGCTACCAGTATATTGCTGGCACTCGGAAAATATGGAATTAGCATAAACTTGCCGTTGTAGATCGAATACTGCAGCAAGCCCTGATTCAACCCTTGAATCTCGTCATAGGTAAAAACGTTTCTTAAATCAACTGCCTTTGATTCATAGATCGGGACGGAAGATACGCCTACCGCTGAAATCACAGGATTGTTGCCAGCGAGAATGGCAGCCTGGAGCTTTGTATTCAATGCCCCTGAGGTTCCCTGGTACTCAACAGTAACGTTTATATTCTTACCCGAAAACTTTTCAGACTGCTCGGCATTATATCTTTGGGCAAGTTCACCGATTGCCGTGCCCATTGTAGAAGTGGCGGAATTTGGTATCCACATGGTAATGTTGACCTGATCGGTGTTCTTTGCTTTGATTGTTTCCCACGTTTTATCCGGATATAATACTTTGTCAGTTGATCCAGACACATCATTTCCGGTTTTTTCAGATGCAATCTTCTCATCTTCAACAGTGCTGTCCGGCTCGTCTCCGATCTTATCCGCAAGAGTCACCTTCCCGTCAGTCGAATTTGCTGGTTCTTTTTCGATGCCACATGCTGCCATAGTAAACAGCATTGTCATCATTACCAGCAAGGCAATAGCTTTGTTAATCTTTTTCATTGATTCTTCCTCCTATCTTAATAAATACCGATTTTACTTCCAATAGCTTTGATTCTCTTAGATTTCAAAACTATTTAATATATCTTAAGGCAGCATCTCCTAGAGCTCTTCAGAGACTGCTCCAAAGATCCTTCCTGAGTATTGCTACAAAGACCTATGCAGCCTTTATTTGCGCAATCCTATATTCCCCCAATACCTTCTATGCATCATATACCTGTTATTTGTTTACCAATTCCATTATTACCTTTATCAGGTTCCTAAGACCCCCACCGAAGCCCAATGCGTATTTTACTTCGTAAAAACGCATGATGTTCAGCTTCAGCTGAACGAGTTCACTCTCTTAATAGCTATCACAAGCAAAGGCTGTTTTTCCCGGTTAACTCGAGCTTTTTTTCATTTCAACCTCGATATTTGCCATTTGCTTACGCAAGAATTCAATCTCACAAGTCCATCCTATTCATTGCGGGAATGCTTATATAATAATTATTGTGATAACTATTTGTCTTTTTTTGCTTTTTTACTTCCGCCCATCATTGCTGTTTTAACCTTATTGCTTGCAAATATATACATTAACAGCACCGGTGCCAATTGTATCATTGTACCAGCCATAACCACATTCCACTCAGGCACACCGTCATCCACCTGAATCAGGCCTCTCAGTGCTACAGGGAGAGTCCTCACGGATTCGGAATTCGTCATTACAAGCACCCAATAGTATTCATTCCAATTGCTTATAAAGGATACTATCAGATGTGCAACCAATACAGGCGCCACCATCGGCACCATAATCTTTAACATAATTATCCTGTTCTTTGCCTTATCCATTTTCGCTGATTCTATAATCTCCTGCGGAATTTGTTTAAAGGCATTCATAAACATATATATCCCGAACATTGAGAACATAGATGGCAGTATAAGGCCGCCCCAGGTATCAACTAGCCCCATCTTGCTGTAGAAATAGTAAACAGGTATGAGCGTTGCCTCAGCCGGTAGCATCATTCCAAGATATTTTGTCGCCCAAAGAAACTTCTTGCCTTTAAACTCCATTGTGGCAAAACCATATGCTGCGGGGATAATAGCAAAATACTGAAGTCCTATAACAAGCACGGAATATTTGATTGAATTCCCTACATAGTGTGATATCTTTGCCTGATTCCATGCGTAAAGATAATTGTCCCACTGCGGACTAGCTACGATAAGCCCCGGATCAAATGACAGCGCTTCAACAAGTGGGCGGAGAGACATTGATGCCATCCATGCAAAGGGGTAAACAAAGAAGATCCCAATCCCGATTAATAAAATATAATTCATTACTTTAAACACATATTTTACACGTTTCTCAAGTCTGCTCATAAAAAGGAATTTTTTACTTTCCTCAATATGCTTAGCGGAATATGCGTCTGTATTAAATGATAATCTTTCAATTTCCATTATGCACCCCTTACTTTTTATTGAAAACCTTGTTCGCAGCAACTGTAAACGCTGCAACAATAACTGTCAGAACAATTGCACCCGCCATGGCAAAACCGTAGTTGAACTTTACTCTGCCTGCATTGTATATCCAGTATCCGAGCACCATTGAGGAACCCTGAGGACCACCTTGCGTCATGAGGTCAATAGCCGCAAAAGCTTTAAAGGAATTAATAAACTTCAATATGAAAACGAACAGCAGGGTAGGTGACAGCAGAGGAATAGTTATCTTTGTAAACACCCTGAATTTACTTGCCTTATCCAGCTTTGCGGCTTCATAAACATGGGGAGGAATTGATTGAAGCCCGGAAATTATAATCAATACGTAATATCCTATAGACTTCCATACAGTAACCATTGCAACAGACAGAAGAGAAGTCCTTGTATTCATCAACCAATTAGGCCCGTTTATTCCGAATATCAAAAGTATCTGGTTTATAATACCTTGAGGATCAAGCATAAGCACCCACAGGATCGAAACTGCAACCATAGAGGATATGTGCGGAGTAAAAATCAATGTCTGTGCAAAGTTGTGCACCTTTGTATTTTTAGACAACCACACCGCCATGAGAAGGGTTATAACCATTAGCATTATGACTGTCAAAAATGCAAATAGAACCGTGTTCCAGATTGCCTGTACAAACTGCGTATCTCTCGTAAAAATCATTTCAAAGTTCCACAGTCCTTTAAATACAGACTGTTTCAGGCTTACCAGGTCTACCTTGAAAAACGAGCCAATAATCATAAAAATAAACGGCAGAATTGTAAAAAACATAGCTCCGAACATTGCCGGAATCATATAGATATAGACAGGACTTAGCTTCCTGAATATGCTCGACTCCACTTTATCCGCCTTTTTCAGCACCTCACACCTTCTGATGTCAAATCGTATCCTGCGGTAATCATTAAAAGCATCAAGCTCATCTCTTGTCAGTGTATGCTTATATTCCTTCAGGTCAGCTTTTAGCTGCCTTAATTTCCGATTATCATTTAAAATAAGCTCCTTGAAGCCGGTAGGACGAGTTTTGGAGTGCTTCCTGATAGTTTTCTTTTGTTCCTCAATCCTATCGCAGAACTCATTATAGACTGCTCCAACTCTTTTTAAATTCTCCATATACCCTCACAATCGCTTTCTCGTCACGAATTCTTGATTCATTCTTGTCGAAGACGCAAATGTTGTCCTTTAAAAGAGTAAAAACTATTTCGCTTCCAATTGCCCTTTGGGACTTTGACAGTTCTTTTACAAAAACAGTCCTGCCGTTGAATTCCACATAGTATAGGTACTCCGAGCCGTGATTTTCAAAGCTTACTATTTTGCTCTTAATAAGTACACCATCACCACTTTCCACATTGCGTCCAAAAATTACGTCCCTTGCCCTAAAGCCGATTGAGTACTCTTCGTTAACAGCAACTATATTCATTCCAGGGTCACCGATAAATCTAGCAACAAAAACACAGGAGGGGTCGTTGTGAATTTCGGTAGGCGTTCCATACTGCATTATTTTCCCTTCATTCATTACTATGATATTATCACCCATTGTCATAGCTTCAATCTGATCATGCGTTACATATATAAATGTTGATTTCAGGCTCTGATGAAGTTGAATCAACTCCATACGCATTTCAGACCTCAGTTTTGCGTCTAGATTTGAAAGTGGTTCATCCATTAAAAAAAATTGCGGCATTTTTGAAATAGCCCGGGCAAGCGCAACTCTTTGTCTCTGGCCGCCAGACAGATTCGCCGGTCGTCTTTTTTCAAACTCACTCAGGCCCACTATTTCCAATGCCTGATCCGTACGTTCCTTTGTCTCAAATCTTGGTATTCTGGCGTTGACCAGACCGAATTCTATGTTTTCTCTTACCGACATATGAGGATATAGTGCATAGTTTTGAAAAACCATTGCCAGACCTCTGTCTCCCGGTTCGAGGTTTGTTATGTCAACCTCGCCTATTTTAATCTGTCCGGACGTTATTTCCTCAAGCCCCGCAATCATGCGAAGCAGTGTCGTCTTGCCACAACCCGATGGACCGACGAGTACGGTGAAGCTTCCGCCCTGAATTTTGATGGTGACATTGTCAACTGCCCGCTTCCCCTCAGGAATAGCTTCGCTAATTCCCTTTTTTCTTCGTCTGGGCTTTACAGCTCCATATATTTTTACTATGTTTTTAATTTCAATATCAGCCATTTTGCTTCCTTTCAAGTTCGGCAAAACTAATCAGCCTGATCCCGTTATTATGAATATATTCTTTTATTTCAGGGTCCTTAAGGACAGCGCCCTCCACTGCCCTTGGAAAACAGTATGAGGATATTGCCACAATCTCCCTGTCCAGATATCCCGGGTGCACCATCAACTCGACAATCTCTCTTCCGAAGTTCTCAATAACAAGCATTTTCAGCTTTTTCTTCAGCTCTGTTAGGCCTTCACTTTCCTTCTGCTTGAACCTGCTCTCAAAATAAGCACCTTTAAAAAGTTTTGTTTCAAATTGCCTTAGAGGAACTCCTAATTTCTCACTTAGCCTGATCGACTGCCTTTCCGCCTTCGGAAAGATCTGATGAAGATAAAGATGGGAATCTATATGTGTGGGCTCTTTACCCGTCAAAGCTATGAATTTTTCGTGTTGTGCTACAAACTCGCTGTAAATCTCTTGTTCGATGTATCGCCCGTCGTTTTTAAGTATCTTTGGCTTGATAAAGCATCCGTTTTCATCAACCAGACTTTTGCAAGCTGTGAGCGGTTTACCAAGGCTCAAATTCAGATGCAGCCCTACTTTCAATTCTGCGTCGTTTTTTAAAAGTCTAGCTGCAAGCTCGCTTCCGGAGGTATTTACCATCATTGTTGTTGAGGTAACGATGCCATATTTGATCGCATCATAAATGCCGTATGTGACACCATTTGTTAAACCGAAGTCGTCTGCGTTAATAATCAGCTTCATACCAGTTCAGGCCAATAGCCCATATTCGCATCTATCAAATCGTTTAAAATCGCCTTTGCCTTTTCCGCATCACCAATTGTACGGTTTAGCGTCAATGCCTGAAGCGCTTTTTTATACGAACCTTCGAAGTACGACTCCACAGTAAGCAACTCATATGCGTATTGGTTTTCCATCAGGCCCTTCGAAAATACATCCACTTCGCCAAAGGCAAGAGGCATAACACCCTGGCTGTTTACTACAGCAGTGCACTCCACCATAGCATCCCGGTGGAAATTTGATATTACACCGTCATTTCTGGCAATCATAATAAACATTTCTCCTCCGTTATAAGCAATGTTTTTTGCCACATCTACGATCATATCAGCATGCGCCTCGTTTTTTGCAATCGGAGAACCTTTTGCCGTACCTTCCTTTAGAACTCTTGCACACTCATCAAAAACTCTTTTCTCTCTGCCGCATATTACTTCATCCGCCCTTGTGTAGTCCTTGTTATCATGATCGGCTTTATAACCGGGATATAGATAATATTGTAGATATGTGTTGGGAATATAATCTGGAAAATTCCTTAAAATTGTCTTCACCATACCATATGTATCAAGCCATGATTGATCCCTTTCCTCAGCATCTGAAGGCAAAAAGCCATTCTTTAGAATCATTTCCCTGATTATAGGAACAAGATCAAGTCCATTGCTGTCATAAATATGCTTGAACCAACCGAAATGATTCAAACCAAAATATACGGGGAACAATGTTCTGTAATTTATATCAAGCATTTTTCCGTATGCCTTGAGAAGATTAACCGGTTGATCGCACATATTGATGATCTTTTTATCATGCGGGAAAACTTTGTCAAGTGCTAATGCTACTATTGCAGCAGGATTGGTGTAGTTCAGGATCCATGGATCGCCCGCATATTTTCTCACATCATTGACAATCCCGATCATATCTTTGATCGACCTCATACCATAGGCAAAACCACCCGCACCACATGTTTCCTGACCGACCACACCATGTGAAAGCGGAATATGTTCATCAAGTAGTCTCATTTTATAACCGCCCGTACGAATTTGGCAGAATACGTAATCGATATTTTCATAAGCAGCCTTTTTATCTGTAGTGTAGAAAAATTTCAACTCAGGATATTCCTCTTTAAAGAGTATCTCTGCAAACTTGCCAATGCTTTCCTGCCTTATCCCATCGATGTCGAAAAGTCGCAGCTCTTCAAGGGGAAATTCCTCCTTCTTAACACATAAGCTTTTCAACAACCCGGGAGTCCAAGTCGAGCCTCCGCCCACAATAACAACTTTAAATCTTTTCATAAAGTACCTCACAAAGTCGTTTTACCTTCATTTGCTTCCGATTATATTTCAGCACTATCCACAAGTCAATTGATAAGCGGAATTAGGTAATATAATAACATCCTTTGTATAATGTTTTATTGTGAGTAATAAATTACACTTGATTAAGCTGCACAATAAATGTTCCACATGATATCCAGAAGTGAAGGGTTGAGCGATTTTTCAGGTCTTTCAAATGGGGAAAAGTATGCCTGAAATAATATGATAACGACTATCAGCATCGAAAGATAATCAAGAAATACATGAATCATTACAACAATAACAGACCACATCAATCCTTGAATCACAGTACGCCTACTCATTTACTATACTTACTTTTCCAATACATACGATAAAATTACTGATGCTGTTATCGAAAGCATGGACACCTGGCATCACAGTGGTTTTTATGTGTACTGCGGTGATATAATCCGTCCTGATGATGAGGATGCCATCCGCTAGATTCTGAAGCATCCATGGCTTAGCTACCCGGGAAGCATGACCCACTAGAACAGGATACTATCCTGCCAAGAACGCAAATCTCCAATATGATAGAAATGAATTTTGGTACATCCCGGCAAACCATCCGGAAAGATATTATCCCACAAACACCTTATGAGATTATTCACAGATAGCCCCTTATGATGATAAGTGTATCGGTTTGTGATTGAGGTAACTTATATATCGGCAGGTGCTCCCATGGGACTCTCTTCATTATTATTTATAATCTTTTAAATTTTAAACTCTTGCATTAAATAAACAAATCAGCATATCTTCCATATCACTTACCTACCGAACTATCCGAATGAAAGCACGTACCAAAAAGGTTAGCAATCGGGAAAAATAATATTGAAATACTTTTTACAAATTGACTCCAATTACTTTTAAATAAATAAACAAACAGATGAGGCTATTGTAAAACAACAGCCTCATCTGTATAATTAAGTCGTTACTTTAATGTACTAAAAATGCTATAGGTAATTGCGAAACTCTTGAAAAAAAGAAAACCATATACACCAAATATTAGCAAGGCTGCAGACGCAGATGCAGCAGTGAACATTGAAAAGAGAATAACGACAAAC
>ENA-UOOR01002216-UOOR01002216.1-fermentation-metagenome-genome-assembly--contig:-NODE-2216-length-20269-cov-50.769862_pt1 | contig 20269 bp, 26 predicted proteins | sample MGYA00245780_ERZ724029 | MGnify/ENA primary metagenome ERZ724029 (study PRJEB28704, sample SAMN03018315) | fermentation metagenome | biome: anthropogenic terrestrial biome; feature: soil... | reverse complement strand
TTGCATATTTATGCAACCCCATGCAACAAAAAGGGTTTTTTGCAGTAGAGTCAATCCTTCTGCATCAAAAGGGTTTTTTGCAGTGAGTCATCCTTCCGTCATCCGCCTTCCGCCTTCTGTCATCTGCTCATACTATTTCTTGCTCCTGAAGGCTGTCTGGATTTCTTCCTGGGAGTTTTCGAAGACACCCGGCTGGGAAAAGAATATGCACTGATCCTGGTACATCCGTATCCAATCATTCCAACGCTGGGTATAATCCGCCGTTTCCACCCATTCCGGCTTGTCGCGGGAAGCGGCCTGCACCAGAGCTTTTACCGAGTTCATGACCAGCTCGCCCAGATGAACACAGCCTTCTTTCCCCATAATATTCTCTGTAACTATGCGGTTAAATCCGGGACCTACAGTGCTTCCTACAATACGGTCGATACTTTTTAACCCCTGTGGACAGATGGGAAAAGGAGTACTCTCAGCCCAGGCTTCAGCCTCAATAATTTTAAAGCTGTCAAAATCAAAAACCAGACGGCAATGAATATTATGCAGATCATCTTTCCATTGCCCCTTAACTTCAAAGCCGGTATTAAAAACCGCTTCAACGCTATACTTCTCTATTTTCTCATACACTTTCCCAGTAACCCCCTGCCGAAAAAAATGCTTGCCCATAATTATAGGAAAGTTGCGGATTAAAAACAATAGTTTTTCTGCTTCTGAGCGCATAACTCTGCAAGCTTATCCAGGTATGATATAATGCAGTTATCTTAAGCAGAGGAGTACTATTGTGGAAATAATAACATCACATAATGCCCTGGATTTTGATGGCCTGGCGGCCATGGTGGCTGCGGGTAAGCTTTATCCGGGCGCAGTAAAGGTATTTTCCGGAACACTTTCAAAAAACATACGGCAGTTTATGGCCCTGTACAAAGACCTTTTTTCTATAAAGTATCCCAAGGAAATAGATTTAAAACAGGTTAAAAGGATGATAGTGGTGGATACTGCCAGTGCTAATCGATTAGGCCATTTGAAAGAACTGGCTTCGCAGGAAGGTATAGATTTTTATGTCTATGACCACCACCCACCATCGCTTGATGATTTGCCAGCCAGTATCAGAGAAGTGGAGCAAGTGGGCGCTGTCACTACCCTTCTGGTAGAAAAGATTGCGGAGCGCAGTATTAAGCTGAGTGCCTTTGATGCCACTATTTTGGCTCTGGGTATCTACGAAGATACCGGTAGTCTTTTGTTCAACTCCACCACTCCCAGAGATATATCCGCAGCAGCTTATCTCTTAAGCCGGGGAGCAAATCTGTCGGTGGTGGCCAATTTTATGGATCAGCCGTTTTCCGGCGAACAAAGGGAGTTGTTGCATGTCTTGCTCAATTCCTCCCAGCACCATTTAATTAAAAATATTGATGTTGTAATAGCATTATGGGACAGCAACGAATTTATCCCTGGTTTGGATACGGTAACTTACCGCTTGCTCGAAATAGAAAACTGCGATGTAGCCTTTGCTGTGGCTCTAATGCAGGGTAAGGTTAATGTAGTCGGTCGCAGCCGAAGCAATAATGTAAAGGTTAACGAGGTTTTGAGAAAGCTTGGCGGCAGGGGACATGACCGGGCCGCGTCTGCAATTGTTAAGGGAAAAAGCCCGGATGAAGTGCGGGAGATTATCATGGCCGAGTTGGAGAAAACCGTTCAGCCTGGTCTATTAGCTCGTGATATAATGTCAACCCCGGTAAAAACTATTCCCCAAAACATAAGTATGGAGGAAGCTGGTCGTATCATGCTGCGCTACGGGCATACGGGAATGCCGGTTGTTGAAGGGGAAAAGATGATTGGTGTAATATCCCGCCGGGATGTGGACAAAGCCAAAATTCACGATCTGGGCCACGCCCCGATTAAAGGTTTTATGAGCAGCGGAGTTCTTTCCGTAGCTCCAGATACCCCGGTGGGTGAAATACAACGGATGATGGTAGAATATGATGTGGGCAGGCTGCCGGTTACTGATAATAATAGATTGATGGGAATAGTATCTCGTACAGACATATTGAGAACTCTGCATGGTGATGATTACCCCGAGGATCATGAAGTCCTCTATTCTTTCACCGGGGAGGAAAACCAGAACTGCCTGGCCATTATGCAGGAACGAATGCCTTCCAGGCTTATTGCTACCCTGCGCCTGGCCGGTGAAATGGCTGAATCTATTGGCAGCCGGGTATACTGTGTGGGAGGTTTTGTTCGTGACTTTTTCCTGCGTGTGCCCAATTTTGACGTTGATTTGGTAGTGGAAGGAGATGGGGAAGAACTGGCCAGAAAAATGGCCCGGCATCTGGGGGGAAAAGCAAGAATCCACGAGCGCTTTCGTACGGCGGCACTTATATTGCCGGATGGTACAAAAATAGACATAGCGACTGCCCGAACGGAATACTACGAGTTTCCCGCTGCTCTGCCCAAGGTGGAAAAGGCTTCTATCAGGGAGGATATGTATCGCCGCGATTTTACCATTAATACCCTGGCTATAGCCTTGAATCCGGATAGTTTTGGGGATTTGATTGATTATTTTGGAGGACGAAAAGATCTGGAAAAGGGTCTTATCCGCATTCTATACAATTTGAGTTTTGTGGAAGATCCAACGCGAATAATAAGAGCCATCCGTTTTGAGCAACGTTATAAATTTACCATTGAGGATGATACCCTGCGCTTTGCCAAGGATGCCATAGAGCGGAGACTCCTGGGTAAACTTAGCTATAAGCGGATTATTCAGGAATTGATGCTCTTGCTCAGCGAGATAGATCCCCTTCCTGCCCTGGATCGTATTATGGAAATCGGGGTATGGGAGTATATGATTCCGGAAATAGACCTTAATAAAGTAAGCCGGACCATGATTAAGAGAACCCCCATCATTATCACCTGGTGGGAGGAGCGTTATTATGGGAAAAATATTAAGGGTTGGCTGGTTTATTTAATGCTTTTGTTGGCAGGCTTGAATGAAGAACGGGTAATCCAAATCATTAAACGCTACCATTTGGACAATTATGCCCGTAAAGCCATACAGGAGTCGCGGCAAGTACCGCAGATAGTAGAATACCTGCGGGAAAATCGTGAAATTCTCCCAGGTGATATGAATCAAAGGCTAGATGGCTGGAGCCATGAAAGTATGGTTCTCTTGCTCCTATCCATCAAGGATGAACTGCTTTGGGAAAAGCTTGTTAACTACCTCGACCTCAAGGAGCAGGTAAAAGTAGAGATTAACGGCTTTGACCTTAAGAAGATGGGATTAAAAGAAGGGCCTGAATTCCGACTCATCTTTGATGAATTATACCAGAAGAAACTCAATGGAGAAATTAAGAACCGCGAGGAAGAACTCCAGATGGCGAAAAAATGGATAATGGAAGGGAAGTTTAATAATGATCCAGTCGCTGAGTGAAATGTTAATAGCATTACCGGCTATAATGATTGCCTTGACCTTTCATGAGTATGCTCATGGCAAGGTAGCCGATCTTTTGGGTGACAGCACCCCCTATTACCAGGGGAGACTGACCCTTAATCCTTTGCCGCACATTGATTGGATAGGGTTTTTTATGCTTTTCTTATTTCACTTTGGCTGGGCCAAACCGGTGCAGGTAAACCCCTATAATTTTAAAAATGTAAGCCCGAAACAAGGTATGATGCTGGTTTCACTGGCGGGGCCGGGCATGAATATTCTCTTAGCTTTTCTGGGAATGCTGGCTTACAAGTACCTGCTTCCGTTTCAAGAACAGGAATGGGCTATAATGACTATAAATCTAATTCACCCCTTGATTTATATTAACTTGATTCTGGCGGCTTTTAACTTGATACCCTTACCCCCTCTGGACGGCTCCAAGATAGTAGCCGGCTTATTGCCGGATTCCGGGGCGGAAATAGTCTATTCCCTGGAGCCTTATGGGCCATTGATACTCTTGTTGCTTATCATAACCGGAGCTGCAGCTTATATTTTCTTGCCTCTGGCCAGTTTCTTGAATACGCTTTTATATGCCATTGTGTTCTAAGGCTGCTCCGCTAAGCACGGTCAGGAGGAATATATGAATTATGTAGTAGATTTGGAATCCTTTCATGGACCCCTGGACTTGCTTCTTTATCTGCTTGAAGAGCAACAACTGGAAATATATGATATACCTATAGCCACCATAACCGACCAGTACATGGAATACCTGCGGCAAACAGGAGAATTTAACCTGGAGCAGATGGGCGATTTCCTGATAATGGCTACTTATCTCTTGAATCTGAAATCGCGGATGTTGCTGCCCAGCAGAGTGGAATTGAGCGAGGAAGAGGATTCTGATCCCCGGGCGGAGTTGGTGCAGCGCTTGTTGGACTACAAAAAGTATAAAAAGCTGGCTGAGTGTTTACTGTCATATCAAAATGGTGACTTTCCCCGGGTATTCTTTCGTGATAGCGAGGACGAAATCTCAGGGATTGAGGAACTGGTTGGGGATGCAGCTCAATTGTGGCGCTCTTTTCAGGTTCTGCTGAGGGATTTGCCTGAACAGGAAGAGAAATTCAGGCTTCCCCAGGGAGATGTGAATATCAGCGAAAAAATGGAGGAGATAGTGGAACGGCTGGAACAAGGAAAAGCCGGGCTGGTCTTACAAGATCTTTTTCAGGGAGTTATTAGTCTCAGGGAAGCCCTGGCCTTTTTTTTGGCTTTGCTTGAATTAATCCGCTTGCAAAGGGTGGAAGCTATTCAGGAACAAAGCTTTGGGGAAATAAAAATACGCTTACAGGTGGCGGTCTAAATGTTGATGCGGGATCAGATTAAAGCTGCGGTGGAAGCAGTTCTTTTCGTTCGCGCCGGTCGGGTGGGAATGGATGAACTGGTGGAAATACTGGATATCCCTCTGCTAGAATTAAAAGAAATATTACTGGAAATGATTCTGGAGTATAATAATAATATAAGAAGCGGGCTGCAGATAGTTGAGCTTAATGGCGGCTATTTGCTTTGTACGCGCCCGGCCTATTCAGACATACTTGCCCGCATGGAGAAACCGCAAAAAAAGCGTCTATCGGCTGCTGCTCTGGATACCCTGGCCATTGTGGCTTACCGCCAACCGGTAACCCGCTTGGAAATAGAGCAGATACGGGGAGTTAAGAGTGATAGAATAGTCAATACTTTATTGGAAAAAGGTCTGATTCAAGAAGCGGGGCATAAAGCGGTACTGGGGAAACCAATTCTCTATGCTACCACGGAGGAGTTCTTAAAGGTGTTTGGCCTGACCAGCCTCAAAGAATTGCCTGATTTAGAAGAATTGTAACTAATTTAAAAAGATTCTACTGCAAAAAGTTATTAATATCATTGGCTTGTATAAATATACCGCTCCAGCGTCCTTAATAGCGACCGAAGGGAGCATCAGTTGTGCCCGACAGGGCGCTTCGCATGGGCAACACCTACGGCTTGTCTCGCGGCTCAAGGGGTACCGCGCTAATCTCCCATCCTGGTCAGCAACCTTAATAGTGACACCCGCAGGGTGGAACACCAGGAGTACCCGCAGGGTGAAGCGCTCTCGCGACGTCCTGTCGCTCGCCCCCTTTCGCCGCTCGCCTTCGCCGGGTGTTGCATCCATGCTTCGCCAACGCTCGCTTTGTATATTTATGCAACCCTTATGCAAGAAAAGGGGTTTTTGCAGTGGAGTCAAAAAAGGAAAATAGTTAATGGGAAGGTAATGCTACCATACCGGGTTTTCAGTTTTAAAGGAGGATTAGCCGGTGGCGGAAAGGTCTATTGAGGAAGAGATAAAAATTAAGGCCCAACAGGGAAGAAAATTGGCCCGTTATATGAGCAGTACCCAGGATCTGGTGGAAAACCAGATTCGCAAAGCCCAGGAGCGTGGGGAATTCAACAACCTGGAAGGGAGTGGAAAGCCTATTTCTTTGGAGGAGAACCCTTTTGAGCCCCCGGAATTGCGTATGACCTTTAAAATTTTAAAAGATAATGATTTTGCTCCATATTGGATTGAACTGGGTAAAGAAATAGACCATGAAATAGATAAATTCTGGAAGGAAGTAGAATATTTTAAGCGTTATACTGCCATATTTTATTCCCAGGAACATAGCTCGCCGGCGAAAAAAAGATTTGATAGCAAGAAAGCTCTTTTCTATGCCGAAAGCCGCTTCACTCTGCAAAGGATTGATAAAAAGATCAGTGATTATAATTTACACTGTCCCTTTTTTCGCATGGGTCGACCCAATATGAAGATAGATGATGAGATATATAAGGTTATTTCCAGTGTAGAAAAGCTTATTGAGGAACTAAAACAAAATCCGAATAAACAGTAATGCATAAGGCCTTCAAGCTGGGGAATAATATGGAAAAACAGGAGACTTGAAGAAATGCTGGCCTTGTACATCTGTTTGTTTTTATTTGCTCTGGGACTGGCCTTGATTTTATTTATATATCTAAAGGTGGAAATAATTATTGAATTGCTACCTGCTGAAAACAAAAGCAATGATAAAAGCAAAAAACTGCTAATTCAATTAAAACCTCTTTTCCGGCCCTTTCGCCCAAGCCTTCACTACCGCTTTGATAGCCAGCTTAAGCCCTCTGCGGAAGATATCTGTAAAAAAGCTGCTCTCTTTATTTCTGACCTGCAACAATATGATGAATCAGGATATTTCTCTCGCATCGGTATATTGGATGTAGTTCTAGCCGGCCATAAAAAACTCCAGATTGAAAAACTGGAATGGAAAACTATCATTGGATTGGAAAATGCTATGGATACTGCTATTTGTACCGGTGGCTTATGGGCCATAAAAGGAAGTTTTATTGGCTTTATCAGCGCGCGCAGTCGTTTGGAGGAAATGAAAATTGAAGTGCAGCCGGATTTTTCGGAAATAAAGCTTGCCAGTCACCTGGACTGCATAGTAAAGATGCGAACAGTACATATTATGATTATAGTTGTCAGACTGCTGCGGCATAGTTTCATTAAGAATGATAGAGCAAAAAGAAAAAGAGCTTCTTTTAAAGGGCGCAGAGTCTTGGCATTTCTTAAATCAATGATGGGGGTATAAGCATGGAATTACAGGACAAAAAGCAGAACCACCCTATTGAAAGCCTTATGCAGACAGCCATGCAGAGTATCAAGGATATGGTGGATGTAAACACGGTGGTTGGAGATCCGGTAGAGACCAATGATGGTACGGTCATCATTCCCATCTCCCAGGTTGCCTGTGGTTTTGCCGCAGGTGGAGGCGAATACGAATTAACCGCTACATCAAAAAATACGGAATTGCCTTTCGCTGGTGGCAGTGGTGCGGGTGTATCAGTGCGGCCCATGGGCTTTTTGGTTGTAAGAATGAATGATGTACGGCTCTTATCGGTTACCGGCAATCACCTGGCGGAACGGGTTATAGACCTGGCTCCTCAGATTATAGATAAAATGGAAGGATTGTTTAAGAAAAAGAATAAATTTTCCGAGATTTAATCAGTTTTAGCAATTGCCCTGGGGACAGTAAGGGCAAGTTCTAATTTATTCAGCAAAATCATACTCTTCAAAAAGACCAGCAGTGTTTGAGGGGATGGTAGATTTGCTGAATATTGTTTGGTTTCTCTTGCTGGCTTCAGGAATCATAGTGGCTGCTCTTAACGGTAATATAGAAGTGGTAAGCGAAGCTGCTCTTTCTGCGGCCCAGGGGGCGGTCAAAATATGTATCGACCTGGTGGGTATAATGGCTCTGTGGTTAGGCATTATGAAGATAGCTGAAAAGGGAGGATTGATACAGGCCCTGGCCCGCTTAATGAAACCTTTGATGTTGCGTTTATTTCCCGGCATTCCTCCGGAACACCCGGCTTTGGGGGCTATAATACTGAATTTGAGCGCTAATATTTTGGGTCTGGGCAATGCTGCTACTCCTTTTGGTATGCGGGCTATGCAGGAAATGCAAAAGCTTAATACTGATTCTTCGGAAGCCTCCACGGCTATGTGCACTTTTCTAGCTTTAAATACCTCATGTATAACCCTTATTCCGGCCACAATTATCGGGGTCAGGGTATCTTTGGGATCGACCAATCCCACAGAAATAGTGGGGGCTTGTATTTTTGCTACCAGTATTGCCATGCTTATGGCCGTTAGCCTGGATTATTGGTTCCGTACGCGCAGTCCCTGGGGGGGTAAGGGCTAAGTGCTTTTAAGCATTCTCACCCTGATATCCCAATGGGCCATCCCTTTTCTTCTTTTAGCCGTGCCCCTTTACGGCATGTTTAAAAAAGTTCCCGTTTATGAAAGCTTTGTAGAAGGTGCGGAACAGGGCTTTTATACGGCAGTTAAAATCATACCTTTTTTGGTGGGAATGATGGTGGCTATTTCTGTTTTTCGCGCATCCGGAGCTATGGACTATCTCAGCCGGGCCGTTGCCCCTTTGACAGCCCTCATTGGCGCTCCTTCTGAAATCCTTCCTCTGGCCGTAATGCGTCCCCTTTCCGGCAGTGCTGTTCTGGGAATGTCTACGGAACTAATGAAAATATATGGTCCGGATTCCCATATTGGTCGGCTGGCTTCGGTTATGCAGGGAACTACCGATACCACTTTCTTTGTTTTGACGGTATACTTCGGTTCGGTAGGGATTAAGAAATACCGCTATGCTCTCCTGACCGGTCTAACCGCTGATATAAGCGGTTTTCTAGCTTCGGTGTATATATGCAACCTGCTCTTCCGCTAATTTTAAAAAAATTCAAGTCTTCAATCATAATCCTTAAAGCATATTTGCCCTGAGCGAAAAAATACTATAAAATTGTTTTTGGCAAGATTAATCAAAAAATATGGTAATGGGGGAAGTATTTGATGAAAACTGATGTGGAAATAGCCCAAAGCGCAAAAATGCAGCCTATTACGGAGATTGCTGCCAGGATTGGTATCGAGCCAAACGAACTGGAACTTTACGGGCCCTATAAGGCCAAAATTTCTCTGGATATCATGAAGAGAATAGAAGACAAGCCACAGGGGAAACTGGTGCTGGTTACCGCTATCAGCCCCACCCCGGCAGGGGAAGGCAAGACAACAACTACTATTGGCTTGGGACAGGCTCTTAATAAAATAGGGAAGAAAGCCATTATAGCCCTGCGCGAGCCTTCTCTGGGTCCTGTTTTCGGTATCAAGGGCGGTGCTACCGGGGGTGGTTATGCCCAGGTGGTACCCATGGAAGATATCAATCTTCACTTTACGGGGGATATCCATGCCGTGACTACAGCCCACAACCTGCTGGCAGCCCTGATGGACAACCACTTGCACCAGGGTAATGAATTGGATATTGATTCTCGCCAAATCGTTTGGCGCCGGGTAATGGATTTAAATGAAAGGGTTCTCAGAAATGTTGTATTGGGCTTGGGGGGAAGAATCAACGGAGTTCCACGGGAATCAGGTTTTGACATCTCGGTGGCTTCCGAGGTAATGGCTGCCCTCTGCCTGGCTACCGATCTAATGGATTTGAAAGAACGCTTTGCCAAAATCGTTGTGGCCTATAGTCAGCAGGGGCAAGCTATCACGGCTGGCGATCTGAAGGCAGCAGGTTCCATGGCTCTTTTAATGAAAGACGCTATCAAGCCTAACCTGGTGCAGACCCTGGAAAACACCCCGGCTTTTATTCATGGGGGGCCTTTTGCCAATATCGCCCATGGAGCCAACAGTATAGTGGCTACCCGCCTGGGGGTTAAGCTGGCTGATTATATGGTGACTGAGGCCGGCTTCGGTGCTGACCTGGGAGCTGAAAAATTCTTTAATATTGTCTGCCGTTATGGCCAGCTGGTACCTGATGCTGTGGTACTGGTTGCCAGTATTAGAGCCTTAAAACATCATGGGGGAGTAAAAAAAGACAAACTGGGCGAAGAAAACCTGGAAGCACTGGCCCAGGGTATGGAGAACTTGAAAAAACACCTGGAGAACATCCAAAAATTTGGTGTTCCTGCAGTTGTGGCTCTAAACGAATTTCCCAGCGATACCAGTAAAGAAATTGACTATGTATTCTCACAGTGTGCGGCTATGCAAACCGCAGTGTCAATTTCCCGGGTGTGGGCTCAGGGAGGAGAAGGCGGCATTGACCTGGCCGAAAAATTGGTGTTGGCTACGGAGCAGGGGAGTCAATTCAAGTTCCTTTATGACTTAAACCAGCCCCTTAAGAACAAGCTAGATACTATATGCCGGGAGATTTATGGTGCCGGCAGTGTAAAATACTCGGCGGAAGCCAATCGGATGCTGCAAAAATATGAAGAATCAGGTTTTGGGGACCTGCCGGTCTGCATAGCCAAAACCCAATATTCTCTTTCCGATAATGCCCAACTACTGGGAAGACCCATGGGTTTTGAGGTAAATATAAGACAAGTCAAGTTATCGGCGGGGGCAGGATTCGTGGTTGCCCTGGCGGGAGATATTATGACCATGCCGGGTCTCGGCAAAGTACCGGCAGCGGAGAATATTGATATAAAGCCTGACGGGGAGATAGTCGGCTTATTTTAATTTAAGATGCAAAGCAGATGTTATTGCAAAAAGTTATAAATATGCATTAGCGTGCATAAATATGCTGCTCAGCTACATTAAAAGCGACCGAAGGGTGTGTAGGGAACGACCCCCGTGTCGTTCCGACTCAGGCTTGGTATATTTATGCAACCTTTATGCAACAAAAAGGGTTTTTGCAGTAGAGTCAAAGCAAGAATGAGCAAATGACACCGGGGAGAAGTCCCTGGTGTCATTTAGCTTTTCTGGTTAATAAGAGAGAAGACTTCAGCCCGGGTTTCAGGCCTGGTCTCAAAAATTCCACGGACGGCAGAGGTTACAGTTGAGGCTCCCGGCTTGCGCACACCTCTCATGGTCATGCACATGTGTTCCGCTTCGATTACTACTGCCACCCCGAAAGGTTTTAAGCTTTCATTTATACAGTCGGCTATTTGGGAAGTGAGTCTTTCCTGCAACTGGGGGCGCAGGGCATAGGCTTCTGCCACCCTGGTCAACTTGCTTATTCCCACCACTTTACCGCCGCGGGGGATGTAGGCTACATGAGCTTTGCCGTAAAAGGGAAGCAAGTGGTGTTCACACATCGAATACAAGGGAATATCCTTTACCAATACCAGTTCATCATGAAATTCCGTAAAGGAAACCTTTAGGAATTCCCTGGGGTTAGAATTCATACCGGCAAATATCTCGCTATACATGCGAGCTACCCTTTTCGGGGTGTTTTGCAAGCCTTCCCGTTCCGGGTCTTCCCCAATTGCTTCCAGTATCATGTGAACAGCTTCTTCAATTTTGGCTTCATCTATTACTTTTTTTTGCATCTCGCTCATCCTCCAAGTTGTCTGAAAAAACAATTATCTGTTGATTTCCTCCATTCAAATATAATAACAGATAATCACTAATATTTTTACCGTTTAAACTTCTTCCATGCTGAGGAAATCAAAGTGAAGACTTAAATTAAGGAATACTGATGCTAGAAAAAAGAGCGTTTCCAATTCTTTTTTTGTTAAATCTGTCTTGCTGGGAAAAACTAAAACAAGCTGCACAAAATAATTAGTAAGCTAAAGGAGGCATGGTTGTGGCTAAAAATAAGAAAGAAAGCAGGAAAGACGAAAGTATTTATCCGGATGGGATTGAGCGCTTTCAGGCCCAAAAAGATGAAATGATTGGCGCACCGGTACGGAAGAAGAAAAAACAGGAGAAACAGTAGACTTAATTAAGGATAAAGGCGTCCATTGGGGACGCCTTTATCCTTTATATTAACGATGCAGGGGACCTGTCGGCCATGGTTACTCTCCGGTTAGAAAAGCTTGTCAAAAGAACCATATCCTTAACACATTAAGTAATTATCGGAAAATTGAAAGGATTAAGCACAAAGTTCGTAGAATATAGAGCCAAATATGATTTTCCCAAAGGAGAAGAATAGATTGAGATTGGCCAAATACCTGGCTGAATCTGGGATATCCTCCCGCAGGCAGGCGGAAAAGTTAATTACCCAGGGCAAGGTTAAAGTAAACGGTAAAACCATAAGTGAACCGGCTTTTACTGTCAAACCTGGTGACCGGGTTGAATTTGCGGGAAAGATTATTGAGCAGACGGATAAGATATACCTATTATTGCATAAGCCTGCCGGTTATATATCCAGCCTTGCTGATCCGCAGGGAAGGCCCCGGGTTATTGATTTGCTTAGCGCTGTAAATACCCGGGTATTTCCCGTGGGCAGGTTGGATTATGATACTGAAGGCTTGCTGCTGCTAAGTAACGATGGTGAATTTAGCAACCTGATGACCCATCCCCGTTATTTAATTCCCAAAAAATATGAAGCATGGGTACAGGGTTTAGTTAAGCCCGATACTATAAGGCAATTGGAACAAGGGGTGGCTTTGGAGGATGGTATTACCGCTCCCGCGAGGGTAAGGTTGCTAAGCAGCAAGAAAGGACAAAGTTTGCTGGAATTAGAAATTCATGAAGGGAAGAAGAGGCAGATTAAAAGAATGTGTCTGGCAGTTGGACACCGGGTAATAAAACTAAAAAGGACAGCCCTGGCTTTCTTAACTCTGGAAGGAGTGCCCCAGGGTCAGTTTCGCTTTTTAACTGCTTCGGAAGTAGAGAGACTGATAATGCTGGCCAGGCAGTCAGGGAAATAAGCCATGAATTCATTGCACTTGGGAAAGTTTGCTATTTTAAATAATAAGATTGAACAATCATTGCCGCAAGGGATTAATGACTATGCAGTATTGATTTTTGCTGGAGACAATGGCGTAAGCCTGGAGAATTTCAGTTCCTATCCCCCGCTTACTTCTCGGGATATTGTCATGAGCCACCTTAAAGGTGAAAGCCCTACTGCGGCCTTGCTAAATCGCTTAGGAAAGCAAGAAATAATGGTGGATGTGGGTTTGTGCCATAAAGTAAATGACGATAAAATATTGCAACGGAATATAGCCCGAGGTAGTAATAATTTCCTCTATAATGATGCTTTGGAAAAAGCTCAGGTGGAAAAAGGCATTGAAGTAGGACTATCTGCCTGGGAGGATGTTGCAGCGGAAAAATTTGATATAATAGGGGTAGGTGAAATTGGTATAGGCAATACCCTTTGTGCTGCAGGATTAGCGGCTATAATTACGGGATTAGAATTGGAATATCTAGTAGGCAGCGGTTCTGCCAGTGATAAAGTAATAAATAAAAAAATCGATATTCTTTCTAAAGCGATAAACTTGCGTTCTCTTGACCCCAATGATGTTATTGACTTGCTGGCTCGTTTTGGGGGTCTGGAATTGGCGGCATTAACCGGTTTTATTTTAGCTGCGGTAAAAAACAAGAAGATCATAATGTTGGATGGTTATGTTACCGCAGTGGCCGCACTTTTGGCCAGTCGGATAGATAGTGGAGTGCCCTCTTTTTTGATTGCTCCCAGTACTACCGGGGAACCTGGCCACGGGCCAGTTCTTGAGCAGCTGGGTTTAAAGCCGGTTTTTGATTTTGCTGTAAATTATGGAGAAGGCCTGGTGGCCGCCATTGCCTTGTTTTTGGCGGAAGTTTTATTTCAATAGAAAATTACTTTGATAAGCAGCTAATACGAATGGGGGAGCAGAATTGACCAAACTGCAGATGCGAGTCCGTTTTGATTTTATGGGGAAAAGTAAATCCGGTCGCTTGTTGTGGGGAAGTAAAAACCCGGAACAGTTAGCGGAAGAATTGCGACAACATAAAGCCTCACTTATTCGCAATATTCCTGTACAGGGAATACATATTGATGATATTGACATGAGCCAGGATGTGTATTCCATATATGATGAAATCACCGGTAAACAGATCTGTTTTGCTCCAGTATTTATCACCTTTACTGCCAGTTCCATGGAAGATGCCATTAGATTCACTATGAAAGAAGAATTCAGGACAGTTGAATTGATTGAACCGGAGGAAATAACCCTTTCCCGATCGGAAATAGAAAAGTTATTATTGAGGATTTCCGAAGAGCTTATAGATTACCGGGATTACATTGAAAAAAAATTGGACAATTGGAAGTAAGCGAGAGGGAGGCTGACAGTTTGAATAAGATTACTTTGGATTCGATAGTGGAAGCCGTTAATGAACTACCGGCCTTGCCTCATATTGTAGTTAAAATAATGCAGCTTTCTGAGGATCCCGATTCAACTGTTCAGGATATAAGTAATGTGTTAAATCAGGATCAGGCTATGACAGCACGGGTTTTAAGGCTGGCTAATTCCGCTTTTTTTGGTTTTCCCCGTAGGATTTCCACGGTTACTGATGCTATTGTATTTCTGGGTTTTAAAACCATCCGCAGTATAGTTTTGGCAGTTTCCGTAAGTAATATTCTTGACCGGGAAATAGAGGGTTATGCTCTGGAGCATGGTGAATTATGGCGGCATTCGCAGTGTTCAGCCATTGCTGCCCGCATGATAGCCAGAAAATGCAAGTTTGGCAGCCTTGACCTGGCTTATACGGCAGCTCTTTTGCATGATATTGGCAAGGTAATCCTAAATGATCACATGAAAGAAGCCTATCATGAGGTGGTGGCCCGGGTGGACGAAAACAACATCTCCTTTATGGAAGCGGAAAATGAGGTTTTTGGATTTAATCATGCCCAGGTTGGAGCCCGCGTTGCTGAAAAATGGAATCTTCCCCCAGAGTTGGTGGAAAGTATTGCTTTGCACCACAGCCCCCAGGATGCGTTATTAAACCAGCGGCTTACTTCTATTGTTCACCTGGCTGATGCTATCTGCGTCAGTATGGGTATAGGAATCGGAATTGATGGGATGCTCTATCCTCTATCGGATGAAGCATTAAAACTTTTGGATTTTGATGAAATCGAGGTAGAAAAAACCATATCCGAGCTGGTGGATGTCTTTGCCGACCAGCAGAGTTTTTAATAGTACCAGGAAATCGAGCTATTACTGTAAGTGGCTGGCCTATATATTACCCGCCCCCTTATTATCTGCTTGCTTTACTACATCGCCTTTTCAATTCTAAAAACTATTTCTAAAATAATCATTTATAATTAAAAAATAAAACAAAAACCTGGAAATAACACTTTATGCTTGATTTTACGGGTATCCTGTATTATTATTACCCAATAAGAATTCGGTTTAAGGGGAAAGTTCTTGGGTAAGATTGCTGTATTCGCAGGTGGGCTCGGCAGCGGTAAAAGTGAATTAGCGATTAATTTCGCTTTAGAGGAAGCAAAAAGAGCTGCGGGGGTAGTACTGGCTGACCTGGACATGGTGAATCCGTTTTTTGCCTCCAGGGAAGTGGGACAAGTTTTAGAAAGAGCGGGAGTTAAACTTTTTGGTCCAGGCGGAGACTTGTCCTTCGGGGATGTGCCCAGTATTCCCGCAGAGATTATTGCCCTTATTCAACAGGAAAATTACTTGTTTATTGATCTTGGAGGGGATGAAGTCGGCTCTCTGGTTATGGGATACCTGAGCCGCTTTATAAAAAGGTGGGAGGAGATGGAAGTTTTTTTGGTCCTGAACCCCTACCGCCCTTTTTCCTCTGAGCTGGCCGGAGTAAGCAAAGTGAAACAGCTGATTGAGCTTGCTGCCCGGGTAAGAATCACCGGAATAATTAGCAATCCCAATCTAGTGGAAGAGACTAATCTGAAAACGATTATTGAGGGGCACAGGCAGGTGCAGGAATTTGCGGATTTTCTGCAACTACCGGTAAAATTCCTTTGCGTTGAGGAAAGGTTCTGGGATCAACTTCTTCCCCGTTATGGCAGTATTCTTAAAAAATTGACATTGCATTTGCGGCCTACCTGGTTGCAGGACACGTAGGGGGAGGAATGTAGTATGGCCAGGGGCAGAGTTATTTTTTTGGCTGAACGCTGTAAAGCCTGTGGGCTTTGTGTAGAGTTTTGCCCCAAAAATATACTGGTTTTTGACGATCATACCATCAATGTTTTGGGTTTTCATCCGGTAATGCTTTTGCAGCCGGATGAATGCACCGGTTGTGGGATTTGCGGCTTAATGTGCCCGGATCTCGTCATTCAGGTAGAAAGGGAGTGATGGTATGAAAAAGGTCTTGATGAAAGGAAATGAAGCACTGGCCGAAGGGGCATTAATTGCCGGTTGCCGTGGATTTTTTGGTTATCCCATCACCCCCTCCAGTGAAATTGCGGAGTATATGGCCAGGAAACTGCCTAAAATTGGAGGAGCTTTTATTCAGGCTGAGAGTGAACTGGCGGCCATTAACATGATTTATGGCGGTTCATCAACCGGCACCCGGGTTATGACGGCTTCATCGGGTCCGGGAATCAGCTTGAAACAAGAGGGCATTTCCTTTATCTCAGAAGCTGAACTACCTTGTTTAATTGTAAATGTTTCCCGGGGAGGCCCGGGCCTGGGTGGTATACAACCTTCCCAGGCGGATTATTTCCAGGCCACTCGCGGCGGAGGGCATGGAGATTATCGTATAATTGTTCTGGCCCCATCCAGCTCCCAGGAAATGATGGATCTGGCTATTTTGGCCTTTGAGTTGGCGGACAAGTATCGTACTCCGGTGATGATAATGGCGGAAGGAACCCTGGGCAACCTTATGGAACCGGTTATTGTACGGGAAGCGGTCACGGAATTTTTGGATAAACCCTGGGCCACTACCGGTTGTGTGGGGAGAAAGCCCAATGTAATCAATACCTTGCACCTGTCCCAGGAGGAATTGGAAGGAAGAAATCGCCATCTGACGGAAAAATATAAAATGATAAGCAAGAATGAAAAGAGAGCCGAGTCTTTTTTATTGGATGATGCGGAAATAGTGGTTGTAGCTTTTGGGCTTTTAGCACGGATAATTAAGAAATCGGTAATGGAAGCCAGAAAGAAGGGAGTCAAGGCAGGCTTGATCAGACCGGTAACGCTCTGGCCTTTCCCGGATGAGCATATACAGGCTGTTTCCAGGACAGCGCGGACTATTTTGTCGGTGGAGATTAATATGGGACAGATGGTAGAAGATATCCGCCTGGCGGCGGGGGGGAAAATCCCGGTTGAGTTTTACGGGCGCATAGGGTTCACTCCCAATCCGGAAGAGATTACCCGGCAGCTGCTGTTTATTGCGGAAAGGGAGGGATTGTTGTGAAAACCGTTTTTAAAAAACCGGAAAGCCTGACCGATGCCAAGTTTCATTATTGTCCGGGATGCTCCCATGGTATTATTCATCGTTTAATCGCTGAATGCCTGGATGAGTTGAAAATAAGAGAACAAACCATTGGGATTTGCCCGGTTGGTTGTTCGGTTCTGGCCTATGAATATTTCAATTGTGATATGCTGGAGGCAGCCCATGGGAGAGCGCCGGCTATTGCTACAGCTATGAAACGGCTTTTGCCTGACCGTTATTTGTTTACCTATCAGGGGGATGGTGACCTGGCTTCAATCGGCATGGGGGAAATCGTTCATGCTTCATTACGGGGAGAAAAAATCACCGTTATTTTTGTCAATAATACCCTATACGGCATGACTGGTGGACAGATGGCTCCCACTACACTGCTGGGGCAGGTAACCACTACTTCACCCTACGGACGGAGCAAGGATTGGGAAGGTTACCCGGCAAAAATGGCCGAACTTCTGGCTCAGAACGAAGGGTCCGCTTATATATGCCGAACGGCAGTCAATGATCCCCCGAATGTGGTTAAAACCAAAAGGGCGATAAAAAAAGCTTTGCAGACGCAGGCCAGGGGCCTGGGTTTTTCCATGGTCGAAGTGCTTTCCACCTGTCCTACCAACTGGGGGCTTAGCCCGGTGGAGGCTATGAAGTGGGTGGAGGAAAATATGATACCCTATTATCCCCTGGGAGAATTCAAGGTTAAGGAGGAGTAAATTATGGAAAGCGAGAAACAGATTCTCTTTGCCGGTTTTGGCGGGCAGGGGGTTTTATCCATGAGCAAGTTCCTGGCTTATGCAGCCATGGGTGCCGGGAAAAATGTTACCTGGGTTCCCTCTTATGGAGCGGAAATGCGCGGTGGAACCGCTAACTGCCTGGTTACCATAGCCAATGAGGAAATCAGCTCTCCCCTGACGGAGAATCCCTTGATGGCGATAATTATGAACAAACCATCCCTGGAACGCTTTGAAAATAAGGTTCAGCCTGACGGTACTCTGTTTGTAAATTCCAGCATGGTGGACCGGAAATGCCGGCGGGATGATCTTACTGTTTTGGAAGTGCCGGTTAACCAACTGGCAGAAGAATTGGATAACCTGCGCGGGGCTAATATGATACTACTGGGAGCCTACCTGGAGAAAACCCGGGTGGTGGAAGTGGAAGATGCCCTGGAACATTTTGAACAGATTTTTTCCGGGAAAAGAAAGGAAATTATTCAAAAAAACCGTCAGGCTTTTTTGGCCGGAGTTGAATATGCCCGCAATAACTGGTAGCTAGCAGGGATAATCTTATTACCCGGGGCATAAGATAGAAAAAAATGTCCCGGAAGTGATAGCTTGAAACGATTTGTGGAAAAGGTGGAGAAATTCCTGATACGGGCGATTATCCTGACCGTATTAATAATAGTAGTGGTTCAAGGGGCCATGACTAAAGACACCTGGCGTTTTTATTTGAGCCTGGGGGAGAGATTGGAAGGGCAAACCATAGAATTCCCCGTAAACAATTTACCGGCTGACAGCCGGAAGAATTCTCTGAATCTTAATGGCCAGGCGCTGCAATCACCCCATACGGAAATAACCCTGCAAGTAGAGAAATTCTCTTCTTTACCCCATGCAATAATCATGGTGAATGGGGAAGAAAGGGCAAAATTTGTCAATGGAGAAGTTGCCCTGCAACTAAATGCTGGTGATGTAGTTGAAATAGACGCCAGTTATTATAATTTCCCCCTTAGCTTCCTAGTTAAAGATTGCTCCCCGAACCTGGCCTATCCCGAAAAAGGAAAAACATTCACCAGCAACCAGAGCATAGCCATGATAGGTAAAATCATAGTAAAATAGTTTTAAAAGGATAAGCGATTTTCGATTACCCCTCTTATCAAGGGGAAAAATTGCTGTATCATTTATGCCCGGGTGGATTAGCAAATTAAAAAAAGGTGGGATGGCCGGTGGAAATAGGAAGCAAGATTGTATCAACCGCAGCTATTAAGATGGCTTTGTCTGCTTACCGGCAGGAGGAGACCCGCTTAAAAAAAGAACTGCTGGAGAATTGGGAGGTCAAGGCCGTAGCGGTCGATTATGGAGGAGAATTCATAAGTTCGGTGGGCAAGATTGTTGAACGTGCGGTAGTGGCAGCCAAAAGAGAGGGAGTAATCAAAGATGCTCATGCTGATGAAGGAGCCGTTGCCGGTGCCGCCAGGGAAGCCATTGCCCAGATTATGCCCAAGGCTCTGGGCCTGAATGTCGGCGGTAAAATTGGGGTGGCTCGTCATAAAGATCATGTCAGTGTGGCTATTTTCTTGGGAATTGGCCTGTTGCACCTGGACGAAGTGGCTATCGGCTTGGGACACCGGGCCGTATCCTGAGTTTAAGGGAAAGGGTTTGATTATGCAGCTGAGAGGCATAAGGGGAGCTACTACAGTAAACGAGGATCGTCCTGAGGAGATATTGCGGGCAACTCGGGAATTGCTGCAGCAAATGCAAAAGGAAAATGCTTTTACGGTAGAAGAGGTAGCCAGCGCCTTGTTTACAGTAACCGCAGATATCAGATCCGCATTTCCGGCAGCGGCGGCACGCGCTATTGGTTGGGATAAAGTGCCGCTCCTATGCTTCCAGGAAATTGAGGTGCCGGATTCTTTACCCCGGTGCATAAGGGTATTGCTGCATGTCAACACCGTTAAAAGCCAGCAGGAAATAAAGCATATCTACCTCAAAGCAGCCCGTTCGCTTAGAAGAGACCTGAATCGCTAAGATTCCTTTCATTCACCCATAACCTTGATAATAATCCGTTTTTTGCGCTGCCCATCGAACTCGGCATAAAACCTAGATTCTCGAATACTCATGACGATGTTGGCAACGCCACACCCAATGCTTCGTAAATAGCTCTTTGCGCTTTAAGAATTTCGCCTAAACGCAGAGTATGTCCAGGTGCCTCAAAGCATTCAATCACATCAAGTTTATCAAGCAATTGCTGCAGTGTATACTTTTTGTAAAGCCCCTTTTCCCTCATTTTGTGATCCAGATGCGAGATTAGAATCAATGTGACAAACTCTACAAAGATTTTTCCATCAAGACTTCGTTCAGATGACACCAACATGCGCCGCATATTTAGCCGTTCTTTTAGATTTCCAAAAGCTTTTTCAACGGTAAGCGCTCAATAATCAGGTGCATGGTAAAGCTGCAGCAAGCATGAGACAATAT
>ENA-UOOR01002215-UOOR01002215.1-fermentation-metagenome-genome-assembly--contig:-NODE-2215-length-20283-cov-14.484675_pt1 | contig 20283 bp, 19 predicted proteins | sample MGYA00245780_ERZ724029 | MGnify/ENA primary metagenome ERZ724029 (study PRJEB28704, sample SAMN03018315) | fermentation metagenome | biome: anthropogenic terrestrial biome; feature: soil... | reverse complement strand
CCCAATACTTCCCATTAATTCTATAGTCCTCAAAACATCTTTTCTTTAACAACTCCTTTATCATATAAGTCCGGATCTTTTCCAACTCTTCTGGCGGCAGCTCGACTAAAAAATCATTAATTGTATCGTAGTGAGGTATTTCTTCCAGATCGACACCCAACGCTCTTCCCAAATTCTCAATAACTTGGTCTTGATTTAATTCGTCTGTCATACTTCTCATTGATTTAAAGTTGAATGCATTTTTTAAAATCATCATAAACAAAATCACTTCTGAGTCATATTTTTTGTAGCTTTGGTGACGGTGATCGGTTACCTTTTTTAACCACAAATTCATGCTTTTGAAAAAATGCTCCTTGATTTTTAAGAACTCGAAAAAATAATTTGTGTTACCCTCCAGTTTTCTCTTGTCTTTCCGTGTAATCATTTTTATACTCCTCCCAAATGTGCTGTATATGGCATTCTACCATGTTCTATTATACCATATATAGCACAATTTGGCCAGGTTTTATGTCAAGTTTATCCCGAAGAATTTTCACTCTTCATTGCTGAACTTTATCAATCTTTCATCTTTCCTGCCTTGCATTAATCAAAGTATGAAACCCGCTGATTCATCACGATTCCGGATTTGAACTGGCTCTCTATCAGATCGTCCTTGACGGCCTTGATGCTTTGCAGGGGCCTCCTTACCTTTAGAATTCACGATAAAGCATTGAAACATATTGAACTTATGAGGTATGATATAAGTATAAGAAAAGATATCTGATGATAAAAAGTCACAAGCTCAATATTTTAAATACTTTAGTTTTAAATTTAATATAAAAATTTTAAGGAAGCTCTTGTTAATAACAATAATATGTGATAAGCTTTAAGCAATCGTTCCCACCAGGCCTCTATAGTGTTTTTGCACTAAACGCATAAAGTGGTGGGCCTTTTGCTATATTGGAGTAATTATGGATAATAAACCATTTAAAACGATATCCGAACAAATAGATATCCTAAGACAAAGAAATCTGATTATTAACGATGAAAAAGCTGCAGCAAATATATTAGTTCATGTTAACTACTATAGGTTAAGTGGCTACACTCTAACCCTAAGAAAAGATGATTATTTCTATAATAATGTATCATTTGAACAGGTAATGCAAATCTACAATTTTGATATGGAATTACGAACTATTCTTCTATACGCGCTAGAGTACATAGAAGTGTCCTTTCGTTCATATATTGGGTATTATCATTCTAAAAAATATGGTCCTTTAGGGTATCTAGATAAGTCTAGTTTTATAGATGAAAAACGTTGGGATAAATTCGATGGAGAAATTAAAAAACTTATTGTAGACAATGAACGAAATGAGATTTTCATAAAACATCACAAAGAAAAATATAATAATCATTTCCCCATGTGGGTAATCGTCGAAATAATGCAATTTGGTTGTTTATCTAGACTTTTTAAAAATCTAGATGAAGATTTAAAAAAAGAAATATGTACGGCATTTTATGCGCCCATCCCATATACATATATCGAAAACTGGCTACAGGCATTTGTTGTTCTTAGAAATATTTGTGCTCATAGAGGTAGGCTATATAATAGATATATAACATTCGCACCAAAAATATCTAATAAAGATAAAAAGTTATTTAAAAAGAACAATCTTAATTTATCAAAGGTAGGAAAGCAACTTTTTACTTTTGTTTTTGTTTTGAGTAAAGTAATCGATGATAAAAATGTATGGAACAATTTTATTGATAAAATAGATCTTCTATTTAAAAAATATCCTTTCGTAAATATTTCTTTTTGTGGTTTTCCGAAGAATTGGTGGGATATATTATATAGGAGTTAATTTTTTATAAACTTGAGCATAATATAAATTAACAGTTCCTGTGAGCCTCTCATAGAAGCGTAATACAACAGGCCTGGCCCCGGAGTAATTCGGGGTTTTTATTTTGTTATTATATAAAGATGAGAGTTAATGTGATAGAACAAGAGCATAAAAATATGTTTTAATTATAATAGAAAGAAATTAACGTCTAGCTATCGTGTGGAGAAATCCCCGGTGGCTTTTCTTATGCCCAGAAAGTGAGGTGAAATGATGCCCTACAAACCAAAGCGTTCATGTGCTTACCCCGGCTGCGGTCGGCTTGCAGAACGCGAGCAATACTGTGCCAAGCACCAAAAAGTGATGGACAGACACTATAACCAGTTCCAACGTGATCCTGCTTCCAACAAAAGATACGGTCGAGCTTGGAAGCGTATTCGTGATCGTTACATTAAGTCCCATCCCCTTTGCGAAGAGTGTGAGAAGCAAGACAAGCTTGCCGCTGCGGAAGAAGTACATCATATTATTCCTCTCTCTAAATGCGGTGGCAATGAAAAGAGTAACCTTATGTCCCTTTGTAAATCATGTCATTCAAGAATCACTGCCGAGAGCGGTGACCGGTGGGGGTAGTCAAATCTCTAAAGCTCTTTAAAGCGGACAGCGGCATGGGGTCACGCGTAAAAAAAAGTCGGTTCAAAGGGGACTGCACGACTGCTTTTACTGGCAATCCGCAGGATGACATAATGGAAGCCCTTCTATCGGGCAAGAAAGGACGGTAAAGCTACATGACTGTAACTGAGCGCCTTGAAAAAGTAAATATAGATAAACTGGTGCCATATGCCGAGACTCACACACCCAACCATTGTAAAGAGCAGAGTTTACAGCTCTACCCTTTACTAATAATACAATACTTGGGTTCATGAATTGTGAGGACTATTTCAAATTAACATAACCAAAGTGATATTGGCTATTATTAATAACCTGATGTAAATCCATGCCTGATGAAGTGATTTCGAATAATTGTGCCTTAAGCGTTGATTCAGGTTGTAAATCTTCAATTTTAATCCAAATTCGTGCTGCCTCACCATGCCATGCAGCAGGGTAATTATTGTTTGATAAAGTCTTAGGTTCTGTAAACGATTTAATTTCCAGAACATTGGCTTTATATTCAATGTCATTGTTACCGCCAGCAGCTCTTCCAATAGTAAAGATAATAGTGACTTTCTCACCGAGTCTAATTGCTTTGTTATATGCGGCGACACGCTTTGGTGACATACCATAATAGAGAGCTTGCGTTGAGAACCATGTATATCCTCTTAAAGCTTGGTCTGCGATGTATAACCGCATGGTCTCGTGACCATTATATTCGTTGCCTTGGTTATCACGTGATGTTGCGAGTTTCATAAAGATGAAACTTTCACCGGAAAGATTTGCTTCGTCTGAATCTCGGTCAGATAACATCTGTCTTACGGATTCGATGTTTAAATATTTCTTTTTTAGTTCCATATAAAGTTCTTCGTCTTTCGCAATCATGTATATCTCCAGCATATCGTTAAGTGCCACTGTTTTCGTTAGCTCTCGTCGCAAAACGAACTCATCAAACATCTGCTGGACTGTTTCGTGGGCGTTGATGGTCATGTAATTTTTTCTCGGCATAAAATTTTACCCCTTTTCAAAATAATTTGTACTACCACACCGATAGAGCAATTTTATTGTACCATCACTCCGGTAGAATGCCAAATACTTTATGTAATATCAAAAATACTCATCTGTTGATTCTCTGGAGAAATTGGTGGATAGAAAACACCAATAATAATGAATGGATTTGGCGCAATATTGTGAAACTTCTTTGTTGTGCCAAGAAAAAAATAAAGGTCCCGTTTTAAAAAGGAATTAAGATATTTTTCCTTCACCTTTTCTGTTGCCACAACCTCATCGTTGTTGGCTCGCCAGAGGCAATTAAAATACAACATACCAATTTCCCAGTCTTCAATCATCATTTTAGATTGTTTTCCTGAGTCATCCTCAAATTGATAAGAGAATTTATAGGGTACTTTCTGTACAACTCGAAATTCTTCCTTAATTTCCTCTATAGTTTTAAAGAGATGCATTTGCTGTGATTGTCCTTGAAGACTTGCTAGTTTTTTTGGATCCCAATCCCTATTATCAGGCTCAATTACAAAATCAAAAATTTTTGTTGGCTTAAATATGGCTAATGAAGTTTTAGTAGATGATTTTGCTTCAGTAATCAAAGTCTGCAAATTAGTGTAAACCTTTTTGCCCTTTAAAATAATTCCACGCCTCTCCGCCCAATCGACTTTGGACGGTTTTGGTTCAATCTCGATAGTTGTTATATCTGGGCGATAAGATTCAGGACGAAAGTCTGATGTGTTACGTTCTGCGTTCATCTTAACCCATGCATATTTAGGGTACTTCTGGTCATCGTTTAATAATCTAAAAGGCATAGGGTATAAGCGAATCCATGAGCCATCCTCTAGAACACCCGCCGTACAGACCAACTCAGAATATTTTTCAGAAATGGTCGGGTAAGTTTTCACTAAAATGAATACGCGCTTCTGTTCCATTATTATATATCCACACTCCTAACCTGGCTTGTTTTAACAATATAGTCCCTCACAACATGCCGATGACACATATCTGGTTCAAGTTCAAAACACATCAAAGCTATGCGAGTATATTGCTGTAATAGTGAATTTACCTCGTCTAAGAATTTCTTACGGCTAGGAAGTGTCTTCTCATATTCTTCAAAAAGGTATTTATAATCATCCAATGTTTCAAGCGAGGATCGTTTGTCGGACTCGATACCAAGACCAGGAATGTGGGTATACTTAATGCCTACTGTCTGCGTTATATGTTCAAGCTTCCCTTTAGAGAATCCGAATTTACGACTTAATGGATTCTTACGTACATCGCATAACAGGCGGATATCATTCTGAATTAAAGTGTTTATAAATGCTTCTATACTTTTTCCTTCATATCCAGTCGTAAATAATACTTGTTCAGTCTGAGCATACTTTTGCTTTATATTATTAAATTGTTTCAATTCTTCTCCGTGAAAGAGCCTCTCTGTAATCTCACTTTTTATAGCATAATATGGATATTCACGATATGCACGGCGAATAAGTGCACTACCCCGTTCGGGTGCAATCCGGAACGAAGTATCATTTGGGCTTTTATCAGTAGCTCTTATTTTTATTCTGCCTTGTACATGCTCCAAGGTTATAAATCCATCGCGTTGAAGAATATCTAAGTCTTCTTTTAACTGAAAAGAATATGAACCGAATTTGTATGGAACGAATTCATAATAGCTCAAATCTCCTGCCATCGTATGAATAAACACCAGTTTTTGTAAGTCCGTAGCCGTCACTATGCCGTTTAACTGGCGTAAAAACGATAATAAATATCGTTGTCGTTTATATGTTGGCTGATTAACAGTTTCATTCATTCTTTACACCTTCTATTTTATGTTTATCGTAATTATATCCTTTGCATATTTAACTTTCAACCTAGACTTTTTCAACTTTTTTATAAACACAACCGATCTGACCACTCTGTTAGCACCGGCTTAACCTGACAGTTATACTTGTATATCATTTCGGAGTTTGCTCTATATTTTGTCAGTCAAATCATATATAATAGTTTACCATATAGTAGAAGAAAAAAATAGAAAGGAAAAGGAAACTATATAGCCATAACGCTTGACCCGTTATGATAGTTTCCTCCCAAAAAACCTATGCAAATAATATCACTTTTTACGCAATTTTTCAAGACTATTTCTAACGGTATTTTGCACGTGTGAATTGAAAATTTAAAGTCTATCTTCAGCAGGGTCTTGCCTGACATTAGTCTGTCACAAATTTTCAAGAAGTGCACCTTAGCCATCACTAAAAGTGAGCAGTGTAGCTTAGAGGTGGAGGACATAATATAAGTATAGCAGTTTAGGTATGACATATAATGTCGTAGTAATTCTTTTGCGGAATTATTTGCAAAAGCACAAGACTTTGAGAGAAGAACACTTACCAATCAGACAATAAACTTTTTACATATTCTTTTTTATAATATTGAGAATGCGTGTATTTAGCTTTTCTTTCAACCAATTAGGAAACAGGATGCAAAAAGAAGAATAAACATATGCGGAAGACAGAAAGCTGAATCGGTATAATAGTACCCGTTTTTGCTTATAGAATACTCATTAGGAGCACCGGCAGAATAACGCATATACTCAATATCTCTCGAAGCCTGTCGGTTTGATATTTCAAAATATTCGGCAATGGAGCGACAATTAGGGAATCGTTTTGCACGAATCTGTGCGTCGATCCATTGAATACGATGAATATTACTCATCTAAAGTCTCCTTCTATACGAATTCCGTCCGCATACGTTTTTGAAAGAAGCCAAAGAGGTTAGAAAGATTTTGAGGTTAATTAGAAGCCTTGAAACTGCGCAAATCGTAACCACTGGGTTTTTGGAAAATTTGTAGCCCGAACTCCGGTGCAACAGCGAAAATATGATCAAATATATCGGCTTGAATAGACTCATAGTTCACCCATCGCGTATCGCTTGTAAAACAATAAATTTCAAGAGGTAAACCATTCTCGCCGGATGCAAGTTGTCTGACCATAGTGGTCATTCCCTTATGCACAGAGGGATGATTCTTCAAATAATTTTGGATATAGACTCGAAATGTCCCTATGTTGGTTAAGTTACGCCCATTTACTTTTGTATCCCTATTGATATTATTTGCGCAGTTAAAATCTTCTATTTCCTTTTCTTTTGTTTCAATATATTCAGTCAGAAAATGAATCTTCTTGAAGTGTTCCAGCATTTCTTCCGTACAGAATTTAATACTCATTGTGTCGATAAAGATAGAACGTTTTATCCGCCGACCGCCGGTATCTTGCATGCCTCTCCAGTTTTTGAATGAGTCGGAGATGAAGGCATAGCTTGGAATCATAGTGATAGTTTTATCCCAGTTTTGTACTTTCACAGTGTTTAATGTAATATCTATTACATCACCATCTGCATTATACTTCGGCATTTCCACCCAATCTCCCACACGAACCATATCATTAGCTGATAACTGAACACCTGCGACAAACCCCAGAATTGAATCCTTGAAAATAAGCATGAGTACCGCAGAAAGTGCGCCTAAACCACTTAAGAGAATCAGGGGGTTTTGGTCTATGATAATTGATAATAGCGTTATACTTCCAGCAATAAAGATAACGATTTTTATTACCTGAATAAAACCTTTTATCGGTCTGGTTTTAGCAACTTCGAAAGTTCGATAAATATCATTTACTGCGTTCAGAAACGCATTGAGTGTTGACATACCAACTGTTAATAGGTAGAGAAGAGCAAATTTCTCGATCCATACCTTATAATCGTCGGGTACTGACGATGCAAAATAATAAATGATAATAGCCGGTACAATATGCGATAATCTGTGAAACACCTTGTTTTCCAGAAGAATATTATCCCAATTGGTTTTTGTTTTTTTGACTAAATGTGTGACTATGCGAAGTACGAATTTTTTTGTTACGAAATTTGCAACAATACAGAGCAAAGTAACCAGTAAGAGTATTATTATCGTAGCCACATAAATAGATGCTTCCTCACCTATTCCATAATTAATCAATATTTCTTTGAAAAATTCCATATCTAACCCCTTGGTTTGAAATAATTTACTCAATTCCCAACCTAAGCTTGAAGGATTACTTAAACGCTATGGAAAGCTGAGTACTCCACATATAAAACTATATCTCATTTTTTATTGTATATCAAACTAAGCTGTCTTATTTATGATTGCTTCCCAGAAAACCGCGAAATGACTTTTTCCCGCACATTTGCCTGCAAGAAGTTGCAGCAAGCTGTGATCCAATGCAACCACAATACATATTCAATGAGCGCTTGCGCGAACTGTGCGCCAATTCAGGTGCGTACCCACTGGAACGCACCACAAGCCTCGACCCGTTATATGCGGGCGCTGAAAACGCCTTCCTTGCGCGTTTTGTGTGCAATGCGCTGCGTGCATTTTATCACTTTGCTTAATGATTCCTCAAGCCTTTATACACCTTTTTTTGGTACAAACAATCTAGTCATATCTACCCCTTCGTGCTTCAGCAGCTTTATCTTTTTTTCAATACCACCTGCATAACCTGTCAGATTTCCATTGGTGCCTACCACACGATGGCAAGGTATAATTATAGATATTGGGTTGTGTCCGACAGCACCACCTACAGCTTGCGGAGACATCCTGACCTTTCCCATACGTTTCGCAACTTCTTTTGCTATGTTTCCGTATGTTGTTAGCTCACCGTACGGTATTTCAGTTAGAATGCTCCATACCTGCTGTTTAAACTCGCCACCTGCCGGAGCAAGAGAAAGCTCCGATAATTCCGGTTTCTTACCTGTAAAGTAAGCGTCTAACCATGCTTTACCCTCTCGTAATATCGGGAGGTCATCTTTTTCGGTCATATCTTTTGGCCTTGTGTTTCCAATATATTTCTGCTCACCAATCCACAGACCGATAATACTATTTTCATCACTTGCAAGTAATATACCTCCAATCGGGGATTTATAATGTGACGAGTAATACATTTTCTCCTCCTCTTGTCATTTTGTCATTTGCCTCTTCTGACTTCGTTTTTTCTTTATTTCATAATCTTTCATTCCTTCAATTGCGCCACCGCTGCTGCCCAGAAATACAGGCTCGCTACGCTGCAATATGGGCTAAAGCGTTTGCGATATCTCTCAAACCGTTCTTTGCTAATATCTCTATGGTGATTAACCATACGCAATCCTAGCCCGAAAATAGGCTTCTATATTTGTTTACCTTTTCTGTAGAACGTATTACAGATGACCATTATAGCAGCAAACAATACACCAGCCACTGGCCAGATAATCCAACTGTTTTGCCAATCATTAGTTTTAAAACTGTATGCTAGAAATCCTGCAACCACTACTAACCAATAAACAGTTGCGATTGCACCTGTATACGGAGAATTTTGCTTCTTTTGTCTTGTATAGTCGCCTTCTTGCAACAATTTCTCCATGCTCGCCCAATTGATTCCTGCAGTAATGAAAAATACAACTCCTACTCCTGCCAACACCATTGTAATTGATAGCATAACAGCAAGGAACAAATCGTTTTCGGTTAAGAATGCACCAACGAACAAGGGAATCACCGAAAGGATACATATACAGGTTCCTAGCACATTATATTTTAGGGAATATCCTGATATTCGAGCAGTGAAAAATCAGTTTGACCTCCGATAATCTCTTTTGCTGCCAAAGCCAATTGTCGGTTATAGGATCCTTTACGAAAAGAACCGACGATTGCTAATATATTGATTCTGTTCAATATGGCACTCCTTCCTGCATAGATGATTGGAGCTATCATAATATGCTCTCATGTTTATATCGGATGATAATCACCCTAAATTAATAATTGTTTATCAAATGCCCTAAGGCACCTGCTCTATACGCGTAGGATATACCGATTTCTGCTTCAGTAGCGGGAACAATCCCCCACTGAAGGGCATTCGATAAAATGCTTGCGGCGTAAAGCGCATACCTTAGCCCTTTATCCCACTTGTAGCTACTCCCTCAATAAAGAACTTCTGTGCTGACAGGAATAACAAAATCACCGGAACAAGCGTTAGCGCTGCAGCAGCCATTTGAAGCCCGTAGTTTTCGGCATAACCTGTCTGGAACATTTGAATTCCAACAGTTAGCATCTGCCTTTTAGTATCGGTAATGAAGATATAAGGTCCCATGTAATCATTCCATCCCCAGATAAACGTAAATATAACCATGGTTATAAAAGCGGGTTTTGCATTTGGAAGTATAATTTTATAAAAAACCTTGAAATGATTGCAGCCGTCAATAATAGCTGCTTCTGTAAGTGTAAACGGTATAGAAACGAAAAACTGTCTTAGCATAAACACAAAAAATACATCAAAAGCATTCGGTAGAACAAGACTCCACATTGTATCTGTGATTCCAAGCATCTTGTATACAACATACCTTGGCACTATAGTCACATCACCGGGGATCATGAGAGTAGCTAAAAATATAAGAAATATTTTATCCCTACCGCGAAACCTTAACCTGGAAAATGCATATGCGGCAGGACCTATAACAATAGACTTCACTATTATTGTGCTTAAAACCATTATGGCTGAATTTGCATACCATCTTTTAAAATAGTAATCAGGAGAAAATAGTCCGACATAATTATTCAATACGAAATCCTTTGGAATAAGCCTGAAAGGAAATTCAAATATCTGATTTAAAGGTTTAAATGACGATGATATCATAAATAAAAATGGAAATATATTTACTGCTCCAACAACAAATAGAAGCAATGTAAGACCTTTATTGAATGCATTTTCCTTTAATTTATCTATTATGAGCCATGAGCTTTTTTTCTTCGCATAAGATATTCTATCTTGTGACATCTATTTCACCCCATCTACATGTAATTTACCCATTTCTTTTGTCCTCTCCACTGTATGACTGTAATGAGCATGACAAAAGCAAATAGAACCATTCCCTGAGCACTGGCGTAACCGAGTCTGAATGAACCAAACGCAGTTCTTACAATAGAAACCGGGAGAACCGAAGTTGAAGATCCCGGACCGCCTTCTGTTAATGTTTGAATAATACTAAAGTTCTTTAATGAACCAATTATGGTGGTTATCGTGAGAAAAAATGTTGTTGGGGAAATCACCGGCAAGATTATCTTTGAAAACCTCTGCCATGCATTGGCACCGTCAATTTCGGCCGATTCTGTCAACTCTCTCGGAACATCCTGCAGCGCAGCAAGATATATAACCATTTGCATTCCCATCTGTTGCCAGCAAGCAATCATAACAACTGTAGGAAGTGCTGTCTCCGTACCTAAAAGCCACATTGGAGGATTTTCAACCCCAAGAGATCTCAGGAATGTATTAACAAGACCATTTGTCGGTGAAAGTAAAATTGAAAATATCACCGAAACAGCAACAATATTTGAAACATATGGCATAAACAACAGTGTTCGCAGAAAATTCCTTGCATAAACCTTCTGATTCAGTATTAATGCAAAAAGAAGTGCAAGCATCATTGTTAAAGGCACATACATCAAACAATACTTTAACGATGTTAGCATCGCTTCAATAACACTCTTATCGTGAATCATCGCAGTAAAGTTACCGATGCCAACAAAACGAACCTCATCAAGCTTACTTACATATCTCAAGTTTGTCAGGCTTATTATAAATGATAAAAAAAACGGAAGACCCTGAAATAGCAAAAAACCTATTGAGTATGGTAATATAAATAAATATCCTGTAATAGACTCTTGCTTATAAATTTTCAAATCACGGTAATGCTTTAATCTCATTGCTCTTCACCCAATTTCAAACAAATATTAAATCCGGGGCATTAAGCCAGCCAACCTTAAAGACTAAAGCCCCGGATTTCTGTTTTTATTCTAGTGCTATTAATAATACTTAGTTTTCCTTGCTTTCCTGTATAGCCTTATCAGCCTTTTCTTTGATGGCTTTCATAGTTTCCTCGAGTGTCTGTTTCCCGGTGGCATAAAGCTCACCTTCCTGTACAAATGCCAGATTAATCAATGTGTCGCCATATCCTATGACCTTTTCATCCTTCACTTCCATAACCGGGTCAAACCAGGTAGCACGCAGGTCAGCAACTGTAATGCCATCGTCCTTATAGGGATTAAGAAGTCCATTTTCAATATAGTGGTCTAATTCGCTCTGCGAGAGATCAACCCTGCAGGGTACCCTTCCGTAGCCAAGAGTATATCTCTTTTCAGCAAAAAGCTTTACAACTTCAAAAGCTTCTTTCTTATGTTTTGATGTAGTCGGAACAAAATAACAGCCGACCACTGTGAGAGTAGATTTTTTCTTGCCTTCGGGATAAGGCATTGGCAGGATACCAAACTTCCAATCCCTGGGGTATTTTGTTTTATCAGCCATTAGTGACAAAGTCCATCCTCCACAGACAAACATTCCGTATTTTCCGGTTGTAAAAGAGTCACTGGGGAGCTTCATACCCCTTTGTGTAATGATATCGGGTTGTATCTTATATAAATTTCCAAGGTCATAATAGAATTTTAACGCCTGAGCAAATACAGGGTCGTCATAGTTTGATGTTCCATCTCTCTTATAATGTGGAATACCGCTTTGGACAGCATACATATAGTTATAGTTATTATAGGCTGCCATGAAAGAACCAAATATGCCTCTGTCAGGATCGGTCAGCTTCTTTGCGGTTTCAACGTATTTATCCCAAGTCCACTCTTCAGCTTTGGGGTATGGTACTCCCGCATCATCAAATATTTTTTTATTGTAGAGAGTGAGCCAGATATCAACAAAAGCAGGTAAACCGTAAACCTTGCCGTCAAAACGGGGCAGGTATTTGCCGAAAACTTTTTCTGCATCATAGCTGTCAGCACCCGGCAGCTCATCTAATGGCGTTATTACATCAGCATCATAAAATTTTTTAGCATTTGGATACGCCTGGTACATGATATCCATCTGATCACCGCTCATAAGGCTGACAAGCAGCTTATCGGCTTCTGCATCCTTGGGTGGCGGCATCATTATTGTATCCAGTTTATAACCCTCTGCAGCTGCCATTTCCACCATTTTTTTATACTCTTCACTTTGCATTTCGATGGAATGGGAAGCGATTTTTAATACAACCTCATCCGCTTGCTTTTCAGTTTCAGTATTGGATGTTTGATTTCGCTGAACAGGCTGTCCGGATTCGCACGCTGAAAAGACAGAAATAAACATTATTGCAATTATTGTCAATGCCAATAAACCTGAAAGTTTTTTCACTTTGTTGCTCCCTCCTTCTTTTTGAATCAATCATTTTGGGGTAACGCTCCTATGCAAAAGATAAGGCGGCCGCCGCATTTTGCATTGATCTGCTTTTTTCCCTTGACTAAACATTATCATAATAACGGAGAAATAAAATAGTGTAGATTCTATTTTTCTGGGGTGTTTTATGTATATGGCTAAGTTTCATGCTCATTTACGTTTGAAACCGGTTCATCCAGAACCGGAACTGTCACATATGCCACTGTACCTTCATATTCGTTGCTTTCGATATGAATTCCGTATTCAGCACCAAAATAAAGTTGAATTCTATTATGAATATTTTTAAGACCGATCCCAGGTCCTTGAGAATATTTCTGGTTGAGTGGAACATTTTGATTAATAGTTTCTTTTTCATCATCTGAATAAATGCTTTTTTTAATTTCTTTAAGCCTCGCTTCGGAAATACCTGCACCATTATCACTAACCTCGAATGTCAGCTTATTACCATCTTGCACAACTTTAATCCGTATAATACCTTTTTTATCGCTGTGTTCTATCCCATAGGAAAGTGAGTTCTCTACAATAGGCTGCAATAATAGCTTCAATGTTTTGTATTTCAATACTTTTTCGTCCTGGATATCCAAATGAAAATCAAAATTGTTTCCGTATCTCATCTTTTGGATATTGATATACGCCTTTACATGTTCAAGTTCCTCTTCAACATAAACAATTACATTCCCTTTGCTTATGGAAATTCTGAAAAGCTTTCCGAGTGAAGAAGCCATTTCACTAATTTCATATGCTTTCATAGCCCTGGCTTTCCATACGATTGATTCAAGTGTATTGTATAAGAAATGAGGGCTTATTTGTGCCATAAGTACATTTAATTCCGCTTCTTTTATCTTTCTTTCATGCACATACTCATCCTGTATAAGCTTGTTGATCTGATCGAGCATTCTATTAAAATATCTACCTAGCTTGCTTATTTCGTAATCACCTTTTATATCGACACGTATATTTAGATCTCCATTTTCAACAGCTGTTATTGCTTTCTCCAGCTTTTTTATAGGTTTTACAATCTCATCCGCGGTAATAACCATGGAAACAAAAGATATCATAATAAATGCAAACATTATCAACATAATATAATTTATAATATTGTTGATCTCTCCATATATCTCTTTTTCAGGAACCATTCCGACAGTAATCCATTGGCTTTTTTGTGATGTTTTTGTAATGATTAAAAATTTATTTCTGTCTATAGTGAAATGAAAGACAGAATCCCCCATTTTTAATATATCATTTACTAATTCGGTGTTTATGGCTGAACTTAATAGCTCATTTTCATTGCTATGAGAAACAGTGTTTCCGGCCTTATCAATAACAAATATCTTCCCGGTTTTTCCTAGTTCTATGTCACTGTAGGAGTTGTAGATTGCTTGCTCGCATATGGTATATATTTGGGTTCCGAGATACTCTCCCGTTTTAGGGTTAGAGATTGCCCTACTGGCTATTACCACAAACTCCTGCCTTATATCTAAGGACTTTTCCACAGTAAAGAAATTCTTCTGTGCAGGATACCACTTAATAACATGGTTTTTTTTCCTAGTTAGAGCACCCATCTGCTGTAGTCTTTCTAATACTAGTTCTTCTTTTGCCGCAGGGAGAGAAAAATTGAACAGCTCTCCATTTTTTCCGTATAAAGCTGCAACGCTTATATAGTCGCTTAGTACCGATAATATTGATACATTGCTGCCGTACAGCACGATATCAACCATCTTTTTTCTTTCTTTTTCGGCATCATCGGATAGGTTGTTTTTCAACATATCATATAATTTTTCTTCATACATTAAAATGTTAGATCTATGGATTACCTGATTATTGATTAATGCGTCAATATTATTAGATACCTGACTAATTGTGTTTTTCGTCAGTTTAATAGTCTGTTGGGTCATTATACCTTTTGTCATGCTAATGGTTATATAGATTATGGCAAGAGCGGGGATAATAATAGATAAAACATTTAAAATAATTAACCTTTGCTTTAACTTTAGCTTCATTATGGACTTACGTAAAGCTGTAAGAATCCCAAGCATAGCAAATCCCCCTATACACTATCCTTCATGCCCAACTGCTGTTTTTCTATATTCGGAAGGTAAAACCCCTGTATATTTCTTGAAGATCTTTGTAAAATGAGACGCATCCGCATATCCTACCATACTTGAAATCTCATACATTTTCACCCGCACATCACCTAAATGCTCCTTTGCCTTGTTAACCCTCAATTTAGCAACATATTCGCTAAAATTAACCCCTGTCTTATTCTTAAATAAACAACTGACATATGCGGGATTTTTATTTACTATATCGGCTACCAGCTCGAGAGAGATGCTGTTATTTGAGAAATTTTCATCTAAGTAGTTCTTAACAACTCTGATAATAATTGATGCATTATCATTTCGAATTTGCTTTATCATATGATTTAACTCGGTTAGAACACTCAACATCCATTTCTTTTTTGTTGATAAACTATCATAATTATATGAGTAGAAATATGTCTCTCCGCGAGCTTCAAGAATATCCTCCAGCTGTATATTATATTGTACAGCGTGCCTTGCTAAAATAAAAAGCATTTCAATGCAAAGCCGGTCGATATTATCGTATTTTTTAACCATTTTTCTTTCAAACTGGTTGAATACATCATCAAGAAAACTTATAAGTTTTTGCTCTTCTTCATAAAACACAGCATTAATCAATTTGCTGCTATCAAATGAATACGGCAGAGCGTCGGGGGTCTCCATTACATTAATATCAGAGAAAAATACTATGCTTTGATTTCCGAAAAATACTTTTTGTTTTAACGCTTGTGTAGCTTGCTCGTAGTATAATTGAATATGCATAATATCCGGACATTTACCACTGATTCCAGCTGAAATGGTAATCATTTTATAGTCATAAATCTTTTTTTGAATCTCCTCAATAGCTGAAATAATTATTTTCGGATGCGCCTTATTGCTAATAATTCCAATAATCTCATCACTACTACTGGAGAAAAAAGTACCTTGCAGTTGCCTGTCGCGAAACACATTATTTGATGTTAATACCACGGATAATCTCAGTAATTCTTTTATTTCCTCGGAAAACCCGCTTGTCACAACGTAAAAATTATCAACCTCCATTACAATAACCGCCACCTCATCTTGAATGAGGTTGATTTCATAAAACTTTAGCTTCTCTTTAACTTGCTCCGTGTCTGTATAATAACCTTTAACCAATCTGTCGAGAAATTTTTCTTTCATAAAGGGAAGACTTTCAATCAGATGCTTTTTCAGCTTGTTATACTCCGCTTCTTTGGCTCGTTCTTCATCAAGCGCTGCTTTCATATGCTTGAATACCTTTTCAAACTCATTATATTCGGTGGGCTTTAGTAAATATTCTGAAACCCGGTTATTTATGGCACTTTTAAAATATTCAACATCACTGTAACCGCTAATAATGATAATTTTAACTTGCGGGTAATTGGCTTTCAGATATTCTATCAGTTCAATTCCGTCCATCTTAGGCATTCTTATGTCTGTTAGCACAATATCAGGTACATCTTCACGGATTAACTCAACAGCCTCAACGCCATTTTTTGCTTGTCCAATGATTTCAAACCCGAGTTCATCCCAAGGAACACCGTGAACAATTCCTTCTCTTATTAAAATCTCATCATCTACTATAATAACTTTATACATACCAATCCCTCTATACTTAGTAAGCTGTTTAAATTTGTCTTCATAATAAAAATCACGGCTTCTGGGCTTACAAATAAATTCTCATACCAGAATTTTCTTTGGTATATTTAATGTTAGCTGGTGGGGCGGGAATCCATCTTAGCCTCGTTATAAATATCATTGTATATAATTTTGTAAATTATTGCAAACATAATTTGTCTCAAAATTGTTTCTCTTTAGTGCTGCAAATATGTATCATGGCAATATTTTGTTATTAACAAAATATCCATGGGTAAAGATATGTAAGATAAATAATAATGAAATAATTTCATTTTGGGAATTTTAAAGAATCAGTTTCTGCTTTTTTGCGGTAAATATAGCTGATAACAGAAAGACTCAAACGCTTTCTCACCATTTGCTACGGTTGTAAAAGATAGTTCTCTGTCACCTGATAAAAAATAGGGGCAACAGCCCCACATGTCTGTTACCCCTAAATTTTTAATTAATAGTTTTTCTATAAATAGAACCAATAAAATATACTAATTCAAAACTTATTTCCAAGTAGATGATTTAATTTAAATGTTGACATTGCTCTTTCTCAAAAATATTGGTGAAACTCTCTACACTTTAAGGTAGTGGGTTAGCTTATTCTGTATCGCTGGATTCCTCTTGATTCGGTTCAAGTGTCTCTGATGTTTCTGAAGTCTCGGTTGTATCTTCTTCTATTCTCTTGATATCGGCAATAGAGTAAACCATAGTATCCAGTGGAGTTAGAATTTCAATAGCTTCATTTTTTGCAATCTCAAGTTCTTCTACTCTAAGACTATCCCCTACCTGAGCTCCCTCTAAGTCAACTTCTACTCTTTCAATTAAGTCAGAGGGAAGTGCTTTATAAGAAAGTTCGTAAAGTGATTGTTGAACATTGCCTAATACCTTTCCCTTGTTAAGGATTATAATTTTTGCAACGTTTGTAATCCGTTCTCCTTTTACAAGAGGTACAAAAGTCAGGTGTTGCACTATATTAGATACCGGCACATAGCTAATCTCCTTCAACAATGCCATTTGTTTTTCATCACCTATTATTAAATCCACTTTACTGCCTATAGTATTAGAACTTAATAATTGTTGTACATCCTTTAGAGAGAATTGAATGCTTGATGACTTATTGTCACCAGTACCGTACAAAACTCCGGGAACAATCCCTAGCTTTCTGAGCTGTTTGCTCTTTAACCGATTTTGGCGAATTTCCGTCTTTAAAGTTGCCATAATATCTCCTTTCATATTACACGAAACACGGGGGGACACGGTGATGTTACAGGTCTTCTTTGATTGCCTTCATAGAAAAATATATGAGCGATTTATTTACTTCCTTGTTTCCAAGTAATATTTAAAACGGGTCTAAGCAATTTCTTCCGTTATTTTAACGCTAACATCTTCTAAGAAAAACATCACCAACTTCATCTCACTTAGTATAACATGACTATCCCTTTTATTCAAATCCGCTTGGAATGGTAATCCAGAAGCTACTTGCTGAGTCTGCAGAATTATTTTTCTATATTTCATTGAAAAGTTCAGCTTTTAATGGTATGATGTAAAAAAATAACTAAAGAATGGTGGCGTAACGATGATTTTATAGTAATCGCTAATTTTTAGGTCGCATTTATTAAAGCCTGTTCTCGATAGGCTTTTAATGTGTTATCGAAATTTGGGGTTACAGGTCAACTTGTGGTTGGCTCATCGGGTGTTCCGATTAATCATTGCTGCGCTATATTTATGTCAAAATGTACTGTGCGTTTTTTGGTATCGCAGCAAGATATACTCCATTCTCGATGACAAGTAATTGTTTTCGGGAGTGGAGTTGTTTTTATTTTTGAGGAGGACGATGATTTATGAGCGAGATAACGGTGGGAGAGAATTTTACACATACATAGGATTTGAGACCATATGTAACAGAGAGTTATTGAAAAAGGAGTGGAAAAATAGATATGAATATAAAAATTGAAACTGGGAGATTAATTCTCCGTCCATTTACTGAAGCCGATGCTGCAGCAGTCAGCCACAATGGCAGCTATGTAAACATAAATTAAATAAAGAGGCGTAATAACATCAAACAGATTAAACATTTACGAAAGGCGGTGAAAAAAATGGCGAACAATTTCGGTATTACACTTGGCAAAATCCATGCAAAGTCTGAAAACAGACGACGCTCTTTGCATGGATTTGAGCTCAGCAGTCGTTGAAGCGTCGTTTGTCATTCGGGCTTTGCATCCTTAAAACCATTTGAAATTTTAAGGAGCGAGTTTGAATGAGTAGAAAATTTTTAAGATCTTATAAAGAGGCGTATGATTACTCCTACACATCCGGTGCTTATGCTACGATTGAAATGATAAAGGTTAAGCCTGATATCGTAAGAGCTGTATATATCCATTCAAGATATGCAGGTAAAAAGGATATAGACGCACTATGCCGAACTATGGGTATCCCTATGTTGCATGATGATCGGGCGTTCGAACGGATTAATCAGAAGGAGAATAGTTACGTTTTGGGTGTTTTCAGCAAGTATTTCTGTGAATTGATGCCAAACCGTCCCCACATTGTTATGGTAAATCCGAGCGATATGGGGAATCTAGGCACTGTCATCCGTACCATGGCTGGGCTAAATATGCTTGACCTTGCAGTGGTGACGCCGGCGGCCGATATTCTCCATCCCAAGACGATACGAGCATCAATGGGAGCGCTGTTCCACATAAGATTTCAATGCTTTTCATCTTTCGATGCATATAAAGATGCGTTCCCTGATCATGTATATTTTCCGTTCACACCAGAAGGTAAAATACCGCTCAGTCGGGACAACTGTCCGCATGCACCGCTGTTTTCTCTGCTATTTGGCAATGAGGCAGCGGGGTTGCCGGTTCAATGCAAAACGGCAGGGACGGGCGTTAAAATCCCACAGTCGGCTCTTGTGGATTCTTTGAATCTCTCGATTGCTGCCGGAATCGGGATGTTTATCTTTGCAGATAAACATGGGTTGATTTGACCTGCTGGGCACGAAGTTTATGCCGATCTGATTGTTTGTCAGGTCGGCACACCTCTTCAAAAACCGGTAATCAAGCGTTACTCCCCTACTTCTCTCCACTTTTTTCGTTCAATAACTTTTCTTTGTTGGGACGATTATCTTTTTTTAAGAAACTTGCCCATTCAAAATCAACCTTATCAATGTTTTCTTGCCAATATATAAGATGCTGATAATAATTATTAATTCTTTCATAAACCCGCTTCTGATATTCGTCTTTTCCAAACTTAAGAACAATAGCTGTTAATTCGTAAAAGGGAAGTCCTAATGCATGGGTTTCTACATGCACAGTAGCACCGGCATGACCAATCGCATGACACAATGCACCATATACACTATCATCAATTTCTTTAGCAACTGCATGAGCATCCAAAATTGCCCGTTTTGCAACAGGCATCTTGATTTTTCCTCTTGACCAATCTTCACAAAGCTCCAGCGCTTGTCTTGGTCTTAACTCTTGTGGATATTTTCCTTCGAACTGTGCAAGAGGAACTTTAGCACAATCCAGCGCCCACATAACAAGTGTGCGATGCTTTTGTTGTTCTATCAGCATTTTAAGCTCTTGTAAACATTCGCTGTCACGAGAGAACAATATCTTATTCTTTTTCTTTAACTTTTGTTCAACATCATAAAACATAGTAAGCATTTGTTTAACCTAATCCTTCATTTTGTTTAAATAACGGAAGAAATTGCTTAGACCCGTTTTTTGCGAAGCAAAACAACATACTCTAATTTATGTTCTTGCGTAGCAAGCTATATTTTTAATACACCCCGGTTGCATGGGCGAGCAGCAAACGGAGTTTGCGACCAGCCCCGGTTGC
>ENA-UOOR01002213-UOOR01002213.1-fermentation-metagenome-genome-assembly--contig:-NODE-2213-length-20303-cov-55.658188_pt1 | contig 20303 bp, 18 predicted proteins | sample MGYA00245780_ERZ724029 | MGnify/ENA primary metagenome ERZ724029 (study PRJEB28704, sample SAMN03018315) | fermentation metagenome | biome: anthropogenic terrestrial biome; feature: soil... | reverse complement strand
CACAAAAATAAGCGTTTATGCTTAACTCTGTGTCCCGGCTAAGTTAGTAATTCCACATCAAGTCGTTCATCATCGGGATGTAATCTTTTGTTTTTCGGAAGGTTCGTGTCTCCGGTGAAACCAAAACCTTTGTCGGTTATTTCCCCGACCCCGCAGGCCCCCATGTCACGGCATCTTTCTAATTCATTTACAACTCGCTTTGAAAAGTTACCGTTCTCTATATCAGTTAAATCCATTCCACAATATAACTGAAAACGTCCGGGATGGGCTTTTGCAAATGATCCGACAAGTTTTTTAAAATCATCTCCGCTTGCTCCCGTTAAAATAAATGACGTTTCAATTCCAACTTTATCCATGGTTCTTACCCACTGATCAATTTCCTGTGGTGTTTTTGCTTCGATGTGTACATGGCTATCTAAACACGGATATTTTGCTTTTTCTACAAAAGTCTCCTGGACGATTACCGAGGATCTTGGTGCATAATCTTTCAATAAGATTTCATCCATGGGTCCAGGTGTAGGAGATACTCCAGGGCCTGCCCAATCTCCGTATTTCATTTTCCTCCATTCGGGATCTTCCTGCCAATTTTTTTTCGACTGGCGTTGAGTTTCAAATCTTGGAGCAGGTTTGCAACGCTTAACAGCAATTCCAAAACTACCTACTGCTGTTGTTGCGGCTAATCCCAGTACCGATTTTTTAATAAATTCCCGTCGTTTTGTCATTTTTATCTTATATTAATTCAACTTTCACCATATCTATCAGCAGCCATTGGTTCTTGATATTTTTTACCGGACACCAATGATTTTTATAGTAGGACGTTACTCTCCCCACTAAATTTAACTCGATTGCCGGTTACATTGTAGGAGCTTAATGTAGATGATCTGGATAGCATCTGTTATACGTTCTGCTGCTTCACGGGCTCATCTGTCCTTATGCTTTCGAGTCTGACTCCGGTATTTCCTCCTTTTTCCATACTGATGTCGATGGGTTGATTTGTTTTATAAGCGCCGCACGTGAAATCCGGAACTTCTATCGGTTCAGAATCATTGGCTACAGACCATTCTGTAAGTGCGACCATCGAACTCCATAAGGCGGCATCATAAACATCTTGATCCAGGGGTAATCCGTTTCTTAAACAATCGATAAGATGCCAATCCATCATAAAGTCCATTCCACCGTGTCCGCCCACTTTTTTGGCCAAATCGCCCACTTTCTTAACAATGGGTGGAGTATATTTTTCTTCTAATTCTTTCATCTCTGCTTCAGACAGCCATTCGTGGCTTCCCAGACTTATGCGTGGAGGAAGCGGCCATTTTTGAGCCACTGCTTTCGTTCCACTGACCATGTAAATCCTTGAATACGGGCGTGGGCTCGAGACATCATGTTGGAGCATAATTGTCCGTCCCTTTTCAGTTTTTATAATAGAGGTATTCATGTTACCCCTGTAGGAGTCAGTATCGAACTCTTTATAGAAATCATCTTGCTGGGCTAATCGATGGGCTTCCGGTCCATACGTGAAATCATTGGACTGCATGGATACCAGTTTGGTCATTCTGTCTCCCCTGTTAATATTCATGACCTGACACACAGGTCCTAATCCGTGTGTGGGATAATGGTTGCCATTCCTTGTTTGGCTTTCTTTTAACAACCACATCTCAGGGTAACTTTTCCCGAATGCTATGCCCAACTGATCATGTATGTAAGCCGCCTCTGCATGTATTATTTCTCCGAACACCCCCTGTCTGGCCATGTTTAATACCTGCATTTCAAAAAAATCATAACAACAGTTTTCCAGCATCATACAATGTTTCTTTGTGCGTTCGGAAGTTTCAACCAATTTCCAACAATCTTCAATGGTCAGCGCAGCCGGCATTTCAACAGCGGCATGTTTATCGTGCTCCATGGCATATACAGAAACAGGTGTATGCAATCTCCAGGGAGTTACCTGATATATTAAATCAATATCATTCCTGTCGCACATATTCTTCCAGTCATCCTCTGTTTTACCATATTCATCTGCAGGAGGCAGACCTGTATCAGCGAGAATCTTTTGCCCTTTTGCCAGGCTTTCGGGACGAATATCGCAAATTGCCTTTATTTCAACGCCATCGATCAAGCACAGTCTCCGTAGTGATGAGGGCCCCCTGTTCCCTAATCCGATAAAACCAATACGTACAGTTTCCAGGGGTGGAGCAGCATATCCGCACATGTTGAAACGCTGTTTTCTGGATTTCCTAACCTCATTTAAGGTGTCGGCGAATTTTACATCTTCATCTTTTGATTTATTACATGAAATAATGCTTGGGCTTATTACTACTCCAGCAGTAAGAGCCCCGGCCGATTTTAAAAAATTTCTTCTGTTTGTCTTCATGATTGTTTTAATAAGAATTTGTTTTATTTGTTTTAACTTCATTCAACAGAGAAAGAGCCTCCTCAATTAATATTTCACCGCCGCCCGAATCAATCAATGAATATACGATCTCATAACTTCCTTCAGGGAAAGCTTTTCTTAACGGAATACACTCTTCATGACTATTTGCTAAAGTAAGAATAAGAGTGTTTTTAAAAGGAGAATCTCTTTTAAGTGCTAACCCCAGTTCCACGAAAATCTGACCAGGTAAAGCTACAATTGCAGTTTCTTCATTAAACATAAAAACCTGAATTTCGAGTGGAAGGGTGTCTCCATATTTTTTTCTGAGTTTTTGAAGAGAAAGTATTTTTTTTATACGTGCCTGAACAATGGCTGGAGTTATAGAATCCTTATGGCTGACGGCCCACTCCAAATCCATATCACTGTAAGTTTGCAAAGGGACATTTACTACCTTACTGCTAACTTTGAATATCTCATTCATCCTTTCGAGCTTAGGTGTTTCTTGTAAAAACCCGGCAGCCAATTTTCTGCCGATGGAAGATGTAACCTCTTTATAACCAGTCTGGGGCCCGGGCTTAGTAATATCCCAATGATTTACGTCGGCACACGGGCCTTCACCAAATACCGATAAAAAGTCATCACCAAAATATTTTTGTAATTCTTGTTCCAAAAAATGAGGGAACCCACTGCTAAATTTTGTCGTATTTCCAATAGTTGCCAACTGCATGGCAAATGTGGTGAATGACGCGAAAGCAGTCTTATCGTGTTTATCATCAAACAATATAATTCCCAGCTCGTTGTCCACAGGTCCAACCGTTCTGACAATATCTGGATTTAAAAAACCTCCGTTCATCCTTACGGTACCATCTTTCATGAGATGCCTTCGGTTGAAAGCCAATCCATCAACCTGTGCGAAGCCTGACCTTAAAAGAACAGGTTTGAGATTTTTTTGTGCTTCAACAATTGAATATACAATTTTTTGTATTAACTGTGCAACATAAGCATAGTTGCCTTCATTGGGAATCAGGCTGGAACCCATTTTTGAGATATAATCTTCCATTTCACCATAACAGGTTGGGTCGGCATGTGTATGTGTGGCGGCCAAACAAATGTTGGAAACAGGAATCCCCGTTTGTTCCGCTGCTTCCCTGCGAATTAAATCGGAGAGTTCTAATGGTATATAAAAAAGGTCTGCCATAACCAGGGCTCCTGTACGGTCACTTTGACTAAATACCATTGTCTTAATTTCAAGCGAATCGAGTACTCCATCACTCTTGACCTTATGAACAAGATATCCGGTTGGAGGAGTCATATCAAAAACCGAAACGCCTACCTTTAGATCGTCCCCTCTCTTTTCAGTGTTTTGTTGTTGGCAACTAAACAGAATTAAAAAGGCTGGTAAAAGTAAATGGATAAAAATTCTCATAGATTATATCATTTTTTATTTGGACAATTGATGTAACATAATTAATGCTTCTTCTACCATTCTTTCACCTGATCCGGGAGCTAACCGAGAATTGATAGCTTCATAACTTCCTTCCTGAAAAGCCTGTATCGTTGGGACGTAGGCGATATCAGCATTGGCCAGTTCGATCAACATAGTATTTTCAAAAGGAGACATTTTCTTTAATTCGATGCCAAATTCAGTAAAGAGCTCTCCGGGCATAGTCACTATTGCCGTTTGCTTGTCAAGTTTAAATACATGTATCTCTACCGGCAATCTCCACGGATCTCCAAAAAAAGAGGGAGGAATAGCTTCCTTTAAACGAAGTTGCTCTAAAGGTGGCTGCACACCCCAAACAGAAATCTTAAGTTTTCTTCTTTGTTCAAAAAAAGAGCTTTCAGGGTACAAAGAAGTACCGCCTTCTTTTGACCATAGCAATTCTTCCTGTGAGTAATCCTGCAAAGGAAGATAGATTACTTTGCTTAAAACCTTAAAGTCGGGTCTGCTCATCTTCTTTTTTATGTCAGCATTTTTGACAACTTCCGCAAGCGTATTACCCATTTTTTCCACCTTGCGATCTGCGTTCTCAATCGTTGAATCTTTTAAATTGACCGTATTGATGTTTCCACAAGGGCCCAACCCAAACACTGAAACAAAATTTTCACCAAAAGCATCTTTTAAGTTTTCTTCCAAATAGTAAGGATAATCTGAACTGAACTCGGTTCCTCCACGAACATAATGGCTTGCAAAAACTGTGAGAGAGGCGTTGAAGGAGAGTCCATCTTCAGATGTAAACAATACAAAATGTACATCCGGATCAACGGGTCCAGCAGGTAAAACAGTTTTTGGATTTAAGCGTCCCGGATTAAAACGTACTTTCCCGTCCGTCATCAAATAGCGTCTATTGAAAGACAATCCAGGAGCTTGCCCTATTCCGGATATCATTTTTACCGCTTTTCGATTTTCAGATGCATCCATGACTGCTTTTGTCATCCCATTAATTAGATACCTGAAGTAGCTTGTCTCATCTGAATCAACTAAAATGCCGTTTACTTCGTTGTCAATAAATTTTTGAAACTCTTCAGTTATGGCTGGACTTGTATGGGTATGGGTAGCTGAAACAGTGATGTTTTGAAAAGGTATTCCTGCTTCTTTTGATACCTGTTCCCTAATTATTCGACTGAGATCCCTGGGAATACCCAGCAGGTTACATATAAGCAGTGCTCCTTGTTCATCTCCTTGTTTAAATACCAGAGCTTTGGCATAAAGCGAATCTTTAATTCCGGTGCTTTTTACAGGTGGATAACCGTATCTCCAATATCCAACAGGAGGTGTGATGTCAGCTACTCCGACTCCTAATTCAAAGGGAGAGGACTCAATTTTTTTACAGCCGATGACGCCAATTGTCAATATTAAAAATAATTGACCATATATAAATGCGGCTTTTCTTATCTTGAATGCCTTTGAGTAATAATGAATTAAACGCATAACACTCTTTTTTAATATTCTCAACAAATTTTTATTGTCCTTCCCATTTGAGCGATTGCTTCTTTATGCTTATCCAGACACGGTGCGAGCGTAGGCCTCCAGAGGGCAGTCATAAAACCGTAAAGTCTTGATTGATCGATTAATTTTTTCCCATATACCCAGGTTCTCTCCATGTTTATTTCGTTGGAGTGATTGCTGCCTGTTGGCATTTGGTCATAGCCATGTTCTTCCAAATCAAATTTGCTCCCAAGATAACGAATGTATCTTTTTGTACGCTATTTCTACCCATCCACGTTTCATAACCATATTGAATGAGGAAAACAAGAGTTCGGCAAATTATTTTCACTATTTATCAGAAGATTACGTAAACTTGACAATAATCTGGTTAGAAAAAGCGGGAATCTCAGTTTTATTTTGTCTGCAAATTGAAAGTACTATTTACGATGTACGCACTGAAGATGATCAATCATTTTTCCATTTTATTGATATTAGTTAATATAAACAAAAAACAACTTAAATAGCGTGAAGGGTCGAGTGTTGGCGTTTTTTTTACATTACCTTCTGCTATATACACAACAAAGTCTTACAAAGTGGCGTTTGCCTAAACCTTTCATGGGACACTTTCATTCTAAATTTAAAACAAACGACATTAAAATATTTTCATATTCAAAGGAAATATTTTTTTATTTTTATTTTCAGATATTTTACGAAGTATGTGTGATGAAATGCGAAAAATAGATTTTTTTTTCATTGGTGTCAATACAGTTATCTTTACACAGCTGTTAAATTTACTGGACAAGTCAAATAATATCCAAAGCATCCAAAGCGTTGAGAACTGATAAGTATGTAAAGCGATTCATCAGTCGTAAATAGCTAAAGGTCAAATCTTTTTGAGAAATTTTCCCGAATACGGTTAGAATCCAAAATATACAGCGCAATTATCGCATCAACCAAACAACTTACGAGATTTTGCAAATTTTAAGAATCTTTTTTTTAGATAGAACTCCTGTAAATAAACTATTTACAAATATATAGATATCAATAATGTCAAAGATCAAAATAGTAATCAGCTGATAATCAATTTATTTTAGTGGATAGTAATCTGTTTCTTTTATTGTTAATTTCTATACCTTAACATTTGTAGTACCACCTTGTTGCAAAGATATGTCGTACGGTTGGTTCAATTCCCATGCCCCGTTAGTGAAGTCGGGTATGTCAATTGGAGTTGACCTGTTTGCGACCGACCATTCGCTCAAGGGCCCGATCACGCTCCAGGAAGCGACATCGTATACGTCCATGTCCACGGAGAACTCGTCACAGATGGCCATGACCCTGACCGTGTCTATTTTTGGCGCTGCGTATCCGCACATGTTGAATCTTTGGGGATGCTTCTTGTAGGCTTGCAGGTAGATGGATTTTAACTGTTTAGCCGAAGGTTGCTGTAGCGAGGGCATTTCACTTCCGGTTAATTTGCCGGTGAGCATGCTTCCGACGCTTGCCGCGCCTGAAATTTTAAGGAAACTTTTTCTGTTGAGTTGCATGACAAAATTGCTATGTTTAATTTTTCCAATTTTCAATTTTATACCCCCATTTCCCATAGTAAAACAGGTAGAAGTATGTAGGAATTAACATCAAAACAGCCCAACGTGGATACATCGGGTTGAGATCGATGATCTTTCCAAAAATCATGGGTGCGATTGCGTACGAGATCAACGTCATCAACAATAACGCGGAACCTAGTTTTGTGTATTTGCCGAGGTTTCTTATTGCTAATCCCCATATCGATCCCCAGGTGAATGCAGATAAAAAGGCTTGGGCCAACAAAAACCAGACGGATATCACTCCATTGGTAAAAAAGGCGAGCATAGTTAAAATAAATCCCGTAATAGCGCATAGCACGACAGCTTTTTGCTGAGTCAGGTATTTGGGTATAAGCAATGTGTTTCCAAGGAATCCGATCAACGTGAATGTCAGTGCGTACGTACTAAAATGCCTGGATACGGTAAAGGGAATCCCTAAGGCGTCACCATAGAGTATGCTGTTGTTCACCGCGACAGAAATAGAGCCGTCTAAAAACAGTGCAATGACTCCCAGCACGAGATAGGGAAAGCTGAGTATACTCTTGCGTTCTGTTCCCTCAGTAATTTTATTTTCTTCTTCATCTTTCAGGTTTGGGATGTTTGAAAAATAGATCAGACCAGCCACTACCACGAAAAATAGCGCAAGAAAGATGTAGGGACTTATAACCTTTGATAAATACTCCGTGAGTATTAACTCCTTTTCCGCTGGCGAGGCAATAGTCAGTTGATGGGAAATATCCCCTGCGTCACGTAACAGAATACTGCTGAAGATCAGTTGAGTTAAAACCCCGCCTAATCTATTGGCCATACCCATGAAACCCATCCGTTGTGCCGTGCTTTCTCGTGGACCAATTATGGTTACATAAGGATTTGCCGCGGTTTGAAGCAAAACCATCCCGATGCTTATTACAAAAATTGCTGCCAGAAAAATGCTGTATTGTCGTGATAACGCTGCGGGAATAAATAATAACGCTCCAATAGACATGATAAATAAGCCTATTATAAGTCCTTTTTTATATCCTACTAGGTTGAGAAAACTCGAAGAAGGTATGGAAAAAATAAAATAAGATACAAAAGAAGCGACTGCTACCAAGGCAGCCTGTGCATTACTCAATTCGAGGCCCACCTTAAAATAGGGGATAAGTATAGCGCTAGCCCAGGTCATTACTCCGAAAACGAAGAACAATATCCCCATTATTAAAAGCGGGTAAAAATAATTTTGCTTTGTATTCATTTATTTTTTCGTTTATGGGTTAAAGTCAACGGGAGGTTTATGTAGGTCTACCGATGGTGAAGCTGCCGGATTGAATTGCAGGAACATAGCTCGCTCTGTTACAACGCGTCCGTCACCCGCCAAGTTATTCACATCCGCATAATGACGAAAACCTACTTGTTCATACAACGTGTACGCGCGATGGTTATCCGGCAACGTGGTTAATTCAATACCATCCCGGTTTGTCCGACGCGCGGCATCGATCAGGAATTGGATCAGTTTTTTGCCAAATCCCTTTCCCTGGTACTCGTCAAGTATTCCGATTCCCAGCAACGGTATGGGATTAGTATAATACCATAAGAAAAAGTACGCAACCATTTTGTCATTAATGAAAAGTCCAAGAGTGAGATCTTTTCCTGTCTCGGAACGTTCAAGAAAAGCGTTTACGGTATCGTCGTCGTAGGAATGAGGTAAAAAGGAAGCGGTCGATTCTTTAGATAATGAATTCCCAAATTCTTGCAAACCTCTTCGATCACTTTTCAGAAGTCTTCGGATGATGAATTCATCGCCGGCTGTCGAGTTAATTAATATATTGTCGTTTATTTCCATACGCTTTCTATCACTTGGTTTTTATCAACGAAAACTGTTTTAATAATTCAGATACAATTTTTTCTGAAGCTTTAAGTTCAACATTATTTGTACTTAGCCAAGTTTCATAACCTCCCAGCTCGTGTTGTGCCGGAGTCGGTAAATAACCCCAATAACCATCTGCCAGCCCAACAACAAATGTTTGTTTAAACGGACTTTTTGCTTTTACTTCCAATCCGGTTTCAGCGAACACTTCAAACGGGATACTCGCTACACCTAAATCACCAATGCCAAAAACGTGCAAACGAATAGACACTTGATCAGGTTTCTTTAGTTGATTCAACGTTCTTGCCGCGTATGTCTTTTCAAGCGAATGCAACGATTTGATCGAATCGGGTCTGGCCAGGATGATTTTGGCCTGTTCAACCATTTTTTCATCAGGTTTTCGCACTTTCAGGGTAACCTCTTTCTGTTTAGCTTTTAAAGGCACCCAATCGTGATAGGCGATTGATCCGGAAGCTTCGAATACTTTTTGTGCGACATCTCTACCCACATATTTCATTTTTGCATAAGGAACATTTTTCTCAGGAGAGCCTCCGAAGTTGATGTTGTTGATATCACCAGATGTGCCGTTTGACATAATCCCTACAAACGGAGGATCCTGTCTTCCAGCATCAAGCAGTTCCTGAATACGGTCACAAAAAACGGCAAAGTAATCTGCCGAGATGTGTCCCTTAAGTGTTCCTCCCACGTAGTGAAGCGAATAATTTGCAAATAATGCGATGTGACGTCCTTCGGTTGATTTGACTGAAATAAAAGAGACGTCGGGATCGGGTACGGCAGCGGGAGCTAGTTTGTTGGAGTTGCTGTGGCCGGGATTCATCATAACCTTATCGTATTCTCCAAAAGGATTGATAACCGGTTTTTTCATTTTCCAACGGCGAACAAAAACATGTTCAGGAACAGCAACAGATCCCCATCCAATCCGCGCAGGTTCCAGATGGTTGACAGCAAGTTGTACAACATCGGCTATTCGGTGAATCACAAACTCCTGATAAGGATCAAATGTGCTATAACCCCAACTGAGCCGCTTTTCTCCTATCCCCATTGCGCTTACAGCCGAATGAGTATGAATAGCGGATATGATGATATTGGAAGATGGGATCTCCATTCTTTCTGAAATTAACCTTATAGCTGCATCGGCCAGATCCTGATGCAAGCCTAAAACATCTACAACAACGAAGACTAATTTAGTTTTTCCATCGTCAAGTATTAAACAGCGAACATGCAATTCATCATGCACTTCAATTGCCGGCGGCTGATTCCATTCTCCAATCAGTGCACCGCCAAGAGACGGGGTGATATTAACTGTTGCAGCGCCTGCCTTAAAAACTTTTTGCTCACTTTTTTCTATTGCCCTTTTGTCAGGTATTGCTTTAGCGTGTACCATACCGAACAAACCAATCATTACCACCTTGACAAAACACAACTTGTATGTAAATGATCTCATATTGTTTACGATTTTAAAAATGATTTGATGAGACATGTTTGTATGGTGTAATCTTATTTTGCAAGTAACCGCTTAATTTTATCTTACTCTTTAATTTAAATTATGTCGTAAGAATTTTTCTTGTTTCATGGTCATAAAAGGTTTTCTTTCCGGTTTCATACGATTTCATAGCCATGAGGACTGCAACAGCGTGTTGGTAGCCAGCTTCAATTGGAGCGATGGGTGTTTTATTGTTACGGATACACTGTAACCAATTCAGAAAGTGATCGGGGCATTCTATTGGTTCTACTTTCCGTTCACCTTTAATTGATCCATCACTCCTGGGTGCACCTTCGTCACTAAAAGTTGGAGTATTCCAACTACTCATCTTAAGCACCCCTTTGTCACCATAAAAATTACGTACGCTCCCTGCTCCATTGCCAAGATTGTTTGAACTGCTTACCAGAAATCCTTCGGGATAAATCCATGTGGCTTGTATACAGTCGGGCGTGGTAAACTTGTATTCGTCATGCCATGTAAATGTTCCTCCAAGGCATACACATGATTCCGGAAATCCAGCCCCGGTAATATAATGTACCATATCAATAAAGTGTGCTCCCAGGTTAGGAATCGGGCCATGGGAGAAATCGTAATAACCGTACCAGGCTGAATATAATGCAGCATTAAATGGCCTGTAAGGCCTGTCTGCAAGAAACTCTTCCCAGTCAACATCCTCTTTCCTAACCTCCCGCAAATATCCGTACCAATATGGTTTTGGACTGTTGCGGCACTCTTCAATTCGAGAAAGTTTGCCTAATTTTCCATTGCGGAATAATTCGCGTGCTCCGACTGCTCCGGGCAAGCTTCGAAGTTGTGTTCCCACTTGTGCAACAATACCGGCTTCCTTGACAGCATCGACAGCATTAATCAGTTTTGTCATGTCCATGGCCAACGGTTTCTCCACATATACATGTTTCCCCGCACGGGCAACTGCTTCCAGATGTGTTGTATGCAAATGATCAGGCGAGGCAATCATTACCGCATCCAGATTATCTAATTCCAAAAGATCGCGGTATGAAGTGACCTGCCTGGCATCGCGTCCATACCACTTTTTGATTTTTATGTTGGCTTGTTCTCTGGCAACGCTCCACGGATCACAGATTGCGGTAATTTCAACATTCATTTCATCTGTATGTTTATAAATGCCACCCATGAATACCTTGTTACCACGCGAACCACAGCCGATAATTCCTATTCGAAGACGGTCGTTGGCTCCTATTGCCTTTCCTTTTTTCAATATTGTCAGTGGATGTGGCATAACACTAAGTCCCGATGTATATAAAACACCTTTTTTTATAAAATTTCTTCTGGATATATTTTTCATAACTATAAAATTTATTGCTGATTCGTAGGATTAATGTTCTTTGTTCTTATCTGAATCCCAATTACTCCCTGCCGGTATTTCGTCGTATCGATAAGCTTTCAGGTCATTGTAAAATTTAAATGTCCTGCCGACTTTTTGGAGTGAACTCATATTTTTAATTTTTGGGTTTAAGAAACATATATTCTGCACGGTCAATCCATCCTGTTCTTAAATCAAGTCTAAACCAACCCTCTGAGTTCTTTTTATGAATTCGTGAAGGGGAGAAAGATCCAAAGTCTTTAATGTCATATTCAAGCCATGTTTTTCCCAGATCGTTCGAAATCATAATTCCCAGTGTAAACGGTGACGCGACTGCAATATGCGTAGCAAGCATTACTCCGTCCTCAATAATCATGGTCGACGATTCATATTTAGGATCGAATAACTTAGTATGAGCATTGGGATTACCTATATCGGCCGGATGACAGCAAAAGATTCCTCTGTCCCAGGGTTCTGGGCCATTGGCATCGCTTATCCAGTACATTTGTCCATCTACAAAACTGATGCCGCCCGCTTTATATCTTGTGTTTAAACTTTCGGTAATAATTATCTTCCAGTTCCATTTATCTTTTATCCTATCATATTTCCCCCGAAGCCAATGACATTCCCATCCTGCCGGCCTATTGCCGTCACCTGTGCATGCATAAAAAGCATCTTCGGCCGGATTATACGCAACCGAGTGAATGTGTCGGCATATTACAGGATTATTCGGATTGCCCAAAAGGGTTCCTTCTGCTCCTCCGCCCGGAGATCCGTTATCTGTAAAATAAGGATTTTGCCCGAATGAATAAGCTATCTTAACCGTTCTTCCACAATCGCTTGTATAGTAAATATTAACCGGAGATGCTCCTCCTTTTACATTGCAATAATTACCCCATACCAACATCTCCTTACCGTTAATTATCCAGGAATTGATTCCCGATAAAGTGTGGAAATACCATCCCGGATTATCCGGATTTTTCGATTTGTGAGGAAGATAAGCTTTGCCATCGGTATCTTTCACAATAATTTCACGGCATGATTTTAGTTTTTTGGTACAGCGGTATAATTTTTCTTGTGTTGCAAACAATACTGTTCCATCATTGAAGATATGACTGAAAGTAATATTTTTTGCGTCGGCAAAAGCCTTTTTGTAGCTCCAAGTATGGCTGTTATCATCAGATAGCATTATTTCAGAATCGGTAAATGCAAAAGCCAGATTTTTATTTTGCGAGTCTACATAAGGCTTATTCAATGGTTTACGATACCAAAAATGCGGAGTTTCAGAATACTCATCCGGCCTAACTAAGCGTAGAGCACCAAAAGCATCGCCCAACGGTAAAATTAAGCTCCCTGCCACAACACTTGCAGCAGTTCCAATAAAGTGTCGTCTGTCTATGTGATTCATAACCAAAAGGTGGTTTTAGCCGGGTAGAATTTAAAAATAATCATCATTGAATTTAATCGTTGTTTTTATTTTAGTTGACCCTCCTCCTTTTGCCATGGCGATGTCAAGCGGTTCATTTGTTTTGTACGCACCTCTTGTAAAGTCTGGTATCCTAACCGGAACGGAGTTATTTGCAACGCACCACTCGCTGAGGGGAACAATAGAGCTCCATGCAGCAGCATCGTAGCAATCCATGTCTAACGGCAGCCCGTTACGCAGGCAATCTACAAGCCTCCATTGCATCAGGAAGTCCATCCCTCCGTGTCCACCTACTTTTTTAGCCATATCACCTGCAATTTTTACTATTGGTGGTGTAAATTTTTCTTCCAGCTCCTTAAGCTCTTCATCGCTAACCCAGCCCTTACCTCCGTAAGAGATTCTGCTTGGAGTGGGTTGTTTCTTGGCTGTTCCTTCAGTACCAATCACCCAGTGAATTCTGGTTCCGGGACGTGGATTACTAACATTATACTGCAACTTAATGGTTTTCCCATTTACTGTCTTAATGGTAGAAGTGTTCATATTTCCCAACTTCCACTGACCAATAAACTGTTTATAGTAATCATCCGTAGCCGCTCTTTTTTCAATCTCTTTACCCATGGTAAAATCGGCAGAAGACACCGATACCATAAAATCCATTCTGTCGCCCCGGTTAATGTCAAGTATCTGACAGGCAGGCCCAAGACCATGAGTAGGATAAATATTCCCATCTCTGTTAATAAATTCCCTGGTGCGCCACTCCAGCTCCTTGTTTAGATTTGTGTTTATCTGGTTGGATACATATCCTGCATCGACATGCACTATTTCTCCGAAAAATCCCTGACGGGCCATATTCAGTATCAACAATTCCCAAAAATCATACACACAGTTTTCGATCATACTGCAATGTTTTTTGGTTTTTTCAGAAGTTTCAACCAATGACCAGCATTCATCCAAGGTACGGGCAGCGGGTATTTCTGTGGCTACGTGCGCTCCGCTCTCCATACCGTATACACACATTGAGGGATGGAGATCCCTTGGAGTGGCTATATAAATCAGATCCAGTTCTTCCTTGTCACACATCTCTTTCCATAACTCCTGGCTGCCGTCTGCATACCCTTTTGGTTCCGGCATGCCCAATTTCTTCAGGTAAGCTTTAGCCTCATCTATTTTTTCAATTTTAAGATCTGAAAGGGCCACAATTTCAACTCCTTCCAGCAGTGCCATTCTTTTCACAGCAGCCATTCCGCGTCCGCCTATTCCAATATAGCCTATTTTTATTACATCTATTTTGGGGGCGGCGTAACCGGACATATTAAATACTTGTTTCCCTTTATTTTCAGATATGTCCCAAATAGCCGGAACATTTTTCGAAGATGATGAATCTCCACTACCACTGCAGGCACTCAATCCGCCTGTGGCTAACATACCTCCGGCCATACCGGCTGTTTTAATAAAATCTCTGCGACTTGTTTTCATTTAAAAGATTGTTTTTATGGGATAATTTTATGCTCAAGATGCTTTACTTTCCGGATTTAATTCTTCATGATGTTATTCCTTCAAGGTATTCTCTTACTTTTCGTGCCTCTGCATTAACGAAAGGAAGTTCTCCCGGTGCCAACTGTTCAACAATAAGAGGGCCTTTGCTGAAACCACCCTTTTTCAGACGAGCAATTAATTTTTCAAAGTCAACTATCCCTGTTCCGGGAGTAATGTTAACGTTCTTGGGCTGTTTAAAATCCTTCACGGCCATACCTACCACCACTCCGTCCAACGCTTCGGCATCCTGAACCGGATCAACTTTGCCTTCCGTATAGTATGCAACGTTTCCAGGATCATACCATAATTTGAAATTTTTATGGTTTATGCGATCAACATGTTCCCTGCATTCAGCACCTGTGGAACCATGTGGTTTAACGGTGATTAATACTTTTTTTTCCAAACCATAATCGCAACATTCTGAAATTACTTTATAAAAATCGGGTTCCAATGACTGATCAGCAATATCGTTTAATTGAATCAATGGTGATCCACATCTTTCCGCGTTGTCTATCAGACGTTTTAGTTGCTCAATACCTTGAGAGACCGGTGCATTGGAATCAAATGTCCCGCCTGATAGAGCAACAAGCTTTAGTCCCCTTTTCTTGATTTCTTCACCCACCTGAAATGCGATATCGGGAGCTGTATCCCTATCGATCACCCTTCCTTTGTCGTGAGTACTTAGGCCTACGTATTTGTACCCCGCTTCAACCATTCCATCCAACGCTATTAAGTAGTTACGACTTCCCCATGCTCGTGTATAGCATCCTATTAACCATGGAGAAGTCTTGGAAAACGTATTACATGCACTTAATAATAGACCTGACAATGTACTTGTTGTTGAAACTAGCATGATGCTACCAATAAATTGGCGACGGGAAATAGAGTCGAGTTTTTGTTTTTTCATGTTATGTACCTTAATATTATCAATTCAAGTTTCGCATTTGTTAATAATTTTTTATTGCCCTTCCCATTTGAGCGATTGCTTCTTTATGCCTATCCAGACACGGTGCGAGCGTAGGCCTCCAGGGGGCAGTCATAAAACCGTAAAGTCTTGATTGATCAATCACTTTTTTCCCATAATCCACGGTCGCTTCCATATTTATATCGTTGGAGTGATTACTGCCTGTCGGTATTTGATCATAGCCATGTTCTTCCAAATCATTATAAAGTTTCACATAAGTTTTGGCCGGATCCTTTAATTTATTCAAATCAAATTCGGTCCCATAGTACCAGTTGCTTTGTAAAACTGATTTGGGCATTTTTCTAAAGAAAAGATCCGGCTTGTTCCAAGCATAATCCGACCACACCCACGCGCGTACTCCTTTCTTCTCAATTTCATCCGTGTAGAAATATAGATCCCCCCACCATAAATCGTTTTGACGTATCACGGCGTAGTCTTGGCGACTCTGATGACCTGCCGTTTCTTCATCCATTCCTATATGAAAGAAACGGGGAGTACCGAACAATTCGATCACTTCACTGATAAGATCCCGGCATACGGAATAGTATTTCGTCGTAGAAACCATTCGTGAATATTCACCCATCCAGATGTCATGAGTCGTAGCAAAATTCAATTTAGGGATCGGTTCTAATCCTAGCTTCCTCATTTTAACAAGTTCTGAACCTAACTTTTCTTTTGTCCATGCATTTCTTACTGCTATTTCAGGATGACTTTCGTATTGGACCGCGTCTCCCAGATCTATCACTACCATATTCATCCCGACGTCGGCCATTTCTTGAAGGAGAGTATTCCATGTTAAATCGTCGAACGTTAAAAACGGCCGATAAGGATGAGCCCACTCTCTGGCTTCCTGACAAGTTAAGCATTGATAGTTTTCGTCCCGATACTTTAGCGGCACATTGTCTTCCCACATGTTGTAACTGAGATGCAGAAGGTTGGCCCAGATTAGTTTTTGATCACTACTTTTTTTCAAAGAGCTTGTTTGATTAAAATCAGGTTTTGAGTGAGTTAGGGACGGTATTGCACTCGCAATTCCGGCCATGGTCATTTGTCTGATAAAGCTTCTTCTGTTGGTCATGGCTTGCAGTTTTTGGTTTTCAATAATTGTTTTTAATTGCCCTGTTTATTTGATTGATCGCTTCCAGGTGTTTGTCAAGACAGGTGGATAATGTTGGTAACCAGGGTGCTGTCATAAATCCAAGTAACCGGGCGGGGTCAATATTTTTTTTACAATAATCTACTGTGTCCTCCATATTGGTCTCATGGCTCCAGTTGCTACCGGTCGGTACCTGGTCGTAACCATAATTTTCCAAATCGTTGTAAAATTTGACGTAATTTTTAGTCGGTTCTTTTAATTGAGCTAAATCAAATCCGGAGCCGTAATACCAGTTGCTTTGCAATACCGATTTGGGCATTTTTTTGAAGAAAAGTTCGGGGTGACGCCATCCGTAATCGGACCAAATCCAGGAACGGACTCCTTTTTTTTCCACTTCGTTGATGTAGAAATGGAGGTCATCCCACCATAAATCGTTTTGACGCATAATGGCATAGTTGTATGTCCGTTGATGTTGAGCAGTCTCCTCGTCCATTCCCAAATGAAAAAAGCGGGGATTGTCAAATATTTCGATTACCTCCCGGATCAGGTCTTGACAGACCGAATAATATTTACTTGTTGAAACCATCTTGGAATATTCTCCCAGCCAGGCGTCATGGGAGGTTGCAAAGTTCAGCTTTGGAATGGGTTCCATGCCAAGGTTACGAATTTTTACAAGCTCCAATCTTAATTTGTCGACGGACCATGCATTCTTTACAGCAATCTCCGGGTGACTTTCGTATTTCACTCCGTCTCCCAAATCAATGATAACCATATTCATGCCTGCATCCGACATCTTTTGGAGTACCGTATTCCACACCGGTTCTTCAAACACCAAAAAAGGCCTGTATGCGCGTAAGCCCCATGCAATAGCATCTCGACAGGTTTGACAATTAAAATCATCTCTGTAGATACCTTCGGATACATTTGGCCATGTAATATAGGGATGGTCTTCCCACATGTTTGAACCTAAATGCAGAAGATTTGCCCAAATCATTCTCTTTGCCTCTGAGGCTTTTACCTCACTTTGTTTTCTTTGGGAGAAAACGACAGAAGGCATACTGGCTGCTATGCCTGAAGTAGCCGATAACTTAATAAATTCTCTCCTTTTTATCATTGTCATTTAAAAATTAGGTCAACTTTCACGAGAATCAACAGATTGTATGCTGTTGATTAAAATGATTGTTATGTTGTGACATTTATTTTCAGTATAGAATACCCCAATAAAAATTAAGAGTTTGTCTCAAAGAGTCTGTCTGTATGGATCAGATCCTGTACGTTTGATTGTCGGTGTAATTATTTTGTTATTGCGGGTACGAGAAATTTTTTATGTTCAGAAAATTGGGCTTGGGTTTTTAGAGCAACCAATATAATCAAAAAATTGGTTAAAAATAGGATATTAATATTTATTCTAATAATTTTAGGTAATATTAAGCATGCACTCTAACAAAGTAATATGTACTCTTTTGATATCGCTCTTTAAATACCAGTCTAATTTATTAAAAACAAATTAAATCACTTTTCTGAACGTATAAATGTCTTATTATGAAAAATTACTGATATATTGCGCAAATATTCTTAATTTAATTGTTAAATGAGGAACAATGAGGGCGTTTTTTTGTTTGATAGTTAAATATTTTTTTAACATGAGTTGCATTATGATTTCTTTTTGATAACATAAAATTAAGCAGTGATGATAAAAGTTTTGGTACTTATAGATTCTACCACCGAGTTTAGTCGGCGTTTTCTGACCGGTTTAATCCAGTATGCCAATGAGAATGGCCCCTGGACATTTTATCGCCTGCCGTCCTATTATAAGGCATTGTACGGAGAATCCGGTATCGTGGAGCGGATTAAAGAATGGAAGATAGAGGCCGTAATTGCGCAATGGGAATACGAGGGGGTGGATTTTCTCGACCAGCTGGATATACCGGTTTTTTTACAGAGTTACCGAAATATAAGTGGGCGATTTTCAAAAATATCCGGCGATTATATTGGTGCGGGTGTGATGGCTGCTCAATTTTTTGCGAAAAGACATTTTAAAAACTTTGCTTTTTACGGAAATAAAAATTTCTTCTGGTCGAAAGCCAGAGCAGAAGGTTATCGTCGTGAAGTAGAAAGGATAAGGGGGAATTATTATTATTTTGAGTCTGAGCTGTTGGACAGCATGCAGTGGAGTAGGGAGCATGTTGAATTGGATAACTGGCTGCAAGGTTTGCCCAAGCCGGTGGCCCTGTTTGCGTGCGATGACAATTTTGCTTTGCAGGTATCGGAAATGTGCAAGGTGAACAACATCAATATTCCAGACGAATTGTCGTTGCTGGGTGTGGATAATGACGAGCTGATATGCAACTTGTCACATCCTACCATTTCGTCCATTATTACGGATGATGAAAATGGAGGGTATCAAACAGGAAAAATGTTGCAGAATTTGATCTTGAATAAAAACAACATCCCTTTCAATATCAACATCGATCCGGTTCGCATTGAATTGAGGCAATCCACAGAGAAATACAACATTTCTGACAGCTATGTAAAAACGGTCCTGGATTATATTCACGAAAATATCAGGCTTAATATCTCCATTGATGAGTTGACAGCTATAGTTCCGCTTTCGCGTAGAAATCTTGAGAAGAAATTCAGGGAAGCTACCGGAACTTCGGTTCATCAGTTTATTCTGGATAAAAAGGTGGACTTGATTTCCACTGAGCTGTTGACGACGGATAAGGATTTGTTGGATATTGCCATTGAAATGGGGTTTAATGATGTTCGGAATGTTTACAGGATCTTCAAAAAGAAAACGGGATATACGCCTGTTAGTTTCCGGAAAAAGTATTTGCAAAAATAATCACTCCTGAAGCAACTATTTTGTCAACATCTTTTGATGGGGCTGGATCCCGGTGGGCGTGCGATTTGCATAAAAATTTTTCCAAATCACATGATGCCTATATGAATCTGATAACATTTTATCTTAGCGTTTAACTGGTCGGTGACAATAGGCATGGATTTGATGTTATTGAAAAGAAAAAAGATTGTAAAATTGCATAATTTCATCTTTATGATTAATTTTGCATTTCAAATAAGAGAAAATGAAATTATAAGTGCATAAAATTAATCATTATGAAATTTACAAAAATGCACGGGACCGGTAACGATTATATCTATATAAACGGTTTTGTGGAAAATATAAAAAATCCATCAGAACTGTCCTTGAAGTTAAGTGACAGGCACAAGGGTATTGGTTCCGATGGGTTGGTTGTGATACTGCCTTCCGAGGATTGTGATTTTAAAATGCGTATGTTTAACTCCGACGGATCGGAGTCGGAGATGTGCGGTAATGCTTCTCGGTGCATAGGAAAGTATGTTTACGAAAAGGGCCTGACCGATAAGACCGAGATCACGCTGGAAACGCTTGCTGGTGTTAAGGTGCTGAGGCTTTGGATGAACGAGGAAAATGAGGTTGAAAAAGTAACCGTGGATATGGGTATGCCTGTTCTGGATGCTTCGTCCATCCCTGCTGCTTTCAGGCAGTCTCCTGTAATAAAATGCCTTTTGCCGGTAAGCGACGATACTGCCTATGAGGTGACAAGTGTCTCCATGGGAAATCCGCATGCCGTGCTTTTTATGGATAAGATAGATGAGCTTGATTTGCCAGAAATTGGACCGGTTGTCGAGCATTCACCCTATTTCCCTAATCGTACCAATACCG
>ENA-UOOR01002211-UOOR01002211.1-fermentation-metagenome-genome-assembly--contig:-NODE-2211-length-20318-cov-4.254454_pt1 | contig 20318 bp, 24 predicted proteins | sample MGYA00245780_ERZ724029 | MGnify/ENA primary metagenome ERZ724029 (study PRJEB28704, sample SAMN03018315) | fermentation metagenome | biome: anthropogenic terrestrial biome; feature: soil; material... | reverse complement strand
TTTTTATATATTCAAGAAGAGCGTTAATCGACATTATAAGAAAAATTAGAAATAACGAAACAACTTGGAACATTCGTTCTGATGCTTTCTATACACACGGGTATCATGATGCTTGCGACAGAATCCAAGAGGAAGTAGAATTCTCCGATAAGCTGAATGAAGAGCTTTCTCCACCAATAGGGAATATCGGAGAATTCTCCGATGGCTATCACACATTTGATGAATTATATTTACATAGGTGCGTATTATTTTCCGTTATATGTAACCAAAATAAATCAAATGCGTGGAAATCAAAGAAACACTATGACGGGGAAATGTATCCTGAAATGTTTATTGTTGGTCTTAATACCCCGTATGGACAATGCACTTACCATTACGATATAAAATGTTGGGATTGGTTTCAAGTACCAGAGTTAGAATGTGCACCAAAATGGGATGGCCATACATCAGAAGATGTAATTGAAAGATTAAAATTATTTAGTTTAAACCAAAAAGGGGAGGAATAATATGGGAAAATATGAAGAACAAACAAGACGTGATTTAGCAGATTTGTTAATGACCAGCTGGAAATCCGGTGGCACCAATTTTGAATATATTGTCGGATTGCAATATAACAAAGAAGATAAAATTGTAACCTTAAATTGCATTGATGGAGAAGATTATGAGGTAATATTGCGCAATACTAAAATCAGTCAAAAGGAAGAAAAACAAGAACTACGCCCTTTGGGTGTAATGCCACGGGCTATTTGGGATAAACACAGAATGCGCGATCTTAAAAACACCATCCAGCACTACATAAGCGCCGAACAAGAAGCTCCTGTGGAGTTAGTTAGTGAGTACAATGAACTTTGCGAGAAGCGAAATAGATAAGTCGAAAATATTTAAAAAAGCAAATAAAACGCTCACACAAAGAGCGTTTTATTTGCTATAATAATGCAGTAAGATTAAATTATAAAGAAAGGACTAAGTAAATATGACAATCGAAGAATATCTAGGGAAAGACAACGTACTAGGAAAAGACATCTGGCATAAGAAATATCAATTTAATAATGAGACCTTTGACCAATGGCTCGATCGAGTATCAAACAATTGCAATGAATTACGGCAATTGATAGCCGACAGAAAATTTCTTTTTGGAGGCAGAACATTAACAAACTATAACACTAATAGGAATGCTTCTACTTCAAACTGTTACAGTATCGGCTATGCGCCTGATTCCGTGGAAGGAATTATGGAAGTCGCAAAACAAATGGCACTAACCTACAAATCACAAGGTGGGCAAGGTGTTTCCATGAGTAAAGTTCGTCCTAAAGGGACCAGAATTAATAGCAGTGGATATGAATCTGATGGTATCATTCCATTCATGGAAATATTCAATACAACAACTGCCAGCATAAGTCAAGGCGGAAGCAGAAAAGGAGCGTTGATGATATCCCTTGACGCTTGGCACAAAGAAGCAGAGTCATTCATCACGATCAAAAGTGAAACCGGTAAAATTGAAAAAGCAAACCTGTCCTTAGAAATCGATGATGAATTTATGGAATGCGTAAAGGAATACTACGAGATGAACGTTGTAAAGACAGTTCATCGTCACTTTGTGTGTGATTCTGGAGAAATTGTGTATGATGTAACTCCGATTACAGTTTATAAGAAAATGTGCGAAACCGCATATAATTGGGGAGAACCTGGTGTTATCTATACAAATCAATTTCGTCATCATAATATAATGCAGTATGATGACGACTATGAAATTGTCACCGGAAACCCGTGCGGTGAACAACCTCTACCTCCACATTGTGCATGTAACTTGGGTTCCATTAACCTCTCCGAATTTGTGATAGACCCTTATAAGAAAGAGGAATCTTTCTTTGATATGGAAAGTTTTCTAAGAGCTGTTCCAGTAGCCATCAGAGGTCTCGACGAAGTAATTGATTACGGATCAAAGTACCATGCACTTCCAAAACAGAGGAAAATGGCGGAGAATTATCGTAACATTGGACTCGGTGTTATGGGGCTAAGTTCTATGTTTGTAAAATTAGGCATTACCTACGGCAGTGAACAGAGCAAAGATTTAGTTAACACTATTATGTTTTATATGTTCCGTATGGCGGTTATGACCTCAAATGCATTAGCCAAAGAAAAAGGCGTGTATCCAAAATACAAAGATGCTGTATTCCAATCCGACATTATTCAGGATCATTTTAACAAAGACGAAATTACAATGTTAAAAAGATACGGATTAAGAAACTGCAGTCTTTTAAGCGTTGCACCAAATGGCAGCATCGGAACAATGCTAAATGTTTCTACAGGAAGCGAGCCTTTCTACCGAATATCCTATCAAAGAACAACACAGTCTCTACATAAAGAGCAGGATGTAACATATGATGTTACCATCCCCGAAGTAAAGGAATATCAGAAAATTAATCATACAAATGATATCCCAAGCTACTTTGTTGGCGCTGATCAAATCGCCTGGAAAGACAGAGTTGAAATGCAGGCTACTCTGCAAAAGCATGTGGATGCAGCAATTTCCTCCACAGTTAACTTACCGAGTGACATTACTTTAAACGAAGTAGAAAAGCTGTATCTATTTGGTTGGGAACAAAAACTAAAGGGTATCACTATTTTCCGCTCAAACTGTGAAAGACCTGGCATCTTAACTACTACACAAGATAATAAAGAAAATGCCGCAAATGAGGCAAAATCGAAGCCAGAGAGCAAAGAAAATACCACGGATAATAAAGAATTAAAACGGGGAGAAATTGCAAAAACACGTGACAATTTAATTGGTAAGAAACGTAAGTTAATTACAGGTTGTGGTAGCTTGCACTTTATGGCATGGTTTGATCCGGAGACCGGCGAAGTACAAGAAACATTCTGCGAACGTGGTAGCAAGGGTGGCTGCGCAAGTTCCTATGATTCTATATCAAGGTTAGCGTCGGTAGCAGCGAGAGCCGGTGCAAAAACAGAAAATATTATTGATCAGCTAATGAGCGTTAATCCTTGCTCTTCCTACACCAGTAGAAATGTGAAATTACATGATACCTCAAAGGGCAGCAGTTGTTCCAGTGCGATTGCCTTTGCCCTACAAGATATGTACCAAGAAATACAAAAGGAAATCGCTAACAAAAAGAGTGTTCCTAGTAAAGAAAAACACGAAACCATCAATAACCCAGATACTTTGATAAAAAATGATCCGTCTCGTTGTCCTGAATGCGGAGACAGCTTGGTTATCGAAGGTGGCTGCAATGTTTGTAAATCTTGTGGCTGGAGTAAATGTGAATAGCATGGATCATTTTAGTTTCTTTTCGAATACCGAATGTGAGTACTTTCCTTGCCACAAAATCACCGAAGATAAAAGAAAAGAATTTAGTTGTCTCCATTGTTACTGTCCACTTTATCCAAGAGAGAACTGCGGAGGAAACTATTCTGTATTACCAAATGGTTTAAAGGATTGCAGCAAATGCGTAATACCACATTTCAACTACCAATATATTATAAACAAATTAAAGGAGGAACCCTATATATTATGAATGATAACGAAAATTTACCATTATTAGAGAAGCAGATTATGAAAAGCATGTTTAACAATCTGAAGCACGAAGAAAAACATGAGGAAAGAAATACTGATGCAAACGATGATTTTCAATTAAGTGAGAAAATCATGAAAGAAGGAAAAATCTTATTTGCAAAAGTTAAGAAAGATTCCGATGCCGTAATTCCAAGCAAAGAAAAAGAAAACGCTGGATACGATATCTATCCATGCTTTACTGATGATGCAATTATAATTTTACCCCACAAAACGAAGTCAATTCCAACGGGTATTGCATCTGCATTTTCAGCGGATTATTACGTACAGATAGAGGAAAGGGGATCTACGGGAACCAGGGGAATGAAGAAATCTGCTGGTGTTATTGATAGCGGATATCGCGGTGAATGGTTTATTCCAATTTATAACGGTAATGACGTACCTCTTGTAATTGCAAAATACCCTGTATATGATGACCTGAATGAAATGAATAAAATTCTAGGGGAACAAATATGTATCGTTTATCCTTATGATAAGGCAATTGCACAAGCCATTCCACATTATGTGCCAAATTTAATAGCGGGTACTACCACTTATGATGATCTGTGCAAATACAAATCCGAACGTGGAGCCGGAAAACTAGGAAGCTCTGGGAAATAAAGTTTTTCATAAAAAACAGAGCAAAAATGTTTTTGTATAAGTAAGAAAAGAGTGGAAAGATATCTTTCCACTCTTTATCTATTTTAAAGGAGGAAATGTTATGAACAGTATTGACTCAAATTACAACATCCTGGAGACAGAGGAAACGCCTATTGGCAGATTAAAACACATTGAACGCATTGCTCGCATATGTTATAAGTCGGAAGATAGAATTACAGAGGATGGAGAAAGTGCAAAAAAAATGTTAAAGATGCTCGTGAATAAAAATCACGAGGCAATGTTGGAACATGTGTCCTATATTCTGGGAATTAAGAATTTACATATCTATCAACTCATTACTAGGAAAGCAGAAAATTTAAAAAGCCATGGATATCCAATTTACCTAAGATACACGTCAGATATACCACCAAGAGACGGAGATTGGAGATTTATTATATCTGGGAATGCCAGAGCATGGAGAGATTTTCTACGAGCATATATTGTAGAATATAATCAGGTACTTCCGCCATATTTCTTTGTCTTCTTTACAAAGGAAGAAGACAAAGAAATTTTATTCTCAGAGTTTAAAGAATATTACGTAGAATTCACAAATCCCGACTTAGATTATACTAAGCTTCTATCTTTTATCACAAAGGACCAACTACTCACAAAAAGAGAACAACTAGTTCATCATGACTTATCCATCAAGTTTACCGTTGACCGCGGTATAAGTCATGAATTCGTAAGACATAGACCAGCAAGCTTTGCTCAGGAAAGTACGAGATACTGTAATTACAGCATCGATAAATTCTGTAACAATGTTAGCTTCATCGATCTTACACAAGGTATGCTGCTAGACCTTGCAATGAGAGATCTTCCACCCAAGCAATTAAAAGCCATTAAAAAAGAATGGCAAAATGCTTGTAGGGATGCTGAGAAACACTATATGAATATGATTAAACTTGGTTCTACCGCGCAAATTGCTCGCGGCGTACTTCCAAATTCTACGAAAACAGAGCTTACAATAACCACAAACCTCGCAGAATGGAAACACATTGTAGATTTAAGGGCTGCCAAGGATGCGCATCCACAAATGAGGGAAGTTATGGTTCCCTTGGCAGCGGATTTAAAAGAAAGATTCCCTGAAATCTTTTAATAATTTAGGAAAGGAGGAAACAAAATGCGACCATGCAAAGGTACTTACTATGAAAACAAAGAATGGCATGAATTTGAATACGGACTATTCCATCAATGGGTTGTAGGTTATATAGAACTTGAAGCAGGCCTGGCAAACTACGCTTGTGCGTTAGTGGAGATGGAGAACGGTAAAATAAAAGAAGTTTTACCAAATAACCTGCAGTTTATAGACAAACCATATCAAGGAGATGAATACTGTGACAAATAAGTTAAAAAGATGGATTGGATTTAATTTTGACGACAACCAAACTTTTGAAAAACCACCAAGAGAAGGAACAGGTGAATCTGATGAAATGAAGCAATTTTTTAAAGACTTAAAGTCAGATTTAAAGAAGACATTGGGCAAACAAGGGATTCAAATTCAGCGAATGAAACCAAATTACTACGATGTCAGCGTTGTTGTTACTGATGGCAACGGACAATTCGCGTATATCAGCTTTGGTAATATGAGATGGACCAACCAATGGGATCAAGGAATTCTCGTGCGTACCATGAAACACGAAAAAGATTGGACGGGCGGACTCAATCATTGGTGTTCTTATGAACAAATTCCAGATCAAATATTACAGCTTTGGAATAGAGAAGGAAGGTGATAACATGTCACTATGGTGTAATTTACTGGATATGTGGGCACAAGACATTGATGAAAATGAGAAAAATAACTTTTGTCCCTATCATGGTGTTCAGAGTTGCAGAGGATGCGAAGAAGCAGAAGACGTCGGAAATACGGAAGAAGACTTTGAAGATGATGAAGAAAAATAATACATGGCGCAAAAAAACATTGAGCAAAAATGAGAATATCAAGATACCGTCCTATACGACGTACTGCATGGGATCATGCAGTACGCTAATAACAATAAAACAAAGCAATATAAACTACAGCCAGACAATTGCATCACCGTTTAACGATATGTTGATGAAAACAAAACGATAATACAAGATAATAAATTAGAGGGGCCTTGTGCCCCTCTAAAACTTCCACTATTTACTTTACAAACGTACCTACGACACCACGTTTTTCTCTGCTCATCGTTCGCTTTCTAAGCCATAGTAGCGCCTCTTCCAGTTTTGTAATTGCCATAGCGTTTTCCTCACAGCGAAATTCACTATCTTGAAAAGATTTTAATCGGGTTAACACCATGATCAACACATCTTCGTTGCCTGCTCCATTCACTCCGACTTCTTTACACGGACCTTCCTGGAAATCAACTTTCGCAACAATCTTTTCTGAATCTGTTTTTGTCACAATAAAGTGATTTGGCGCATTAAATTTTCCCTTGTCTTCGTGGAATACTCTTGTGTAGTTGTTTGTTAATAAATCATGCTTTACTTCTACCATTTTTCTACTCTCCTTTTTATATAAATCTTCTTTGGGCCTTGTTGTAAGACCATGGGCAGATGACTGATCTTCGGATCTTGTTTTTGTTTTATTCTCTAAGTAACAACTATGTGTATTTTTGCATTTAGGATCTTTAATTAATGCTCTGCCAGTTAATATATCAGAGCATTCCCAGCAACTCACATCAACCAAATCTTCATGTTTGGCATATGCCATTCTCGCTCCACATTCACACCGACAAGTAGCTGAATATCTTAATTCTTCATCCGTATATATTTTTATAAGCTGCTCCCGTTTGTATTCTCCTGTTTCAGGCAATAACCCCGCATTAATATCTTTATGCAAACGCACAACACTAAAACCGGTATCAGTACCATGATCAGTTTCACACATGGTAATTTTACGAATGCGGCCAATTAATCCTTTGTCTTCGCCACTAATTACTTGAACTAAATCACCTAATTTTAATTTCATAAAATTCTCCTTTCCAAACAAATAAGTATTCATATCTATGTATATATATTCACAGTGATAATCATGCTCCGTTCTCTTTAATCCGACAAATCTCATCCAGCATTCTTTTTAATTCCGTTGCCAAATCATCCAAATATTTCGGATATTCTCTTGTCAACGCTTCATCTAACTTCTCTGGAATGTCTTCTTGAAACCAAATAGAAATACCATGTTTCTTTAGTACCTTTAAGATTTTGTCTACAAGGTCAGCGCTGTGTTGTATGGTACTCATTCCATCAACCTGTCTTTGCAAATCACTTAATTCATTTGCCATTTTACTACCAAGTAAATGCCCAAGATTTCTTGTTTTTGTTTTATTCTCCAAGTAACAACTTGCATACTCTGCCTTATCGCTAAAGAATGGGATCCGGTCACTATCTAATTTATTCATAATAATATACATCAACATATCTGCGTTAATCTCAACTGGTCGATAAACTGCTTTCTTTACTGTGCGAATGCTGCCGTTTGTCGGATTGTAGTATTTTAGTCCAACACCTTCCGGAACTTCTTCTTTTTTTACCATACCCTTCGGTACAACAAAGTAAAACTCATGGCAAAAAGGTAAATAACATTGCCACTTTCCGTCTCTCTTAAAATCACCCCGGCTTACTTTGATCTCGTAAATTATGATATCTGGATTTGTCCAGCTTTTCTTTATCGCTAAGGCATCAAAGATCAAAAGACCATTACCGTTCGGAGAATATGTTGGACCATTTTTGCATTCTGTTGCGAAGAAATCCAGATAATGACTTTTCGCTAATGCAGATTTAATATCAAATGCCGTCACTCTATTTTTTGTCATACTAAAAACTCCCTTCCGAAGATAAAATCTTTCTCTTATTATAGCACAGAACAATTTTAAAAGGAACTGCTTTTCGGTATAAGAAAGAAAATAAAGAGAAAAGAGGAAAACGATATGAAAATTTTAAACAAAGTAATAGGAAAGAAGAAAGCAAGTTATAGAAGAAAAAGCTTAAAGACAAGGACACTAGAAGCATTAAAAGCAGATCGACTAGAAAGAGCATAGATTATTTAGAGGGCATAACGCCCTCTAATCTTTCTCCCTTTCTCGTATAAGTAAGAAAAGAAAGGAGAGATTTAAAAATGTTTAAAATTGAGGACAATAAGTTAGATAAGAAAGCAATGATATTTAAGATTTTGAGCGGAACAGCAATTGTAACATTAGGCAGCACAACGATAGCAGCAACGAAGAAATTCGTAACAGAAAAAGTAAAATACACAGAAAAAAAATACGAACTAGAAATGTTAAAGCAAGAACTTAAGAAGCTAGAAGAGTTTATTACGTGGGAAATCGACTACATGGAAGATAAGATGAATCTGAATATGATTCAGGTAAAGGCAGAGGATATTGCAAGATTTGGTGACAAACCTTTTGCAGAAGCAAAAGAATATACAAGAGAGTATATTAGTGATGAAATTCTATGCAACATTAGAAAGAGAGTTGAGGCATTAGACAAAGTATTAAATGGAAAATCATTAATCGATAAAGATGAAAAAGGAGGCAAATATGGCATCAAATACAAAATATAACAAAAATTCAGTACTTACCGGATTAGGAATAAGTTTAGGACTAATCTTAGCAGTGGCAGAATTAGTGGAAACACATCAAATAAAAAACAGTGTAAGTGAATTACAACTGGCTAACACAAAGCTTCAGGAAAAGAGCAAGGAGCAAGAAGAAAAACTAAATGAACTTGAAAGGTCGCATAATGAATGCGAAGATAAATGGGATCGGGCATTGAAAGGCTTAGATAAAAACAGTAATTTGGCACAGGATATTGTAGAATTGAAAAAGCAGCAAGAAGAGTTAGAAAAGGAAATCGACAGGAGTAAGGAAAAGGTACCAAAATTACCAAAGAATAAGACATTAGCAAAGTTAAAGGTGATGTTGATGTAATATAATTAAGAGGGTGAAAGCCCTCTTAAACTTTCGACGTTACATCTCGTATAAGTAATAAAAGAATATTAAAATTAAGGAGGAATTATTATGAAAGCAGTAAAGAAATTAGTGGTTATGGTAATTGCGGTAATTGGATTATTAAGTACACAAGAGGTAGTAGCAAAGGCAGAAGCGTATTTATACGAAGACAAATTGGAAAATGCAACGTATGATTTAGCATTATGTGTTCAACTAGGAGAAACAGATGCTAGGGTGTATTACAGAAAACAATGTGATGATGTTGACACAACGATTGATGAAATATTTAATTTTAGCAACATCGGAATGATTGATACTGGCGAAAAGAGTATGGACTATCAGATATTTAATCTATACCAGGTTTCCTGGTCAGAAGAGTCTTTTGATTGGACAATTAGTTGCTTCTATGTAGATATTACCCTAGAATATAGGGAATCCGCAATAGAAACCGTACTTGCGAAGCAAACAGTGGACCAATTGATTAAAAACAACCGTCACATACTCAAAGATCTTAATGATGCAGAAAAGTATGAATGGATTTATCAAGTTGCTATCGATCTACTCGAGTATGATTATACACTCGAAAATGACTCGGTATACGAAGCGATCTATTCGAAAGACGCAACATGCGTAGGATATACATTATTTTATTATCTCATGGCAACAGAAATGGGGCTACCATGTAAAATAGCGTACGGAGAAGCGGATGGAGGCAATCATGTATGGAATTTAGCAGAACTTGACGGCAAATGGTACTATGTTGATGCGACTTGGGGCGAAGATGACTATGATGGATATTTGCTAAAGGCAAAGAAAAATGTAAAGACGCATACACAGAATATGGGCAACATGGGAAAAGACATCGTATTTGCAAAAACAGATTATATAATGAAATAGAATAAAGAGGGCATTGCCCTCTTTATTCTATTTGCCGTACGGAACAAATTCTGTTGCGGTGTCACCAAGTTCAAACATCGTAGTATCGAGATTAGACTTTGACAGTACAATCCTTGCCAACCTGGTATCTGCCGGCGCAAACAACGTAATCGGACTATTCCCTTCCATCCCCTGTAAGAATTTCAGATCTTTATCATAATAAGCAATTCTACTCCATCCACCACCACTCATCGTGTAAGAGTTTCCTTCGGTTACCGGAATATATCTGGAAACGTAATAACCGCCATCCGGTTTTTCTTCGCCAGTTGTTGTATCAATAAAGAAGTTCGCGTCGATCATCTTTGGATTGAAGAGATTCTTATGAACGTAGGAATTGATAATGACATCTGTATAGTATGCGCGGTCGATGGCGAACTCTTCGATTTGCTTAATAAAATCAGAATCAACGTTCGGAATTTTCGGCCAAAGTTCCAAATCTTTGTCATATAACTCCGGTGGAATTGTTGCAGTAAATTTCTCAAAGTGCCGAACAATATTTGAGACACTTAAGACGTTCTTGCGTAACTCTATATACCGCTCATAAATTTGTGGTGCAAAATTAGCTTTTAATCTTTCCCATAAGCGGGAATTAGAACAATTGTATTCGTTCGGGAATAGGTAGCAATATGGTACAAGAGAAGCTCCATCAATATGCAACCCCCAAGTAAGATCCATATCATACATGGAAGGAATCCACGTATGACCATCATACGTTGCCATCAAAAGGTTTTTGCCAAGGCCATCCAAATGACAAGCTAAAAAAGCAAAGCAGTAGTAATCAATGCAGGCTTCCAAATCAAGATACTGACTAAAATTTGCTACAAAAGTAGCGTCATCGGTGTCCTTTACATGATTAATCATATTATTAAAACTCTCTAATATGGATGGATTTAATTTATCTGGAAATTCCAAAGACCAATCAGTACCATCAATCACTGCATTCTCTAAAAATGCGCCAGCGCCAAAATGATTCTCATCAGCTAACAATATGTGTGTCGGAATATCTTCATGCATATTAAATAACCAACCATCTTTTGCAATATTTAAAGTGTAAATTCCGTAATATCGATCGTTCACATAAAGCTTGATTGGGAATCCGTCCACTGCGCCATTATTCGGAGAAGCTTTTAACAGTGGAGGAATTGATTTCCTGGCAGCAACGACTTCGGACCAAAGCTTAGCAGAAACAAGATTTCTTGCATGAGAATGGTCTACGTAGTTGGCTTTTAAGCAAAACTTATATTGCTTACCCCATCCCCGAAAATCTTTGTACAACTTAGTACTCTTCGTTGAATCAGTATAAAGTTTAATCGTGAAGTTCTTCTTTGGAAATACAAGCGTGGAATTACCTTGCCACTTTAAAGTTAAAGCACCTTGGAAAAAATCTAATTTGCTTTGATATACAAAATCTAGCAATACATCGTTGTCCTTGGTTGCTGGAAAAATGTTGCCATATAGAAATAACATAGGGATGTCCTTTGTCTCCGACTCTTTTAGCAGCCAATCTACCGGGGTATCATTACCAGATGGTTTTTGCTCTGGATCCTTTCCAGGATCTTCCGGCGGGAAACCATGCTCGTTTAGCCAAGAAGCATACGTGTCATATACAATAGTCAACCATCCATTCTCGCTCATGTGTCGCAACATCAAAAATTCTTGTTCTGTTACCATTAATAATTTCGATGTTCCGCAAGAAAAGAATTCACCTAGGATAATAGCGCCATTACTACTGGATCCGGTGTATTTAATCGTCGTTGTAATCTTTTCCGTCATAAGTTAATCACCACTTTCTAATTAATATTTTATTTTTTCATATCATTTGTTAACCCATAGCTGTATCAAAATACATCAAAAGAATTCCTGTTTACTACGAATAAGGTTTCTTTTAATCCTTATTATAAAACATCCTTCTGGAATTTGCTACCAGAAGGATGTAATTTTTCTTATCTGCTATTTTTTACTCTACCTTTGTTCGGGTTGTAATATTTGTCCTTTGTCGATTTTAAATGAAGTAGATGCGTACATCGTTTTCCGGAATTTTCTTTGCGCCGGCATGACTTTGTTTTTAACTCCTCCGGAGTTAACCATCGCTTATGATAATCGCAATACCCCACGGTCATAAGAAAACCTCCATACTTTATTATCATATGATATCTTCAAATGCATGTGCACTTTCATCGTAGATATTTCCTCCAAGATCGTGGCTCGGTGTTAGCATTTCATCTTGCGCAGGAGCAATCGCTTTTGGCTTAATTCCACCTAGTGTTCCACATTTTGGACAAAAGCCTTGATAATCTGGTTTCCCCTGATATCCGCACACTTCACAAGAGATGTCCGCAAGGTCTTCGTCGTCAGTGACGTTACTCTCTTTTTTCTTTTCTTCCTCGGTCGGCACGTTCATATCGGCATGTTTAAAGAGATCACCCCACGACGGATCATTAGTCATTTCTTTCATAACTTTTGCCAACTGTTTTTTTGCTTTTACTTCCTTTAGTTTACTATGAATTGCTCCTGCGCTAGCTCCGCCTAAGGTTCCTAGCGCTGCTCCTTTTGCTGCACCAGATAACGCTTTTGATGTTGCAACAGGACCATAATCCGAAGGAAGAACTTCTGGATTTTTCTCTTTTTCCTTTTTTACTGCTTTATCATAATTTTTACCCGCGCCATACAGTCCACCGAGTAATCCGCCGGTTAATGCACTAGACGCAGCACCGGCGGTCTTAGCCATTTTCTTTTTCTCTGCTAACTTTGCACCGGTCACACCAACTCCGGTACCGGTAACTGCAGTGCCGACTAAGACCGCGGCAATCGTCTTCTCCGGAATCCCTGTTTTCTTACTTACTTTTGTCATTGCCCTTTGAAGACGGGACGGCGAAAGCTTCTTGAAATTGTATGCTGCTTCCTTTTCCATGATCTTATTCATATCATACTTTGCCGAGCATACACCGTAAGCCACCTTATACAATTTATCAAGCTGCTCCACGGCGCCTTGAATGTAATTCGGATTAACGATCTCATTTCTTTCTTTGTACTGCTTTGCCTTTAACTGCATCAAATTGTATGCTGTCTTTTCTAGTACTGCTCTCTCTTCCATAATGTCCTTTGCCGTATCATAAATACGAGGATAAACATGAGATTCGTTTAAGGTGCTTGCAACTTTCTCGTTAAACAGCGTAGATAAACTCATAAGCCTTGCAACACTCAACATTTCCTCATTCTGCTTATCCATAGCAATCTTTTCAAAGGCAGAGGAAAGTGCCTTTCCCTCACTTGCATAACTTCCAATTCGTGCTGCCATCTCCTGTGCCTTGTTTGAAGATTTCGCCAACGTATCCGAAACCATGTTACTAATAATAGTTGTGGCTAATGCAGTTGCCAGATCTTTCGGATTAATCATACTTTTTAACGTATTCTCCATCTTTTGCATTGCCAACGTCTTTGTCTTGGTACCTGCAAGTGCCTGGATATTCGGATTTTGCGGAAGAGCATAAGTAATGCTTGGATTGTTATTTGCTTTGTAAATAATCTCCTGCGTCTCTACATTGTTGTAGCCAAGAATACGAAGCATCTGCTCTAAATCTTCCCTAGAAATTCGGTTATAAGATTTCACAAAGCGTTTAAAGGTGAGCTTACTCTCATCCACGTAATTGACGTCTACGTTGTAAGCGCCGAGTTTACGGTCAACTAAAGTAATTTTGATTTTATTTTTTTCTAAAGCTGCAGCTTTTTCAAACACGTCTTCCTCGTGCTCGACGTAAGCAAGTTTATCGAGGTCTGCCTTGTCCCTAATATAATCCTTAATCACGCCTTTAATTTTAATTACTTTGGTCTCCGGGTCCGTGGCGAGCACCATGTTTGTAGCTCTATGTTTTCCCGGATTACTTATCTCAAAAGGATCATTATGGTTAGAATGACGATAGCGGATACAAATATCTGATTTTCTCATTAAGTTAGATAGCTTAAATTCATCCATATCCATTTCTTTTGCCTTAGCCGCAATGAAATCGCCGTAAGGCATTTCTGCAAACTTTGCTCCATCTAAAGTGCAGAGACTAACAGATACCACACTATCTAAAATATTTTGATATTCGCTAGAAGATAAAATACTAGCTAGACCACTGTTATCGTAAATTGGGAAAACATTGTAAACCTTTGTACTAATATCATTCTTTCGATCGCCGCTACCATAACTTACTTCGTTAATGTATTCCACGTTACACGGGAACAAAGCCTTGTCGCCATCAAATCCCATGAATACGTCACCGTCTTCAAGCGTAGACAGATGATCCTGTGGAATACGAAAACTGGCATTTGGTGCTTTCAGACAAAGAAAACGTTCCGAATTACTAAGGATCTTGATGCGACCATCTTCTGATACAACCAGCTTTACTTTATTTGGAGCTTTATCAGCGAAACTTAAGAAGTTATCAACGACAATGCCGTAGGTCATAGCAATTTCATTCCCATCTTTCTCTGGAAATCCAATAACTGTTCCGTTTGGCAAGTCGATTGCGTTATCAAAATTTAGATTTTTCACTTTTTCAAATAGTTTTAATTGTGTATCATCCATAGGATCGATGGATGTAGCAGCAGTTTTTTCAAGCTCTGCTTTTACCTCTTCATGTGCTTTCTTTTCGAACATCAGTTCTAGCTCTTTTAAGTTTTCTTTTGTCAACTCTTTTAGTGATCCAACTTTTTCAAGTAATTCATCAGCCATCTCGCTAGCATAGATAAATTGTGAACCATCACCAAAGTGGTTTCCACCAGTTGCCACCGCCTGATCTCTAATCTGCAATACATTTCCTAAAAATCCTGGTGATGTAGAAGGATTTACTCTGTCAGCGACATCTAAGTATGCGTCGTCCGTGGTGTTAGCATTTTTCTTATTAGCCAGTTGTTCTAATCCGTAAAATACTTTTTCTATGTTCTCACGGGAATAAGGAACTCTTTGTCCCTCAATCTGAATAACATCAAACGGGACAAGTTCTCCATCCATAACTAAAAAAGGAAGTTCAACTACTTTTCCCATAAATTTAATACGCACTGTACCGGTAGCCTCGCTCACATACGCTTCATTAGCGCTATCCATTTCCTGGGGGGTTAATTGTATATCAACATTTAGCGTTCGGTGAAGATGAGCTAACTCACTAAGCACATATCTTCTTACAAATAATTCTATGTTTTCCGCTGTCGGTTGATAAATATTAATTCCAGCATACTTCTTAATAACCAAATCTTCTTTTCCTAAAGAATAATCTTTATTAGCTTCTTTTTCAAAACCAAAAGATAAGGAAGCACCGAAAGCATTAGAAATGTTTTTCAACCTCTTATCCATAATATTATTCACCTCTCTCAATATATTTAAACGTTAATCATTTTCGTCTATCAACATTATAGCACATGACATTTGCATTTTAAAAGTATCACGTTTTAGGTATAAGAAAGAAAATAAGTAAAAAGGAGAAATGAATTATGAAAAATGAAAAAGGATATTGGTATTTTGGTAACAAACTAATATTTAATCAGGATGAATTCGGAGAATGGTTAGCAAACATGGAGGACGAAGCAAAAAGAAAAAATCATTTAAATATCACATTAGGGATAGGTTTAGGAGTAATGATATCAATAGCAACAGCTTGTATAATAGGCGGATATGGGTTTTTGTACGATAAGATAAAAGAATACGAAAATGAAGAAGATAATGAGAATTTTGAAAAAAATGAAAAAAATGAAAAAAATGAAAAAAATGAAGAAAATGAAGAAAATGAGAACTAATGTTCGAAAGTGAGAGGCGAAAGCCTCTCAAACTTTTTTGCCCCTAAAACAAAAGTCCATTTTCGATGTATACGGACGCATGTTTATGCAAAGACCATATAAAAAAATACACTATAGAAGGCAACTTTCAAAAATCAGTGGACGCATGTTTATGCACTCAAAATACAAAAGTCCACGACAAAATCAACGAACCCCGCCCACCACGCCACTTTGGATGACCGTGGACGTATGCAACGTGGACTTTTGCAATAAACATACCCCCTTTTAAAAAAAATTTTTAATAATAATGATTTCGGTCAGAGAAAAAATATTTTTTCTCCAAGGGGTATGTATGAGAAGGGGTAAAAGTCCATGAAAGGTCTTTTTACTATAGTCTATTATAATAATAATATATTATATATAATAATAATAGCTTATAGAGCGGGTTTCGTCGTTTTTGCATTTTCCATTTTTTTACACCGATAGGCAAAACAACGGACTTTGACATGGACTTTTATATGGACTTTGCCATATAAATCGTGGACTTTTGTATATACAAAAGTCCAAAACACAGCTAAAAGGAAGAAAACAAAGAAAGAAAGATGAGGTAGATAAATATGAAAAAAATGAATAAGGCAATGGCAGCAGAAATAGTAGAACTTCAGGAGGCATTGAGAACGCAAAAAATAAAAGGAACAATCAGCATATTGGGAATAACAGCAGTAGGAATAATTGAAATGACAAGATTAGTTAGAGAATATGATAAATTGGTTGCAAAAAGAGATAACACAATTTCAACATTAAGAACTGAATTATCAACACAGAAATTAAAGAAAGAACTTGAAACGTTAGAGCAAGAAAATAAATAAATAAAGAAAGAAAGATGAGGTAGATAAATATGAAAATAATTAGTAATGCGACGGTAGCAGAAATTCGAAAAGAATTTAAAAAGGAGAAAATGTTAGGAATAGAAGGAATACTAACAACAGGAGCAATAGGAGTAATTCAAATAATGAAATTATCAATAAAACATGCAAAAAGGATTGAAGAAAAAAATAACACAATCGAAGCGTTAAGAAATAAAAACAAAACATTAGAGGCTGAATTATTACATCAAGTATTAAAGCAAGAATTAATTAACGATTTAGATAAGAAAGAACCAGAGAACAAAGAGGCTTATGCCTCTTCTCTTTTTTGTTTTTACCCCGCCCACCACGCAGACTTTGAAAATCTCTGTTTTCCTCGTATAAGTAATAAAATAAAAATGCAGTTGCTTAATTGGGATAGCACTACAACGGAATAATCTATTGTGGAAGAGAACAGGTTCGAGCCCTGTCTGCATTTTTAGATCAGAAAGTACAGTTTGCTTTCTGATCTTCCCCGTTTTTCTCGTATAAGAAAGAAAATAGATAGGAGGAATATAAAAATGATATATGTAGCAAGAGCAACAGAAGCAGATGCAGCAAGGAAACTTATGTGGACAGAAAAGGAAAAGATAAGAAGAGAAATCATGTGGACAAAAAAAGTAATTAAAGAACTAGAGAGGCAGTCAAATTTACCAGGGGTTTCAAAAGAAGAACAGGAAGTAAATAAAGTGCTGATAGAGACATTAACAAAATCATTGTATATAGACGAAAGGAAGATGGAGATATATGATAAGAAGATTGATGAAGAAGACAGCAATGAAAATTCGAGGAAAGATATCGGAAGTAGCAGAAATAGCAGCGTGGATATGGAAAGATATGAAAACAAGTAGAGCAGACAAGAAAGAAATCAAACAGCTATTTAGAGAATGGGACGAATGGAATAAAAAATAGGGCATTGCCCTATTTTTTATTCTTCATAAGACCATTAATATAGTTTTTGATATCTGCCTGAGTGTTGAAAGATTTTTTCCTATTTACTCTGTGCTCGTAGTTTTCTTTGGAAAACCGGCGTTCCATTTTATCTGCTAAACTTCTATCGTAGACGCCGCTGCTTCCATAGTTAAGACCATAATCATTATAAGTTTGGCCCGTTGTATTTCGATGAAAGGACTTCGGCATTTTCTTCATGTATTCTGGATCTGCCACCTCGCCAGACCTTGTGCGCGTGGCCGTATAGTAATCCTTGACCGCGGGAGGCGCTGTGGCGACGTTTGCACTTTCCCTGGCAATAACCTTAGGACTAATATGTTGACTTTTGCCAAGTCTGCCACGTGTTTCAAAGTCACTTAGTTGTTTACCGTTTTGCTTGTTTTTTAGTTTACTTTGAATGCTTTGGTAAGCTCGGTTTTCGTCAACCTCATGGCGTAGGGCGATAGCCTGTCTCCACTCTCGGCTATCTTTCTTAATCTTTCGTGGCATTTTATGTCCAGTATCTTTTTCGAAGAGTTTCTTTGCAAACAGATCTTTATTCTTATCTTTTTTTGGGGCAAAAGCCAGGTTGCTAGCCGGTAACGACTCGGCACCGTGTTTTAGTTCGGACATCGCAGCTTGTGCTGCGGCCAGATTAGATTCAATCGGTTTTTTAAGTTTACTTTTTAGTGTATCATTACCATAGTGTTTGACATCTGCCAGTACGTCGGCCTTGGGCTTTGCTACTTGAAATACTTTTGTCCCGTAAGGGATTTTGTGAGTATATGTTTTAATATTATGTTTCTTCGCAATTTCCTGCGTGCCCTTTTTTAACCCGGATAGTTCTTTTTTATAATCTAAGATATTATTTTTAATCAGCTGGCGACGGTCAAAGTTTGATAATTCACCCAGATGTTTTTTCCACGCCCTGCTTGCTTCCTTGTATATTTCGTTTTGATACATAGTAACTTTCTCCATGAAAGATCTCCCTCCCTTTATCAATTATGATTATATCATGGTCCGTATTTTTTCGCATTATGCGAATTTTCTTGTATAAGTAATAAAATAGAAATATGAAATGAGCTGGGAACATTTTTCTATTTTATTTTTCCTCTTTTTTTGTATAAGAAAGAAAAGGAGGGAATAATACAAATGACAATGGAGATCAGAGAGTTAATGTATGAGTTAGAAAAACTAAAAAGGCAGGAAGACAGAATAAGAAGACGGATTTTAAAAGAGCTAGAAGAAGAAGGTAAACGAATATTTACGATCAAAGAAATTGCGGAAATTCTAGAGACACGGGAAGACACGATAAGAAAATGGGTAAAACAAGGAAAGTTAGTTGGTGGAGCTAGACCGGGACATTTGATGGTAGAGATCAAAGGGTTAAATTTAAAGGACTTTTTAGAGGAATATTGGAAGAGAGCAGTGTAAAAACTGCCTCTTAAATTATATATTTTTCTCGTATAAGTAAGTAAATGGAATAAATAATAAGAGAAAAAGGGGAATGGAGTAGATATGAAGAAAAAATTAAGTTCAAAAACAGAAACATTAGCGATGGCGGCAATAGGAGCATTGATTGGATTTACAACAGTAAAGATAACGGCAAAAATAAAGTCATGGAAAGAAGAGCAATATAAAAAGGCAATTGATAAGTTGGTCGAAGTTATTGATGATCTACAGAAAGTAGAATTGGAAGTAGCGGTAACTGAAGATGAAAATAGAGTGGAAACAGAGGATGAAGATACAGATGATAAAAATGAGTCGGAGAATGATAAATAAGGGGGAAGTATTTAACTTTCCCCATTTATTTTTTGAAGAATATGGATGGGAATTCCCTATCTTTATTTTATAAATATTAAAAATTAAATTTAAAGGAGGAAATGTATGATGAAAAATCAGAAAGCGTTTTTAGGGGGATCATTAATTGGAGGGCTGGTAGCTGGGGCAGCGGTCGGATTAGTTTCTACTTTTGCTAAAGATTATTGGCAGAATCAGCAATTAAAAAAGAAGATTGATGAGTATGGCGAGGGTAATTGTGCTTGTAGTTGTCCAGATACTAGTTTGGATGATGACATTGAAGAGTAAGAGATATTAATTAGAACCGAAATTATAGAAGGGCAAATGCCCTTCTATAATTTTTTCTGTTTTTCTCGTATAAGAGAGAAAAGAGAAAGGAGGTGGCTTATTTGGATATGGATGAGATGGATAAGCGCTTATTCACGTATCAAGAACTCGCGGAACACGGGGAAAGATGCGTAAATTACGTGTTGCAGGGAGCAACACGATACTTTGTATTTTCCTGTATATCTACTGCCGCAGTAGTCTTTGGGACAAAAGCTTTTTTAGATATTATTAGGCGATAAACAAAGTAACAAACTCGGGAAGAATCCCGAGTTTACATATTTCCTCGTATAAGAAAGAAAAGGAGGGAGTACTACAAATGAAGAAGGAAAGTTTGGAAGAGAGATTAAAGAGAATATTAAAACGGGACAAAATTATTACGGAAGAAGATTTTAATCGCATGAAAAAAGAGGTAAAGGACAAAAAATAGGAAGCTTAGGCTTCCTTAAACTTTATTCGTTTTTCTTGTATAAGTAATAAAAACGAATAAAGTTTAAGGAAGCCTAAGCT
>ENA-UOOR01002210-UOOR01002210.1-fermentation-metagenome-genome-assembly--contig:-NODE-2210-length-20320-cov-5.346509_pt1 | contig 20320 bp, 13 predicted proteins | sample MGYA00245780_ERZ724029 | MGnify/ENA primary metagenome ERZ724029 (study PRJEB28704, sample SAMN03018315) | fermentation metagenome | biome: anthropogenic terrestrial biome; feature: soil; material... | reverse complement strand
GTTATACTACTGGTGAAAAAATAATTCATATGGAGGTATTATGAAAAAATTTGCACTGATGGTATGTGTAATAATGCTTTTCAGCATGGCTGCATGTACAGATAATAATGGTAATGTAGAAAACGGCAACAATGTACCCGATGGAGTTACCGGTCAGGATGATATTGTCGATAATAACAATGGAGATTTGAAAGATAATAATAAAGATAACAATATGAACAATAATAAAGACAATAATGCTGCCGGAAACAATGGTACAAATAAAACCCTGACGGGTACAGCACAGGGCTACGGCGGAGAAGTAACAGTAACCGTAGAAGTAAACGGCAATGATATAGTCTCTGTAAAAGCAGTGGGTGACAGTGAAACCGAAGGAGTAGGCAGCAATGCCATTGACCAGCTTCCGGCAAGAATAGAAGAAGCTGATTCTACAAATGTTGACGGAGTTTCCGGTGCAACAATGACAAGTAATGCTATAAAAGAAGCTGTTAATAAGGCGTTGGAAGGTAACAAATAGTAACGGCCGGTCCGTTTGGACCGGTTTTTGTTATCCGGATTATAATAAAAAATTAATAGTGGAATACTTGAAAGTGTGGTAAAGTATTCAAAAAGTTATAGTTTGACAAAAAAATATGTTTGCTATATAATTAAATCGTTAAATATGCCTATAGATATTAGACATTAGGGGGCAAATTTTGGTGTAGTTGTTGTACACTGAAATTTGCCCTTGTTTTATTAACCGTTATAAATTAAAGGAGGATAAAATGGAAAGGGTAATTATTACAGGTAATACTTTAACACTTGAAGAAATTAAATTAGTGTGTAGGGATTACTGCCAGGTTGAACTGTCGAAAGAAGCCGTTGACAGAATCATGGCATCGAGGAAGATTGTAGATGAATTTGTGGAAAACGAGGAAGTTATATATGGGATAACAACAGGATTTGGAAAATTCAGCGATGTGTCTATTTCAAAAGAAGAATCCAGACTTCTGCAGAAGAATTTAATCGTAACTCATGCGGTAGGAGCAGGAAAACCTTTTGAAACCGAAGTTGTCAGAGGAATAATATTGCTGAGAATAAACAATCTGGCCAAAGGATATTCAGGAGCCAGAATTGAAACAATTGAAACGATGATTAATATGCTCAATAAACGAGTGCATCCGATTGTACCTCAGAAGGGGTCACTGGGGTCAAGCGGAGATCTGGCTCCCTTGTCCCATATGGTTCTTCCCATGATCGGTCTGGGAATGGCAGAATATATGGGAGAAGTTATGCCCGGCGAGGATGCCATGAAAAAATCAGGAATACCCGTAATTGAATTAACCTCCAAGGAGGGTCTTGCACTTATTAACGGAACACAGGTTATGACTGCGGTCGGTGCGCTGACTGTGTACGACGCCCTGAACCTGTTAAAGGTTTCAGATATTGCGGCAGCACTAAGTTTTGAGGCACATAACGGAGTAGTTGATGCACTTGACCATAAGGTGCATGAAGTAAGACCGCACAAAGGGCAGATAGATACTGCCAGAATTCTGCTTCAGCTTCTAAAAGAAAGCAAGATGACTACAAGGCAGGGAGAAATAAGAGTTCAGGATGCCTATTCGTTAAGATGTACTCCGCAGGTTCATGGAGCAAGCAAGGATGCTATAAATTATGTTAAAGAACAGGTTGAAATTGAAATTAACTCTGTTACAGATAACCCGATAATTTTCCCGGAAACAAGAGAGGGAATATCAGGAGGGAATTTCCATGGACAGCCAATGGCGCTAAGCTTTGACTTTTTGGGTATAGCCTTGGCAGAACTTGCGGATATTTCTGAAAGAAGAGTTGAAAGGCTGGTTAATCCGGCATTAAGCGGACTTCCCGCATTTTTAGTAGAACATGGAGGCCTGAATTCAGGTTTTATGATTGTCCAGTATTCTGCAGCATCTCTGGTTTCTGAAAACAAGATTCTGGCACACCCTGCATCCGTTGACAGCATTCCATCCTCCGCAAACCAGGAGGATCATGTATCTATGGGTACAATTGCAGCCCGAAAGTCAAAAGAAATAATGGAGAATGTAAGAAGAGTGCTTGCAATGGAAATAATGTGTGCATGCCAGGGAATCGACTTAAGAGGAAATAAGGGTCTTGGAAAAGGAACCGCCCCTGTATATGAAGCAGTGAGAGGATGTGTACCAAAGCTAACCGAAGACAGGCCATTATATGAAGATATTAATAAATGTGAAGAACTGATAATTAACGGTGCAATTGTAAATGTATGTGAGAAAGCAACAGGCAGTATTGAATTTTAAAAGTTAATAATTGAAAAGGCGTTTCTTGAAAAAAAGGAAACGCCTTTTTCTATACTATTGATATTAAAAAAATAAAATGTTATAATTAAGCATAATTTTTTGTGTGATTTTTTGGAACAAATAAAACAAATTAACGTCTTATAATATAACCGATACGGGGTGGAAAAATGAAAAGCAATGAAATATGGCTTGTGGAGCAAAGTCGAAATGGGGATGTTGATGCTTTTGAAGAGCTTATCAGGGATTATAAGAAAATTGCCTACAACATAGCATTCAAAATTCTTCAAAATGTTGAAGATGCCGAGGATGCATCTCAGGAAGCATTGATAAAAGTTTTTAAAAGCATCCAAAACTTTAACATGGAGTCATCCTTTAAGTCCTGGATGTACAGAATAGTAATGAATACGTGTATTGATTTTCAAAGGAAGAAAAATAAAACTATTAATGCTGTTTCTATCGACGAAGATATTGATTTAGGCGAGAGCAGCCCGCTTCACAGGGAAATTGCCGACGATTCCGGAAACCCTGATGTCCTAATTGAAAAAAATTTTAATAGTAAGCTAATTAATGATGCGTTGAGCAAACTGGATAATGATACCAGGGTCATTATAATATTAAGAGACATACAGGGATTTTCCTACAGCGAAATATCGGAAATTCTGTCATGTAATTTGGGAACAGTAAAGTCCAGACTCAACAGAGCAAGAAGAAATTTAAAAGAAATACTTGAAAATGAACTGAAAACTCAGTGCTAAGGTGGTGACAATATGAATTGCAATGAAGTAAGGGATAATTTGTCCCTATATCTGGATGATGAATTAAATAAAGAAGAAAAAATGCTGATGGATGAGCATTTGAAAAACTGTCCTGAATGCAGCAAAGAGCTAAAAGGTTACAGGAAGGTAATACGTTTGTTAAATGAATTGCCGGATGAAGAACCACCTGAAGGGTACTGCAGGAGACTCCATGAAAAATTATTAGAGACAAAAGCTAATGCCGATACTCCTGTTAATAAAGGGAGTGAAGCTTCCAAGATAGTACAAATTACAGAAAAGAGAAAAAGTCGCAGACCCGTATGGGCAAAGTATGCAGGCATAGCCGCAGCTTTAGTCCTAATATTGCTGGTGTATAATTTGAACAACGGCACATCATCAATGAACAATGCAAAAATGGAAATGGCTTATGACACATCCGAATCGCCGGACGCCGGTGCTGCTCCTTCGGAAGCTCCTCAGGCGGAGTCCCCTACAGAGCAGGCACAGTTGTATGGCACTGCAGACTATAACAATTCTGCGGCTGATGGTGCAGAACTTAAAATGTTCGATGCAAGAGGTACAGTGCCGGAAGAAGATTCTTCCGTGAACATAAGTGTAATGTCTGCTGATGCCAGACAAATTAAAATTGTAAAATCCGGCAGCCTTTATGTGCAGACAAAGGATTATCAGACATTTTACACAGATGTAACAGCGAAGGTTGAAGCATTGGGCGGCTATATAGAAAACAACAGTACCGAGGTATACCAGGTATATGATGATTCAAAGCTTCTGCGGGGAAATATGAAAATCCGCATTCCCCAGGAAAGCTTCAATGAAGCAGTAGGCTATCTGGAGGAAGTAACCGATGTAAGAAATAAGAGTATAAGTGAATCAGATCTAACGAAAGAATATTACGAAAAAGACAACAGGCTAAAAAATCTGGAGGTTCAGGAACAACATTTAAGAGAGCTGTTCGACAAAGCAACGACTGTTGAAGAAATGCTTCAAATTGAAAATGAACTTAATAGAATAAGAACAGAAATTGATGCCCTTAACATAAGCCTTTCAGACATAGATGACAGGGTTTCAATGTCAACAATCAGCCTGGAATTTGAAGAGGTAAGAGAAGCAAACTTTAATCTGAAAAGTGAAAAAGGCATCTGGGGCAGAGCCAAGGAAGGCTTTATAAATACTGTTAACTCAATTGCCAGATGGTTTGGGAATTTAGTAGTAGATCTGATTTCTTCAGCACCCATACTAATTCCAGTAGTAGTAATATTTGTAGTGCTGTTTATAAAAATAAAGAAATATTGGCAAAAGAAGCTGTAAAATCAGAACCCCGTTTATATCATTTTGAACTCAGTAATGTATCCCATGTTTGTACAGACCATGGGATTCTTCACTTACAGGTTGGAATAATGTAAACGGGGTATTAATTTATTATAAACACACATGCGATATAAGAATATATGTTGGTCGTCATTTGGTGAAAACTATTTACCATATATTGAGGATGATAAATCTCTTTATGATGAGGAGGATATTGAAGAAGACACAGAAATGAAGCACATATCTTTATATAATAAATCTTCTGAGTCATTACGTAAAAGTCATCAGTTAATGCGTAGCGGCATCGTTGGTAGTAAAATAAAGTTATAGAACAGAGGGTGAACAAATGTATATAGTTGGAGCCGTTGTAACTACAATTATAGGATGTTGGTTTGCTAAACAACTTGCACTTGAACCCTCTTTTTATTAAAATAAAAAGAAGTTTATTCATTAGTGTTCATATGTTATAATAGCAGTATATAATTAAAAAGTGAGGCGGAAAAATGTCAAGTATAGAAGACTTGTTAAATGATAAAGCAAGAGAACAGATGAAAAATATGTCGGGTGCAAACAAAAATATATCAGAGCTTAAGGTGGGAGAAAAAACTGAAGGGTTTTACCTTGTAAAAAGCTTTGAGGTTAAGAAAACAACAAATGGCAAGCAATATATAGATTTGAGCGTGGTTGATAAAACAGGTGAAATAAACGCAAAGATATGGGAGTATTCGGAAGACAAAGAAACGCTGTTAGCAGACAGCTCAATTGTTAAAATAAGGGGTGAGGTTCTGGAATGGAACGGCTCCAAGCAGCTAAAGGTAAATAAAATAAGAGCAAAGGTGAACACAGATTCCGTTGATATATCTGAATTAATACCTTCCGCACCTATTGAGCAGGGAGAAATGTTTGCTGAGGTAAAATCATATATTCCAAGAATCAAGGATGAGGAAATAAGACTGTTGGTTGGAAATATAGTATTAAAATATTCCCAAAAACTGTATTATTACCCTGCCGCAAAGAAAAACCATCACTCGTACAGGGGAGGGCTTTTGTACCATACTTTGAGGATGCTGCAATCAGGAGAGAAGCTTTGTCAGGTTTACGACTTCCTAAACACAGACTATGTATATGCAGGTGTAATACTTCATGATATTTGCAAAATATTGGAGATGGATTCTGATGAATATGGCATTGTGTCTGATTATACAATGGAAGGCAAGCTTTTGGGGCACATAATACAGGGGGTAAAGGAAATAGAAATAGAAGGAGAAAAAATAGGGTTAAACAGGGAAAAAAGTGTGGTTCTACAGCACATGGTTCTTTCACACCACTATGAACCTGAGTTTGGAAGTCCAAAGAAACCCATGACTCCTGAAGCAGAGCTCTTGCACTTTTTAGATATTATTGATGCCAGAATGTTTGATTTTGAACACGCATTAGAAGGCATAGAGCCTGGGAAGTTTACGGACAAAATCTGGCTGCTGGATAACAGAAACCTTTATAAGACCATGGATGAACAATAGGAGAGTCTTCACCTGGGGTTCAGAATTTCGCGCTGCAACCCAGCTTATTCAAAGCGATGATTACAAAAATACAGCAGTCATTCAAAGGAGGTCGCATGGCATTAAATATTGTTGCAGGGCGTGCCGGGACAGGCAAGTCCACATACATTTACGATGATATAAACAATGAAATTAAAAAAAACAAGCAAACGAATTTAATTCTCATAGTTCCCGAACAGATGACATATCAGACCGAATTTGAAATTATCGACAGAATCGGTGAACAGGGGATTATGTCTGCGGAAGTTTTAAGCTTTACACGTCTGGGATACAAGGTTTTTGAAGAGGTGGGCAACTTAAAGGTTCAGGAAATTAATAAGTACGGCAAAATTATGCTGCTAAAGCAAATTTTTGAGGAAAACAAGGATCACCTCAAGTTATTTGGCAAGGCTTCAAGACAGGAAGGATTTCTGAAAGAATTTGACAGCCTTATCAGTGAGTTAAAGCAAAATTGTATAAGTGTTGAATTTCTTGAACAGGTAATGAAGTATCAAGTAGATGAAAATGAAAACAATTTGTTAAACAACAAACTTGAGGATATCATTAAAATTTACAGGGAAATAAATATGAGAACCGGAGATTCTTTTTTTGATGAAGAAGATAAAACGGATTTATTTATTTCTTCCGTAGAAAAATCTGAGTATATAAAAAATTCAATTATATGGATTGACGGTTTTGACAGCTTTAACATGCAGAGACACCGTCTAATTAAAGAGTTAATCAGGCATGCGTATAGTGTTACGATATCCCTGAATATAGATGCTGAAACATTAAAAAATTCCCATGGCTGTCAGGATTGGGAGGCTTTTAAAATTATTCATGATACTTACAAAATATTATCTCAGGGCTTAGAGGAATTAAAAGGATCAGAGGAAAGAATAAATATAATTCCTGTGAGCCACAATAAGCTTAATGATGAAATGCAAGTTGTTGAACGAAGTATATGCAGCATAAGTTCTGATACTTATTCGGGGGATACTTCAAACATACATATTTCATCGTCTCTTAACCCATATTCTGAAACCGAGAAGGCTGCTGCTGAAATTATTTCACTTGTAAGGGATGAAGGCTATAGGTGGAAAGATATTTCAATTGCTGTGGGTGATATGAATGTTTATGGCATAAATATAAAGAAAGCTTTTACCCGGTATGATATACCTTATTTCCTGGATTATAAAAGAGACATAATGGGAAACCCCTTGACAAAGTTCATATTGTCACTTTTAGATATGTTTATTTATAATTTTAAACACGACAGTGTATTTGAGTTTTTAAAGACAGGATTTACACCTCTCAACTATGACGAGGTAAGTAAGCTGGAAAACTTTGCGCTGCAGTATGGAATTCAAGGTGAGAAATGGTTTAGGCCTTTTAAATTTAATGCAGACAACATTGAATATTTTGATAAGCTCCGTAATAAGTTTACAGCAGGTTTAAAGGAAGCAAAAAAGAATTTCAGGGAAATGAAAACAAGCCATGCAATTACGATGTTTATTTTTGATTTTTTAAGAGAGTACAAAGTACAGGAGAAGATAGAAAAGCAGGTTGATATTTTCAAGAAGGACAGGCTGTATGAGCTGTCAGGAGAAAATGCTCAGGTGTGGAACTATGTAATAGACATTTTCGAGCAAATAGTGCTAACAGTTGACGACGTTGAAATTAATGTCAGAGAATACAGGAAAATGATAGAAGCAGGCTTTAATGAAGTAGAAATCAGCATTATTCCTCCATCTCTGGACAAGGTTACCGTGGGAGATGCAGGCAAGATTTCATTTAAATCATCCAAGGCTCTTTTTATACTTGGAGCAAATGAAGGGACGCTTGATTCTAAAAACACGGAGAAAGGACTGTTACTTGATGATGAAAGAGATCTGCTTGTAAAAGCAGGAATGAAGCTGTTAAATGATTCTAATTATTATTTATATAAAGAAAAGCATATTATCTACAAGCTTTTTACAAATGCAGACGAGAAGCTTTTTTTGAGCTACGCTTTGGGAAGTTCCGACGGAAAACCCTTACAGCCATCTATGTATGCGGATAGGCTGAAACAGCTGTTTCCCATGGTGAATGAACAGTCAGGACTCAGCATAGTCAATGAAGGAGATAAGGTATCAAACGGCAGCGGAACTGTTGATTACCTGATTTCCGTCATAAGAGACTATGTTGAAGGAAGTAGTATGGATGATTTGTGGAAAGATGTTTATGTGTGGTATGAAAAAAATGAAAATCAAATAATTAGGTTAATAAATCGTGGCCTGCTGCATAAAAACAAAACACCTGAAATTACAAGAGAGAATTTAAAAAAAATACACCAGCCTCCGGTTTCTATGTCAGTTTCAAGACTTGAGAGCTTCGCATCCTGTCCATTTAAATTTTTTATGGAAAATGTGATTAAACCACAGCCAAGAATGATTCAGAAGATAGAGTTTTATGACCTGGGAAATATTTATCATAAGGCGGTGGAGCAGTTTACAAAGAAAATTACTGAAAATGAAGTGGATGAAGCATATATTGAAAGGTTGGATAAACAGGAAGTGCGTGAACTTGCACAAATATGTGCCGAGAAGGTCTTAAATGACGGAGAAATGGATTATACGGCATTGGACTCCAATGAGCGAAACAGATATATGAAGGAAAAAATAAAGCGACTTATTAACAGAGCAGCGGAAACAATTGTTGAACAGCTTAAAAAAGGAAGCTTCCGACCGGTTTATACGGAGCTTGTCATAGGAAGCGGAGGGAATGTTGAGCCTGTGGAGCTGAAGCTGAATGATGAAGTGAGTATTTATCTTCAGGGCAGGATAGACAGGGTTGATATATTTAACAAGGACGATAAACTGTATGTAAACATAATTGATTACAAATCCTCTCACAAGGACATTGATTTGTCGGATGCAGTCCAGGGTCTCCAGCTCCAGCTTTTAGTATATATGTCGGCTATAATTAAAAAAGGGGAAAAGATGTTCCATACAGTGCCCGAAATAGGAGGAGCATATTATTTCTGCATTGATGATCCAATGGTTGACGGAGATGTGGTTTTAGCGGATAATTTAGAAAATGAACTATTCAGGCAGCTTTCACTGAAAGGCTATATTGTTGAGGATTCTGATATTATCACCGGTATGGACAGTGAGATTCAAACGAGCAGAAAATCTGATGTCATACCTGTTTCCCTTAACAAGGACGGAAGTACCTCAAAGTACTCCAAGACATTGACTTCTAAGGAATTTAAGGCCCTTCTCAATAAAACGGATCAGGTTGCCGCCTATATGGCAGAAAAGATACTAAAAGGAAATATTGATATAATGCCTTACAGAAAGGATTCGGGCAATAAAACTCCCTGTCAGTATTGTGACTATACGGGAGTATGCCAGTTTGATCCAACAGTTGACGGAAGCAGCTACCGAAGAATAAAAAAATTAAATAGGGAAGAATTGTGGGAAATACTCAATGAAGGCGGTGAAGATGAATGAAATTCAGTAAAAGCCAGCAGGAAGTCATAGATTTAAGAGATAAAAACATACTTGTGTCTGCGGCTGCAGGTTCCGGTAAGACCACTGTCTTAGTTGAAAGAATCATTAAGCTTTTGATAAATGAACAAGAGAACATAGACAGATTTCTTATTGTAACATTTACAAATGCTGCTGCCAGTGGCATGAAGCAGAAAATACATAAAGAACTGATAAAAGCCATTCAGAACAGCGAAAATAAGGAGCATTTGAAGAAACAGCTTAATTTGTTGCCAAAATCAAGTATTTCAACAATTCACTCTTTTTGCATAGATGTGGTGCGAAAAAATTTTCATGTTATTGGGATAGACCCAAACTTCAGAATAGGAGATGTGAATGAAATTGATATTATTCTTCAGGAATCCATTGATGAAGTTCTGGAAAAATACTACGAATTAAAGCCGGAGGGGTTCATACAGCTAATTGAAAGTTTTACGGGAAATCGCGGCGACTTAGAGCTTAACGATATAATAAAGGATATTTACAGATTTATACTAAGCTTCCCGGATCCGCTGAAATGGCTTTCTGAATCTGTTGAGATGCTCAGGGTTTCAGAGGAAAATCTAAATGATTCACCGTGGATGAAGGCTGTCAGGAACGATTTAAGACTGCAGCTTCAGGGAGCAGAGGAAGCATTGCAATCTGCACTGAAGATATGCCGTGAGGATGACGGTCCCATGGTTTATGAGGAAGCTGTACTGGATGATATGAAAAATATAAATTATCTTAAATCAATGCTTGAAAATGGATTTGAAGGCTTTGTTTATTCTGCTCATAATACAGTATTCATGCCTTTAAAACAATTAAGGGGCAAGGCAAAGGAAGAAATAAGCTCTGAGAAACAGGAAACCGCCAAGCAGCTGAGGGAAGACTACAAGTCCATCATCGGCACCATTAAGAAAATGATTCCCTGCAGAAGCCTTTCTGATTTCACTGCTGATATTAACCATATGTATTTTCCCATGAAATCCCTTTACAATATAATAAGTGATTTGGATGCTGAGTTTAAAGCAAGGAAAATGGATAAATCAATTGCCGATTTTAATGATGTGGAGCATTATGCCCTCCAAATATTAAGGCAGGAAGATATATGCCAAAGATACAAAGAAAAGTTCAAATATATTTTCATTGATGAATATCAGGATAGTAACAGCCTGCAAGAGGAATTGCTTGGAAGAATAAAAAGATATAACAATATGTTCATGGTTGGTGATGTGAAGCAGAGCATTTACCGATTCAGGCTTTCAGATCCGACAATATTCAATGAAAAAAGTAACTCTTATCCGGGAGAGGATACTCCGGGACTTGACAGAAGAATTGATTTGACTCAGAATTTCAGAAGCAGAGAAGAAATATTAAGCGGAATCAATTACGTGTTTAGCAATATTATGAACAGAACCTTAGGAGAGATTGATTATAATGAATCCGTGTTTTTAAACCCCGGAGCGGAATTTAAGGTATGTGCCGATGAATGCTTTACAGAGCTTACAATAATTGATAAGGATTCGTCTGAATCAGAAGATTTGGATGATGAAATAAAGTCCATGAAAACAGCCGAGCTTGAAGCTACTGTTGCAGTGCAAAAAATAAAGGAGCTGTTGAAAAAGGATAAAAATGAGCCTGTAAAGAGAGACAGACTAACAGATGAAATAATAGAAACAATACCTGAAAAATTAGATTACAAGGATATTGTAATATTAATGCGTTCTGTTTCAGGCTGGGCAGGAATTTTTGAAGAGATATTCAATGAAAACGGAATTCCTTTTTATTATGACGGGGGAACAGGATATTTTGAAACAATTGAAATACAGGTTGTTATAAATTTACTGAAAATAATAGATAACATAAGGCAGGATATCCCTCTTTTGAGTGTTATGAGGTCTCCCATAGGTTCCTTTTCTACGGAAGAGCTTGTACAGATAAGGCTTGGAAGCCCAGGAAGCAATTTCATTGATGCCTTATATGATTATAAAAATAACTGCTCAGATGAACTGTCGGAAAAATTAGGCTTGTTTATTGATAAGATAGAGGGTTGGAAAAAAAGAAGCAGGTATTCGCATCTGAATGATTTCATATGGGAAATATTGATGGAAACAAATTATTATTACTTTGTGGGACTTTTGCCTAACGGAAAAATTAGGCAGGCTAACTTAAGACTGCTTGCTGATAAAGCTTTTGACTTTGAAAAAACATCAATGAGCGGCTTATTTAATTTTCTGAGATATATTGAAAAATTAAAAATTTCATCAGGAGATACCGGGAGTGCGAAGACCCTTGGGGAAAATGATAATGTGGTTCGTCTCATGTCGGTACATAAAAGCAAGGGGCTTGAATTTCCGGTTGTGTTAATGTGCGGGTTAAACAAAAGGTTTAACAAGACAGATGCTACCAAAAGTATATTGAAGCACAAAATTTACGGCATTGCTCCTAAATATATAGATCATGAGGAAAGAATCTACAGAGAAACCTTACCGAGAACGGCAATTAAAAGTGTTATAAAAACGGAAAATCTTTCAGAAGAAATGAGGGTTCTTTATGTTGCCATGACGAGAGCCGTAGACAGGCTTATAATGATTGGAACAGTTGACAGGTTAGAAAATAAAATAAAGAAGTGGCAAAAAGGTCCATCACTTTATAATATTTACAACCAGGATTCGTTTTTAGACTGGATTTGCACGTGCTTGTTTAAGGATACGGATTCAGATGAAATTATGAAAACTGTAAATAATTGTGATTTATGCTTTGAGATTAACTATGGAACATACAATAACACGTACTTGACTAAATGGAATATAAATAAAACTTCTCTTTCGCAAATAAGCCGGCGAAATTCTGAGGAATCTGAAAGCAGGGCAGAGCGTATAAGAGAAATGGAAAATTTTAAGAATAGTGAAAATAGCAGCATGAAATCGGAAATTGACCGCCGTCTTAAATATAAATATGCTTATGCTAACTCTGTAAATGTGCCTACCAAACTATCAGTAACGGACTTAAAGCTTTTAAAAAAAGAGAGACTTGATAGAGTTAATTATAAAATACCGGTTCTCAGAGAGATTCCTCAATTCAAAGAGGGAGAATCTGAGTTTACAAAAGCAGAAATAGGAACTATCGTACACTTTGTCATGCAGCATTTGAATATAAGTGAGAGTCTGACACTAAATAACATTAAATCTCAGGTAGATGAAATGGTTAATAAGAAATTGTTAACCGAAAAAGAAAAAGAAGTGGTTAACATTGAAATGCTTCATGATTTTTTTCTTACAGATATAGGGAAAAGAATGAAAGCATCCAACTATGTTAAAAGAGAGTCTTCATTTGTAATCAAGAAAAATGCACAGGAAATAATGCCTTCATTAGATATGGACGATATAATTCTTTTTCAGGGAATTATAGACTGTTATTTTTATGAGGATGATGAAGTTGTTATACTTGATTACAAAACTGATGAAATAATTGGAGGAAATCCGGAATCCGCAAAGAATGAATACCGGACACAGATATTGTCTTACAGGGAGGCAGTGGAAAAAATAACCGGCAAGACTGTAAGGGCATGCTACCTGTATTTATTTGATATAGGACAGGCTGTTGAGATTAGCTGAAAATAATTAGGGGGAGAACCACAGGGTTCTCCCTTTGCTATCTGCGTTTTCTTTGTTTAATTCGAATTGGTCTTTGAATATCTTTTTTTTCATTGTAGTTGTTTTTGTGTTCCTCATAGTTTACTGCCTTTTCATATTGTTCAAAATGATTATTTTCATAGTTTCTGTCATAATAGGAATCAGGCGGTGTGTTTGCCGGCCTTTCAAGGTTGTTGCTATTATAGTTATTGCTTTGAGCTTCTTCTTTTTTGTATTCCGTATCATCATAGGGTAAGTAAGACTCATTTTTTAATTCTATCTTTTCAGGACCTTTTTCGTAGGAATTACCTGCTGCGGTTTCGTCATGGCTTACTGAATCGGGTTTCATGCTATTCATAATTGGCATGAAAGTTTCCATCAGGCTGTTTAAATCAATACCGCTGTTGTCAGAAGAACTTGCATCTTTATTGCCTGTATTCTTTGAAATAGATGAAAGCATCTCATTGATATTTACATTTTTCAGCATATCATTTAAATCCGTATTTTTAAACATATTAGAAGCAACTGTTCCCATGATTTTTTCCATATTCGTTGCTATGAGAGGCTGAGCGATCATTTTGCCTATGGGCATACTTCCGCTCTTCATTAATGCCGTCATCATATCAGCAGGAGATTTAGCATTCATGGATTCAATGGGTCTAAAAGTCTGTGCTTTGTTTAAAAAAGAGTACATTCCAATCAAAGTGCTAAGTTTTTCAAAAGGAGGCAGGTATGTATTTACTTTAGTAACTGTTTGCGGCGTGGTCAGCGGTGCGACAGTGCGGACCATGCTTATTATGCTTTCCAGTTTCTGAGGGTCTGCCATTAAGCCGGAAGTCATGTTTTTTGTAGTTCCGGACAGTTTTGAAGCCATATCATTCATTTGTGGGCTTCCTGAAATATATTTTGCAGCCAGTAAGTATAATAATATTTGAACAGGAATAATATCACCTTCTTAAATCATATTTAGTATTACATTTTATTCATGCATCATGATTGTGTTACATATATTATGTATTCCAAATAACAAAAATGTAATCTAATTATCATGCAGGCATATTATATAATAGGAATGGAGGTATGCAGATGTCTAAAATTTTTAAGAGCTTCGATGACAATGATATAAACAAAATCACTGAAAGCAAGGAATTTAAAAGGGTTGCTAAGGATAAAAATATTAATGATTTTGTAAATAATGAGCAATTTAAAAAATTCAAAGATAATTATAATGGTAAATCAGAAGATGAAATCCTTAAAGACGCTAAAACTATGAGCCATAAGCTCAGGGAACAATATGGAGAGGAAGAATACAATAAAAAAATTCAGGATTTAAAAAACTTCGAAATGTTTTTAAACCCTGAACAGAGAAAGAAAATGAAGAAATTTCTTGACAGCATAAAATAAAAAAATCCGAAGGGGAGACCCTTCGGATTTTTATCAGGATTTTGGATGATCAGTTTCCGTTCTCATGCTTTTTCTTTCAAGCTCCTTATCCTTTTGTCTCTTCCATGAGTGAAGAATTAATGCTATGGTAACAACACCATAGGAGAAAAACATTCTGAAGTATTCACCAATCATAGCCTGCCCGGTCAGGTACTTACCTGCGACAGGCATTACCAGAAACATCAGATGGAATATAATTGTACCAATCACAGCATTTGGGATTGTGGCGTTAACAACAGATGCACCTCCCACCAGTAGTGATGCTGCTGCAAAAAGTGCAGCCTGGTCTGCTCCGTTATAGGTATTCAGAGTTCCTATATTTTGAAGATAGATAATCTGACCATATCCGGCAAGCACCGTTGATATGATGATTGACTGAATACGTGTTTTTTCAACATTAATACCTGCTGAATTAGCAACAACCATGTCCTGTCCTACGGCTCTCATGTCTTGACCAAGCTTGGTTTTTCTGAACCACCTTGTAAAAAAGCAAAGAACAATAATAATTAAAAATGTTCCTATGGGTAAATTGATTCCCTTGATTTTAAAAAGGAGCAAGTTGTCAAAACCCTTGGCTGTGGGTAAATCCAGTGCGTTCCTAATTCCATATCCCCTTGATAAAAGCAGGTTCGGACTTTTAAAAGGAATCAAATTTCCGCAAAGGTATAAAAGAAAAAATTGATACAACCCTGCAATGAAAAAACCAAGTATCATGGAAGTAATCATTTCACGTCCTTTTGCTCTGTTCAACACCAGTCCGCCGAAATATCCAAGAGCTATTGAAATTGGTGTTGAAAGAAGTGCAGCAAGGAGAAGACCCTGCCAGCCTGTAATTCCCCAGTCTGTAATAAATATTAAGGCAATCTGACCTGCCATGGCGCCTAATCCTAAACCGAAATTTATACCCATTCCGGCCATTATTGGCAGCAGCAGTGAAAGCACAATGAAAGTATTTCTTACTAATCTCGTTACTATCTGATCTGCCAAGTATACACCTGAAAATCTGGAAAGCGGAATACCAACCATACTGATTATCAGAAACATTAAAGGCACTATACTGCCGGTAAGCATTCTTTGTATTTTGTTTTTGTCTCTCATATTATTTACCTCCTTTGCCTCTGGTAAGAGCATATACAATGAGCCCGTTGGTTACAATAATTCTTATTACTTCTGAAATATCAATATTTATTGCACTGTTAACCACAGAAGGAGTCATTGTCAGTATTCCCTGAAATAAAAGTGTTCCTATGATAACATTTGGGATTGTAGCCTTGTTAACAGAGGCACCTCCCAGCAGAATAGCAGCAACCGAAGGAAATGCAAATGCCTGGGGGGCATTGTACATCTGGATAAATCCAAAGCTCTGCTCATAAACAATCATACCTACTGATGCAATCATTGTGGAAAGCATTACGGAAATGATACGCATTTTATTTATGTTTATTCCGGATGCCCTTGCATACTCAGGGTTAGAGCCAACCGCTGTCATAGCTGTACCTGTCTTTGTTTTAAAGAATATCCAGACAAATAGAGCCATCACTGCAAACAATAAAATCATTCCGGTAGGAACAGTGAAATGTTCTGTAACCTTTATTTTTCCAAAATCATTGAGGACATGAATCCAGTAATCCTTTACGCTTATGGTTGTACGAAGTCCTTCACCCTTGAAGCCCTGCACAGATGCGGGGTTTCTGAATGGAAGCACTATCCACATTATGTTCATAAGAAATACAAATGAAAAGCCTACATATGTTGCGATAATCATTTCATCACCTTTAACACGGTTTAATAATGCACCATAGAAAAATCCAAATATTGCAGCAAAGAATATACCGACAACAAATGCTACAGCTATACCGGCAAAACCTGTCAGGTTAAATTCCAGACTGATTACCGCACCAAGCATTCCTGCTATTAATCCAAGTGGTATTCCAAAATTAAGACCGCATCCGGACTGTATCATGGGAACCATGGACAGAACCATAATTGAATTCATTCCAAAACGGACTATAACGTCATTTATGGATGTGTCAACTCTGACTCCCACAAACGGTGCTGCAATGAACAGAACCAGAAGTAACAGCCCTATAATAATACGCGGCCATCCGAAGTTCTTAATAAACTTATTTATCGCAACCATATTTTTTCACCCTTTTCATTAATCTTGTACTCTCCGGACATTAATAACCCAAACTCAGTTGCTTCTGTATCCGGCGGTAATATGCCATATATTTCTCCCTCGCAGACAATAGCTATACGGTCACTTATGGACCTTAACTCTTCCAGCTCGGAAGAAACAATGACTATAGTGGTATTGTTCTTTTCGTTGTATTCTTTCAATGCGTTTAAAACCAGCTCCTTGGCACCTACATCAATACCTCTTGTAGGTTCCGACACGAACAATAGCTTTGGATTTGTGGCAAAAGCCTTGGCAAGGCACACCTTTTGCTGGTTGCCGCCTGATAAGTTTCGTGCCTTTTGTTTTTCGTCGGTACACTTTATCTCCAGTTGATCTATATATTCATGGGCACATTGCCTCATGGATTTATCATCTCTTATCTTAATCAGACCTCCTAAATAACTTTTAAGGAATCTGTTTTCAACCTGCATGGCATTGAACGTTATATTCCAGTCAATAGGCTCATCAAGTAAAAGCCCTACTCCTCGCCGATCTTCTGATACAAAGGAAATTCCTCTTTTCAGTGCTTCCAGGGTATTATTCAGAGGGAGAGGTTCATTCTCGAAAAATATTTCTCCTCCACTTTCAAAAATACCCATTATTCCATTGGGCAGTCCCAGCTTGCCCTGTCCAGCCAGACCTCCTATACCTAATATCTCACCACGTCTGACCTTTAAGGAAACATTGTTTATAGATTCGCCGGGCATATCCACCCACAGGTTTTTTGTTTCGAATATAATATCTTCTTCTTGAATTCTTTGTGAGTTTGCAGAGTGTTCAATTTGAGTATTTATATCCCTGCCAACCATCCACTTTGCTATTTGTTCGATTTCAACGCCCTCTACAGGACATTCGACTACCACAAGACCATCCCTTAGAACTACCATGGTATCACAAACAGAAGTTATTTCACGAAGTCTGTGGGAGATGAAAATAATCGAAACGCCGATGTCTGACAAACGTTTGATTGACCCAAGGAGTATATCTGCTTCAGATTCGGTGAGAACTGCGGTAGGCTCATCCAATATTATAAGTTTAACTTGATCACGCTTGATTTCTCTGGCTATTTCAATAAACTGCTTATACCCCACAGGTATATCTTCCACCAGAGTATTTGTATTCATAGAAACGCCCAGGATATTTATTGCATCCTTGGCTTCTTTATCTATGGCTTCAAAGTCAAGGGTTTCGTATTTTTTCCCAAAGGTTCTTGAAATAATACTTGATTTGGTTTTTTCCATATTTAACAAAATGTTTTCAGCTACTGTAAACCCGGGTATAAGAGAAAATTCCTGATGTACCATTCCAATACCTGCGTTTAAAGCATCCACAGGATTATTGAAGTTGATTTTTTTATCATCAAAAATAATTTCTCCATCATATCCACCGGTTTCTGCTATTACATCCATTCCAAATAAAATATTCATAAGCGTGGATTTACCTGCGCCGTTTTCTCCGACTAAACCCAGTATTTTACCCTTTTCCAGGGAAAAATTTATATCTTTAAGCACTACATTGTCGTCATACTTTTTCCCAACGTTTGTTAATTTAAGCAATACATTTGTTGCGGACATTGTTTCACCTCTTAACGTTAATATGAATATATAGAACGATCTTTAGATCGTTCTATATACAACAGATGTTAATTATTTTAAATTTTTGTATTTTTCCGGAACTACTTCGTCTGCATTTCCAAGATATCCCTGACCGAATACGTAAGTATCCTGATAAATCATTACGTGATTTTTGGCTTCCTCAGATGTAACCTTGTTGTAGTATAAAGAACCGTTCCATTTTGAGCCGGGAGTATACATGGAGAATGCTTCCAGAACATCATTTAGGTTATCCTTTTCCATTGTTCCCTCAGTTACCTGCTTACCGTATTCAACCAGCGCCTGTGTTGCAGAATAACCGTATGAGTATGCCCATGTACCCATTCTGCCGCTGCCGCCTGCATCAACTACAGCCTGTTCAACCTTTTTAAGTATTGCAGGCCAGTCTCCTGCTTCTTCCTTCAATTCGATTCCGAAAGCACCGGGATATCCCATTATAGGTGAAGGTAAATCAGGTTCTACGAAAATTGCTCCAAGTTCAGCAACCATTTTCAGCAATGGCTCAGTCTGGGCGTCATTTGTTGCAAAGAATGCTGTATTCTTGCCATATTTTTCAACCCAGGCAGGCATCTGCTCAAGTATGAACTGCTGTGCTCCGGGTATTCCCACGTCGCTCATGGGGTCAGGAGCTGTTTCGAACTCAAATTTAAGTCCTAAATCCTTGCAGGCTTCTTCCATTATATTTCTTCTTTCTGACAGAAGTTCAACACTCATGTGTCTCGGGAATGAAATGTGTACAAAAGTATCTGCTCCCATTTTTTTAGCAGCCAATATCATTAAATATCCTCTGTTAATGTTATCTGGGTCTACAACTAAATCTGCAGCTCCTTCAATCATCGCAACATCTTCCTGAGAAGAGTTGGCAAGAAGAAGTATATCAGGTCTTCGATCCCTTATTTGCTTAAATGCAGCAACAGTTCCCGGAACAGCCTGGTTTACAACTATTGCCTTCATATCAGGGTCATCGGACAGTCCTACAATCTGAGCAATGGTAGTTTCTGCTTCCTGCATAAAATTGTCGGGATAAGTAACATGTTTTATCATGCCTCCCTGGTCTGCATCACCATATTTTTCAATCATGGCTTCAGCTCCACGAAGCTCATCCTCTCCCTGAGAAACCGTACCCGTCACAATACCGATGTGAAAATTGCTGCTGTTTTCTCCATTCCCTGCATTACCTGTGTTTTCTCCGCCGGGATTATTAGCTCCGCCGCCACATGCAGCTAAACTAAGTACCATAGCTAAAGCAAGTATAATACTTATTACTTTTTTTGACATTTTAAGTCCTCCCTTTGTTAGTTTGTAGATTGAAATCATTCTTGTTGGTATTATGAAATCGTTTCTACTATGATATTTTATTATATTGCACATACTTTGTCAATTGTTATTCTTTGCACTAATAAAAGTAATAAAAGTAATAAAAGTTAAACAGTTGCGAAACGCATATTATTGAGATATAATCAGTTTAATTGTTAGCATGGAGGAAAAAATGAAGGATAATGTATTGATACTTGCCATAGAGTCATCCTGTGATGAAACTGCTGCTTCGGTAATTGAAAACGGCAGGAATGTTTTGTCAAATATAATATCATCACAAATAGAAATTCATAAGGAATATGGGGGAGTGGTTCCGGAAGTAGCTTCAAGGAAGCACATTGAAAATATAAATGATGTGGTTGAAGAGGCTTTAAAAAAAGCGGAAATTGACAGTGAAAAAATAGATGCAATAGCAGTTACCTATGGCCCCGGATTGGTGGGAGCATTATTAGTCGGGGTCAATTTCGCAAAAGGTCTTTCCTATGCTTGGAATAAGCCGCTGATAGGAGTTAATCACATTGAAGGGCATATAAGTGCAAATTATATCCAGGATAAAAGTCTGGAGCCTCCATTTATATGCCTGGTGGCATCAGGAGGGCACACTCATTTAGTATATGTCCGAGATTACGGAGAGTATGAAATAATGGGTAAGACAAGAGACGATGCTGCGGGGGAGGCGTTCGATAAGATAGCCAGATCTATAGG
>ENA-UOOR01002209-UOOR01002209.1-fermentation-metagenome-genome-assembly--contig:-NODE-2209-length-20323-cov-5.587280_pt1 | contig 20323 bp, 21 predicted proteins | sample MGYA00245780_ERZ724029 | MGnify/ENA primary metagenome ERZ724029 (study PRJEB28704, sample SAMN03018315) | fermentation metagenome | biome: anthropogenic terrestrial biome; feature: soil; material... | reverse complement strand
ATACTCTGTCTTTTTGAGTTCCAATTTTTTCGGTTCTTAACTTAATGACATTGGGGGTTACCTCCTCTTTTTATGAAGCATGGCTATCTTTAGAAGCCTTACTATCAGTAATATAAAAGCCATTTGTTTTATATATTACACCTACGCCGCCAGAGATTATTCTTTTAACTGGTTTATTACATGTAGGGCATGATTCTAGTGGCTTGTCCTTCATCTCTTGAAAAAGCTCGAATTTACCACAATTAGGGCATTTATATACGTATGTGGGCATCTTTAGTACCTCCTAGTTTATAATTTATACCAAGACTACAATAATTGAAGGGGCACTATAATGCCAGAGCATTAAGGCACCCCAACCCTAAGGATTATATTAGTATGATCCTACAAAAAAGGCAAGAGCTATAAATTGCTTAATAACAAGCTTCTTTGACGTGCTTCATATAGGTTTCCCAAAGTTTTAGAGAAACAGGTCCTGGTACGCCAGTACCTATTTTTTGTCCATTAACCTCGGTTACTGATAGTACTTCTAACCCAGTGCTACACAACATAACTTCATCAGCTTTTAGTACTTCAGGAAGAGTTAAGACTTTCTCTTCGACTTTGAAATCACATTCATGAGCGACCTCTAGAACTTTAGCCCGCGTAATTCCTGGGAAGATATAAGGAGAAAGAGGTGGTGTCATAAGTGTGTCATCTTTGAAATAAAAGAGATTGCTAGAACCACCTTCAACTATGCCAATACCAGCTCTATCGTAAAGGACATCGTCTACATGATGATCTTTAGCCGCTTGTTTGGCAAGAATATTGGCTAAAGCACTTAAGGCTTTGATGTCGCAATGTAGCCAACGAATATCAGGTATAGTAACTACTCTAGCCCCTCTAGCCCTGACTTCAGCAGATGGCTTAGCAGCAGGTTGTGGGTTCATTACCAAAGTGGGTTTGATGTTTTCAGGGAAAGAGTGTTGTCTGACAGCTTGACCTCTAGTGATTTGCATGTAAATGTAGTCATCTTTTAAATTATTGCGTTTAGCTGTTTCTAAAGCAATTTCCATTAACTCTTTTTCTGTCCAAGGGATATCAATTCTAATTACTCTAGCACTTTCCATTAAACGCTCTACGTGTTCTTTTAACAAAAAAGAATTACCATTATACCAGTGAACGACTTCGTAAACTCCATCGCCAAAGTTAAAACCTCTATCTTCAGCTGAGACCACTGCTTGGTTAGCAGGGACAAACTGGCCATTCACATAAAATATACGTTCCAAGGTTACTCCTCCCAAATCAGTTATTTATACTTCTTTCCTTTATTCTGCCCTAAACTATAAGCTTCCTTGTTTACTATTCTTCAGATTAGCCTTTTTTACTAAAATATGCAACTACCGTATGAGTTATTAAAGTAAACAGAAAAGGTTTCACTGTCTAAAACGTAGCTTTAACGAAAAAGTACTTCATTTAAGCAGGAAAGACCTTTCTATTGTAAAAAACTATTGGATAGTGAGTAGTGCTATTTGAACGGAGGTAACTAATGTAATGAAACGTTTTTATACTATACTTTTAATTTTTGTTCTAAGTTTTTCCACAATCGCTATGGATTTAATAAACTTAGCAGGTGTGGTTAATGGAGGGAAAGTACTAGTAAGTGACCCGCCTAAAGAACAAGTTGCTTTAGGTACAATTATCGATGGAGTCACTGGTAACGGCGGTTTATTACTAACAATTTCCCAAGCAAAAGCAGGAAGAATTCTTTTAGAAATTGGTGGAAATAGTTTGAATACCGTAGAACAAGCAGTACTAACGGTTCAAGTAGCAGAGAAAAATCCCAACGAAGCCTGTGAAGTTAAAATTTCGACAGCAACGAAACCTGAAGGACCTTTTGTGGAAGCCGGTAGACTAGGACTACCACACTCAGGGACACGTGGGACTGTCTTTGAGACCCAAAAAGCTAAATATGTCTTACTAGAGTTTATCTCCAATTCTGAGGAATTAGAAAATGTTTTAGTAGAAGAGGTCGAGTTATACGGATTGCCACTTGAAGAACAGCCAGAACCTCCGACACGTATAGCAACGAAAGATAATTTGAGCCTATTTAATCATTTAGGTTTAGAGATATCATGGGCTATTACTGATTTTAGAATATTAACCCCCAAGCCAATTTCGTTAGAAGGTTATCCAAAGATAAATCCTCAAACAGATGATATAACGATTCGTTTTAACGTAGATGGTAGACTCACAGGCAGAATAAATATTACTGGACAACTGTCAATTCCTAGTGGTTGGGAAAAACTATTTCTTCCAGAAACTGTTTATGTGCGTTGTTATTACACACAAGACGATAGAGAGTGGCTTGTCGGCGGTAAGACTATCATTGTTAACGAGATCGCTAACGAGGTAGATCTTACACTATCCTTGGGTGAAAACTATAGTTGGCCTTTAGGGAAATATAGGGTAGAGATTTTTATAGGCACTGATACCTTACCATTATCAAGTTATTTTGGAATTGAGGAGGTTAAGGAAAATGCTGATCCTACCGTGGTTAGTCCCAGAAGATCCGAGTAGTTTTGCAGCGTTGAAGAAAGCTTTACCGTCTCTAGAACGAGTTAGTCCATGCTATTTTAGCTTGAACGCAGATTTTGATCTTAAAACAGCTTTGGATCCTAACAAGGAAACATTAAAGTCTTTAGGTCTTAAACTGTATCCTTTAGTAGTTAACGAAGGGTTTAAACCAGATGTAGCTCGTGTTTTATTGGAAACAGCCGAGGCTAGGAAAAAAACTGCTGATATTCTCATGAACAAAGTGATGGAAGAAAACTACCCAGGACTCAACGTTGATTTTGAGGGACCTTTCGGTCAGTGGCGAAGTGAGTATAGTGAATTTATTGCTCTACTAGCTGAAATGCTACACAAAGAAGGTAAAGAAATCTCAGTTGATGTAGTTTCACAAACCAAAGAACCTACACCAGAGCATTCCTGGGCGTATCCATTTGAGTACCAAAAACTAGGATCGGTGGTAGACTATCTGGTGCTTATGGGTTATGACTATTCGAGTACTTTTAGTCCTCCAGGTCCAGTAGCACCTAATGATTGGCTTAGAGCAGTAAAGGCTTATACTATTAGTCAAGTTCCAGGGCAAAAGGTTATCTTAGGTTTACCATTTTATGGTAGGCATTGGACAATAGAACCAGATGGTTCTTATTCAAAAGGACGAGGTATAAAATATAAACAAGCGATGGAGTTAGCAAGTGAATGGCGAGTTAAACCAGTACTCCATGAATCTGGATGTCGCTATATCGATTATAAGTACCCTGATAATAGTCGTGAGCAAATCTTTTTTGAAGATAGAACTACTTTATTAGAAAAAATTAAGATTGCAGATGGCTTAGCTGGCATAGCTTTTTGGCGATTAGGTCAAGAAGACGAAAATATTTGGGATTACCTCTAACTTCGATGGAGAAAAAGAATATTAAAATAAGCCTTGGGGGAACCCAAGGCTTATTGCTAATTAACCTTATTCACAACTAACAGGTAAAGAACCTGCGGCATTAATCCTGCCTGTTAAGACTTCCCAGGCAGCAGCTAAAGAACATTGTCTATAGCTATAAGTTGCTAGATAGCCATCTACAAGAGGTGCTAGAACCCTATATTCATAGGGTGTTCTTAATCCTACGGCAAAAACAGGACCTTTTCTTGTTAACGATTTAATGATCTCTAATTGGGATTGGTAACGGTGGGCATCCATTGTGGTAACCACAAAGATATCCCCATCGAGAGAGTCAAGAGTTTTTAAAGCTGTGTCAAGATCTGAGAAAGGTAAAGTTATACGTGAATAGGCTGCTTCGCCTGCTGCATATCCAAGTGTAGTGGGATTAACAGCGACATCTTCTGCTATTGTAGTTGCTTGAGCTTGTAGATCGATAATAGTAATGCGACCTTGTAGAGGCAACAATTCTTCACCTTTAACTAAAGTTTGGGAGCTTCTGGCTAGCGTGGTGGCCATGTTAAGGCTTTCAGGGGCCATCAAAGGTGAAGGTGATTCTTTTAGCCAATTTTGTTGTAGAATACCGAAATCTGCTTTGGCTTTAAGAATTCTTAGTACAGATTGGTTAAGACGCTCTTCACTGATACGTCCGGATTTAACTGCCTCAATTAAAGCTTCATATGCTTCGAGTTGCACTGAAGGTGTATGACTAATTAAGACCATGTCTGCGCCAGCTTCAATAGTTTTAATAGCACCTTCTACTGTACCAAAAGTATCAGCAATAGCCTTCATTTCCATACAGTCTGTAAGAATAAGTCCTTCAAAACCTAACTCTACCCGTAAAAGGTCAGTTAAAACATGGTGAGAAAGAGTGGCTGGAACAGTTGTATCAGGTTCAAAGGCAGGGAAAACTACGTGAGCTGTCATGATAGCTCTAAGGCCTTTGTTAATAGCATCTTGAAAAGGAAGTAATTCTACATTGCGTAAACGCTCTTTATTATGAGCTACTACAGGTAGGTTGCGATGGCTATCTTGATCTGTGTCACCATGCCCTGGGAAATGCTTACCGGTTGCAACTACTTGAGCGTCCTGTAGACCTAAAGCTAGAGCTGAGCCGAGGTTAGCAACTAATTTAGGTTCTTCGCCAATAGATCGCAAGCCGATAACTGGATTTTGCGGATTGTTATTAACATCGAGTACAGGAGCTAGGTTCATGTTAATGCCTAATTGGTAGAGCTCTTCGCCAGTTATTTTGCCAGCTTGGTAAGCAAGAGTTGACGATCTAGTGGCTCCTAGAGCCATATTGCCAGGGAAAACTGTAACGCCTTTGGCGATTCGCATAACAGAACCGCCTTCTTGGTCTGTAGAAATAAATAAAGGGATAGAACTTAATTTTTGTAGTTCATTGCTTAAAGTACGGACCCCAGTGGTATCCTCGATATTACGGCTAAAATAGATAACCCCACCAGGTTTTATTTCCTTTAAATGGGCTTTAGTTTCCTGACTTAGCGTAGGAGAAGGAATACCAATATGCAACAGTTGTCCTACCTTCTCTTCTAGGGAAAGAGAGTTTAAGATACTAACTACATCCGACAAGATAGATACCCTCCTTTATTAGGACAAAGCTTGAGCTTTTGAGAAAGCTAGAAGTCCTCCAGCTTTTATAATTGCTATTTGTCTGGGAGTGAGAGAGGCAACAAGTTTAATAGTTGCACCTTTATTAGTATTTAAGGCGAGAACTTCACCACTAGTTAAAGCATTCTTAAGATCACTTATTTGGAGAACATCACCTGCAGCGATTAATTCATAATCAGTAATGTTAGCAAATTCCAAAGGTAAAATGCCAAAGTTAATTAAGTTAGCTTTATGAATACGAGCAAAGGATTGAGCAATGACAATTTTAACCCCTAAATACATAGGTGCTAAGGCTGCATGTTCACGGCTTGATCCTTGACCATAATTTTGGCCACCTACAATAATACTCCGACCTAACTCTTTAGCTCTTTTGGCAAAGTTAGCATCTAAAGCAGCGAAGACAAATTCACTAATGGCAGGGATATTAGATCTTAAAGGCAAAACTTTGGCTCCTGCTGGCATAATGTGGTCAGTAGTAATGTTGTCGCCAACCTTAATACTCACAGGTAAACTAAAACTTTCCGGTAAAGGTTCGCCTAGGGGCACAGGTTTAATATTCGGCCCCCTAAGGACTTCGACCTTTTCAGGTTCATTAGCGGGAGGAATAATCATATTATCATCAGCCAAATACTTTTCAGGCAACCCTATAGGGATAAATTCGCCTAAAGTTCTCGGATCAGTGAGCTTACCGGTAAGGGCTGTAGCAGCTGCAGTTTCTGGGCTAACAAGATATACCTTAGCATCTTTAGTTCCCGAACGGCCTTCGAAGTTGCGATTAAATGTTCTTACTGAAACAGCGCCACTTTTAGGCGCTTGCCCCATGCCAATACAAGGGCCACATGCTGATTCTAAGATACGAGCGCCTGCAGTGATTAAGTCAGTTAGTGCTCCGTCTCGGGCTAACATTGCTAATACTTGTTTTGAACCACAAGAGATCACTAAACTAACATCAGGATGGACTGTTTTGCCTTTTAAAATCTCAGCTACTCTTTTCATATCAATAAAAGAAGAGTTAGTGCAGCTACCAATAGCCACTTGATTGACCTTGATATCTAAATCTTGGACTTTTTTAATATTATCGGGAGAATGAGGGCAAGCAGCGAGAGGTTCTAGCTTAGCTAGGTCAATAACAATAGTTTCATCATATATAGCATTATCATCAGCAGTGAGAGGAACATAGTCTTTCTCACGTCCTTGGGCGTGGAGAAAGAGTCTGGTTTGTTCATCGGAAGGGAAGATTGATGTTGTTGCACCAAGTTCGGCACCCATATTAGTAATAGTGGCTCTTTCGGGGACAGTTAACGTTTTAACTCCCTCACCACTATATTCCATTATGCGATTTAAGCCACCTTTAACACTAAGCAGAGAAAGAAGATGTAAGATAACATCCTTAGCAGAGACCCAGGGCTTTAAACTGTTTTTTAATTCTACACGTACTACCTTGGGCATAGTAAGATAAAATGGTTGACCAGCCATAGCTACAGCAACGTCTAGGCCGCCAGCACCAATAGCAAGGGCGCCGATACCGCCTCCAGTTGGTGTATGGCTATCCGAACCTAAGAGGGTTGCACCAGGCTTCCCAAAACGCTCTAGGTGCACTTGATGGCAGATGCCATTACCGGGACGACTAAAGCAGATACCATGTTTAGCAGCTACTGTTTGTAAGAAGACATGATCATCGGCGTTACGGAAGTCTGATTGTAATGTATTGTGATCTACATAGCTAACAGATAGGTCGGTTTTTACCTTGGGTATACCCATCGCTTCAAATTGAAGGTAAGCCATTGTACCTGTAGCATCTTGAGTTAAGGTTTGATCGATTTTTATGCCAATCTCTGTACCTGTAATCATTTCGCCTGAAACTAAATGTGCTCGGATAATTTTTTGAGTTAAATTTAAACCCATTTTGACACCTCCGGAAAAACGAGTTTTAATAATTTTACATGAGATTTGTTAAACTTCCTACCCCTAAACGGTGTATACTTGTTTTAGTAACAAAGAAAGGATGCGATTTAATGGAAATTGCTCTATTTGAGCCAGAAATACCACAAAATACAGGGAATATAGCTAGATTGGTGGCTGCAGCAGGAGTTGATCTGAATTTAGTAGGAGCCCTAGGATTTCATCTCAGTGATAAGTTGGTCAAAAGAGCAGGCATGGATTATATTAATCTAGCTTCGATAAAAAGGACCTTATCGCTTGAGGAACTTTATGTTAATAAAAATGGGCGTATTTGGCTTGCGACAACCAAAGGCGCCCAGCGCTATAGTAATGTAAAGTTTGCCGATGAGGATACAATTTTGTTTGGTCCTGAGAGCCGAGGACTGCCTAAAGATCTTTTAGAGACACACCCAGAAGATTGTATTCGTATTCCTATGTTACCAAATTTAAGGTCATTAAATCTTGCCAATTCAGTAGCTATTGTCCTTTATGAAGCTTTGAGGCAATTAGATTTCCCCAATCTTATTCCTTAACAGTATTATCTCCTGAAGGAACCAATCCTTTGTAGAGAATAAAATAAAGTACACCTGTGATTATTGGGTAGTGAACAATTCGAGATATGAGTCTCGTAGGCAAGAGTGCAATATAGGCTTTACCGGTTATCATACTTACCCATAATGTATTAAGGAAAACATGACCAAGTAGTTCTGTAACTCCAACAACGATAATTAAATTTAGTAGTGTTATGTGGCGTTTCCTGAGTAAAAAACCGGGTATAAAGCCAACTAATGCAGCTGTTAAAGTGAAACCAGGGAAATAAGCTCCTCCCATCGGATTTATTAGATAGCCCACCATATCAGCTACTGCACCAGTAGAAAATCCGTACCAGGGACCTAAAATAATACCCGAAAGCATAATGGGGATGGTACCTAGGGAGATTCTAAAAGAACCTACACTATAACCAAAGAAACGTGTTAAAACAACAGCTAAAGAGGCTAAAAGACTAGCTAAAATCAGTTTTCTAATCTTCATGTTAAACCACTTCCTTAAGAGATGGCTGTTTTGGCTAAATTATACCACAGATTATTCTTTGTCAAGAACAATTAAATTACTTCTTATTATCTTACCGAAAGCCCAGCTAAAAAGCGACAGTTGGTTGACTGAAGATGCTAAAAAGTGATAAACTTATGCTGATATTTGTGTTAAAGAGCCACACTGCTGGCCTTTTTTTACTGTAATAATAAATAGACAGGGGAGAGAGTTGGCAATGAATATCCTAGTTATTAACAGTGGAAGTTCGTCCTTGAAATATAAGCTTTTCAATATGGACGACGAAAAAGTACTTGTTTCTGGAGTAGCTGAAAGAATCGGTGGCGAAAACTCTTTTATTAAACATGAAAACCATGAAAAGGTAGTTATAAATGTGGATCTACCTAATCATAAAGTTGCTTTGAAAGAAGTACTTAATTTACTTATGGATCCTGTACATGGAGCTATAAAAAGTTTGGACGAGATTGATGCAGTAGGTCATAGAGTACTACATGGACAGGAAAGGTTTTCTGAGTCTGTGCTTTTAGACCAAGAAAAGGTTGATACTCTAAAGACCTTTATTGAAATGGGTCCTTTACACATGCCTGCCAATATAGGCGGCATTGAAGCCTGTTTTAGTTTAATGCCCAACACTCCTCAAGTTGCTGCCTTCGATACAGCTTTTCATGCTACAATTCCGCCTAAGGCTCACTTATATGCTTTACCTTATGAAATTTATGAGAAATATAAAGTACGTCGTTACGGTTTCCATGGTACAAGCCATAAGTTTGTCTCAAATAAAGCAGCTCGTTTTCTCAGGAAACCTCTAGAAGAACTTAAGATGATCACCTTGCATCTAGGAAATGGTTCTTCAATTGCTGCTATTAAAGATGGTCATTGCATTGATACTTCAATGGGCTTTACCCCTTTGGAAGGTTTAGTAATGGGTACCCGTTGTGGCGACATGGATCCTGCCATTGTACCATTTTTAGGTAAGAAACTTAATATGACCCCAGATGAAGTAGATGACCTTATGAATAAAAAGAGTGGCTTGAAAGGCTTTACAGGACTTTCTAATGACATGAGGGATATTCAAGCTGCTAAAGATGAAGGAAACAAACTAGCACAGCTAGTTTATGATATGTTTATCTATAGAATTGTAAAATATATCGGCGCTTATACCGCAGCTTTAGGTGGACTTGATGTGATGGTATTTACCGCAGGTATTGGCGAAAATGATTACGAAGCACGCCGTGATATCTGCCGTGAATTAAAGTTTATGGGTGTGGCTATTGACGAAAAACTAAACGATGGCTTAAGAGGCAAAGAAACAAGGCTTACAGCTGCAGATTCTAAAGTAGAGGTTTTATTAGTACCAACTAACGAAGAACTCTCTATTGCTCTTGATACCTATAGATTAGTTAACGGTAAGTAATATTTAGCTAACTAGGGGATGGCAAAAGTGAATGTTAAAAAAGCTATAGCAGAATGTGGTAAGCAAATTGTTGATTTAGGTCTTGTAAAAGCAACCTCAGGTAATATATCCTATCGAGGAACAGATAGCTTTTTCATTACACCTTCTGGTTATCCTTTAAATATGTTAACAGCAGAGGAAATTGTCGAGGTAGAAGCAACTGGGCAAGCAATCGAAGTTAAAGAGGGAGTTTTTGGTCCATTAAAGCCTTCGATGGAAACGGGTTTACACTTAGCAGTTTATAAGGCTCATCCTGAGGCTAAAGCGATTGTTCATGCTCACCCTCTGTATGCTACTTTACTTGGTACAATTATGGAGATAAGGCCAGTAACCTATGAAGCTGCATGTTTTATTTATCCCATAAATTATGTTCCACCACTTTTGCCTGGTAGCAAGGAATTAGCTACTTATGTGGGGAATACAAAAGCCAATGTAATAGTACTAAAAAACCATGGTGTTGTTGTCTGGGGTGAAACTCTTACTGAATGCGTATTTAGAATGCAGGTAATGGAAGAGAATGCAGAACAACTATATTTAGCAGAAAGCCTAGGGTATCACCCAGTTGTTTCGGAAGAAGATATTTTTAAACTTAAAATAAAGGAGTAATGAAAAAAGAATGAAGCGCTTGTCTTATCTAAGCCTGGCTATTGCTTTAGTCTGCCTAGCAACAATGATGATTCAGGTGCCGGTCCCTGCTACCAAAGGTTTTCTTAATTTAGGTGATAGTTTAGTTATTACCTTAGCTATAGTATTCGGAGCTCGCTTTGGTTTTTGGGCTGGTGCTCTAGGGTCTGCTTTAGCTGATATATTAACTGGTTATTTGCATTGGGCACCTTGGACCTTTATTATTAAAGGTTTTGAAGGGTTAATAGTTGGCGCAATTGCTTCTAAATCGTTTCGAGAAAAGAATTCGATTGATTATAAAACAGGTATAGGTGTCTTTTCAGGTTCTATGTTTATGGCTTTTGGTTATTTAATAGCCGGAGCTGTAATGTATGGTTGGGCAGCATCTTGGGTTGATATGCCAGCTAATTTAGTACAAGGTATTGGTAGCGCAGTCATTTCCATTCCTGTGCTATATGCATTAAGAAAAATACCAGCAATTTTTGGAAGCTGGGAAAAGAAAATCTAGCTAGGGAAAGGGGTCGAACAGTGCATCGTGTAACATTAATTCCCGGAGATGGAATAGGTCCTGAAATTACTGCTGCAGTTCAAGAGATATTAGCTAAAGCGAAAGCACCAATTGAATGGGATGTGGTCTTAGCAGGTGAGGTAGCTCTAGAAAAAGAGGGAGATCTCTTACCCCTTACCACGCTACAATCTTTATCTCAAAACAAAGTAGCGCTTAAAGGCCCAATAACTACACCAATTGGCTCTGGTTTTCGTAGTATCAATGTATCCTTAAGACAAAAATTTTCCTTATATGCTTGTGTACGTCCTTATAAAAACATTCCCGGTGTAGCATCGCGTTATGAGAATGTTGACATTGTAGTTGTACGTGAGAATACAGAAGACCTTTATAAGGGAATCGAATTTGCTCCAGGCTCCCCTGAAGTAGCTATGTTAACTGAGATGAGTAAGGGTTTAGTACCTACAGATGCTGCGGTTTCCATTAAAGCTATTAGTGGTTCAGCATCAAGACGCATTGCGCAGTACGCTTTTGAATATGCTAAAGCATCAGGTAGAAAAAAAGTTACAGCTTCAGCAAAAGCTAATATTATGAAGTTTACCGATGGCTTATTTTACGAGTCTGTTCGCTCTATTGCCAGTCAATATCCAGAGATTGAATATAATGAAGTTCTAGTTGATGCCTTATGTATGAAGCTTGTACAAGATCCAACTCAATATGATATTCTCCTAATGCCCAATTTGTATGGAGATATAGTTTCTGACTTAGTTGCTGGTTTGGTGGGTGGCTTAGGAATGGCCCCGGGAGCTAATATCGGAAAGAATATGGCTATCTTTGAGGCAACTCATGGATCAGCTCCCGATATAGCTGGTAAGAATCTAGCTAACCCTACAGGATTACTTCTATCTGCTATTATGATGCTTGAGTATTTAGGCGAGAAAGAAATTGCCAGTAATATAGATAGAGCTCTAAACACAGTGTTAGCCGATGGCAAACAAGTGACAAAAGATCTAAATTCTAAGGGAGTCTCAACATCAAAAATGGCAGAAGCCATTATAGCAGCGCTGTAAGGCTAACTTTTAAGTTAAGGCAGGAACTACTATAAGTTATTGCCAAAACGGCGCAGACTCCAAGTAGTCAGAGGAGCTGCGCCAATTCTTTACGTCTTTCCTTTTTGAAAACGTTTAACACAAAGCTCCTCGATTTTAGTATTTGTCTATTGTATACTAATTGAGGAACTATTAAAGTATAAGGTTAAAGACAGAGGGGCTTGTTTGCTAGATAGAGTTTGCGATGCAAGACGGAGGAATGAGATATGGTCGATTCCAGAATGGATAAAATGGCTGCTAGCTGGGCAGAAAAAGTCCAAAAGGCAGCGTTACAAAAGATAACAAGTCGTATGTTCACGGCTTTTAACACTAATGTGGATGTAGTTGTCCATGTCAATAACGAAAACTTGAATCGGATTTTGACAGAAAATCCTCATATCAAAGCAGAAAAGTTGGCACAAGATTTTTCGCGTCAAGCAGATCTGATCGAAACACCAGAGAACTTCTTAACAATATTGTTAGGTGCTATGGGTAAAGGAAAATCTCTATATGCTCTTACAAACAGCGATGATCTACTTAAATGGTTGGATAAATCTTTTCCTGAAGCTAAAGAGATTTTAGGTGGGCAAGCTGGTATTGTTGCCAACCAGATTAGTTCACTAAATGCAGAAGCGGTAGTTTATTCTAGACTCCTACCACCAAAACAAGCAGCTTTATTTAACGATGATGTTTTAGCTCCAAAAATTGAAGATGGACAACTTAGCTTAGAGCCTGTAAAAACTGTAGCTAGGTCCACTGATCAATGTAAGATAAACTGGATTTTTGAGTATGGTAAGGGAATTACTGTGAAGCTAGGTGGTTTAACTGTTACTACACCTCGTGCTAACAGAGTCATCCTCGCCACCAGACCTAGTGAGGCGATTATGTCTTTTCCTGATGAAATGATGCCTTTATTACCAAAGCTAGGCAAGGAGATTGATCTAGCTTTTATGGCAGGTTATCACTATATCGCCGAAAAGAATCCAGATGGCCGCTCTTACCAGGAGTTTTTAGATAAAGCTTTAGAAGAAATTGCTAACCTACGTCAAGGTAATCCCAACTTAGCTTTTCATTATGAGTATGTACCTATGAAAGCAAGGAACTTAGAAGCTAAAACTTTAGCTGCGATCGGTGATGCTATAGAGAGTTTTGGCATTAATGAAAATGAGATTAAGTTAGTCTTAGATGACTTCAATTTTACTGAAGAGAAAAAAGCTCTCGAAGCATCAGAAAGAGCATTCACTCTCTATAAAGCGGCTTTGCCTATTCTACGGAAGATGAATTTGATGAGATTACATGTGCATAACTTAGGCTATTATGTAGTAATTATATCTAAGTCTTATCATATTTCTCCTGAGAGATGTCGTGAAGCTTGTCTTTATGCATCTTGCGTTAATGCACTTAAAGCTAAATACGGTGGTTTTGCCTTAGCCGAAAAACTACCTGAAGCAGGTCAGATACCAGTATCAGAGATTGGTTTTAAACAGCTTATAGGAATCAAAGAAGAGATGAACCTGCCTGAGGAATTTTTAGAAACAGGTATCTATGAAGGTGAGGATCACTATCTTTTAGTGGTACCCGCTCATGTAATTCCCAACCCTGTAAGTACAGTAGGTATGGGGGATACGATCTCTTCAACATCATTTGCCTTAGAGTATAGCAAGGAGCGGTAAATAATACCTCTCCTTGTTTCTACTAGATAGTTGGAGGTGGCTATTATGCGAGATGTGCGAAAGGTTGCAGAGAATCGTCGGGCTAGACATGAATATTTCATTGAAGAAACATTTGAAGCTGGTCTTGTGTTGCAAGGCACCGAAGTGAAATCATTACGTAGAGGTCGCTGCAATATGCAAGATGCTTATGCAGCAATTCAAAAAGGTGAAGTGTTTATTTATAATATGCATATTAGCCCTTATGAACAAGGTAATATCTATAACCATGATCCTCTTAGACCTAAGAAGGTGCTCTTAAACAGAAAACAAATTAACACTCTTATTGGTAGAACTCAACAAGAGGGTTATACCCTGATTCCCTTAGAGATCTATTTTAATGAGCGAAATTGGGCTAAGATACGGATCGCTTTGGCTAAAGGTAAGAAGCTCTATGATAAAAGAGAAGATATAGCCAAAAGAGATGCTAAACGCAATGCAGAGAGAGTTATGAAAGAACGGAACGCCAATTGACGTTAAGGGCTAAAGAATATATAATGAATTTACATGGGGGCGACTTGGCTTCGACGGGGAGCGTGATGGTAGTCGCTGCGGGCCGAGTTCTCCGCAAGCTCGATAAAAAGGCGGAAGCGTTTTATAAACGCCAACGATAATTTAGCTTACGCTGCTTAATTAAAAGCAGCTGTCCTTAGATAGTAAGCCTGTGGCTATCTAAAGGGCATCAAATTAACGGGCTGCCGCTTTAGTCCCTACCCAAAGGCAAAAGCGAAAGATTAATGGGTGTAGCGAGGAAGGAGCCTGTCTAGTGGCGTTCTTCCAAGCGAAACACTAAGTAATTAGACTACGCTCGTAGACGTGGCTATGGTTACCTCTTCGGACATGGGTTCGACACCCATCGCCTCCACCAAATAATGAAGAGTTCTAGAGAGCATTCTCTGCTTGACATATGCTTTGAAGAAACTGGTAGTTAAGGCAGTTAGATGCTCTTATAACAAATAGTATAAAGGTACCTGTGCCTTTAATTTATTGCGTTTAATTACATATGATGTAACACTAACGAACGTTAGATAAAGGAGAATATCGATGGAGAAAGATCTAAAGGAAAGAATTAAAGAAGTAGCGGTAGATCATTTTAACAATAATGGTTATCATGGTACTACTATCCGCAATATAGCCAATGAAGTTAACTGTTCTTTACCAATGATCTACTATTATTACAAAAACAAAAAAGAGTTATTCGATGAGATAATAAAAAAGGATTATTTTGACCTTTTAAAAAAACAGGCTACTCTTTTGAGTACCAATAATATCATAGATTTTTATACAAAGTTTGTATATGATCTAAACTCTTTAAGTGACTATGATAAAAAAGTTTATCGGCTTGGGATCAAGGTTTATCTATCCTTTGATGGCGATGAGGAACTTATGGGAATCATGGATGAGTGGGAAAAGACTATACTTCCACGCCATTATCAGCTAATAAAACCATATCTAAAGAATAGAGATAATGATCTTGCAATGGTACGAACATTAATACACTTATTGGAAACATTGATAGTAAGTATTGTCGTTAAGAACAGGTTTTTATCTGAAGAAGAAATCCGCGAAGAGATATCAATTGTTCTTCGTAGGTGTGAATGATTTGTTTTTTTAGTTAAGGAAAATGGATTTAAATATCCTTCACCAAGGGATATGCTTTTTAGCATAACCTAACGAACGTTATAATAAATAATAATTAAAGGAGAGAAGATAATTGGATTTAGAGAAGAGATTTGCTCTACTGCAAAATACTTATGCGATGTCTATTGCAGAAACTGTAAACACTTATGACAAGTTAAAGGTGCTTGACTCTCTCGTAGAGAGAAGAAAAGAAAGACAAGTCCAAACAGCGCCTTTTTTGACCCAACAACTGGGCATTGAAACTGTTGAGGATGTTTTTTACAAGCTTTCAAGAAATTTATGGTTGTGCAAACTGGCTTGTGGAGAAAAAAGATGATGGCTATATTGCTACGGCAGGCTCATGCAAGTTATGTGCATTTTCGAAGAAAATGGGAGGCGCAAATCCTTGCCATGGATGGTGTTTGGACCCCATGTTAGCAATGATCACTGCTGTAGCCAAACTCGATGCTGGAAGCATTGTTGTAGAGAGCACTTTAATGACTGGAGATAGTTGTAAAGTGCTTGTCAATATCTGAAGAAAAGGAAGATATTATTGAAACATCGGTGACATATGATCAATGAAAGAGGCGAGAAACTGGAAGTGTAAGGCATTTATGTTTTTCCTAGAAGTATCAAAAGGGTATAGAGACAACAAAAAATGAACTTGCGAGATTGGAGGTTTCATGAGAATGGAAAGGAAAAAAGCAGATCAGAAAAAGATATTGTTATACGCGGTTATGGTTTTGCTGTTGCTTGTTTTTCAGGAAGTCCTAGGTAAGGTGGGGAAACTTGTAGCTGATTTGCTCCCCTATGAAAGGTTGGATCCTTATAAAGCTTTTGCATGGGTTTCTGTTCACCATATTGCTGAGATGCTGATTGCCCTGGCGGTAATCATGATTCTAAGCAAGCTTTTGAAAGTGGATTTTGGCTTCGGTCTTGGTGATAGAAAAAAAGGAATTAAATATGTAGTAGTGTATACAACCATATTTGCAGTAGTAACCCTTGTTAGTCATATACTTATGCTGGTTAATAACGCCCTACCAGTGTACGACTTCCCATTAAACCAAAAGTATATTTTGGGAACCCTGGGCTTTCAATTGTTCTTAAGTGGGCCTGCTGAAGAGATCCTATATCGGGCAATCCCTATTACCATGCTCGTGTATGTATTGGGAAAGAGTGTAAAAGTAAAATGGGGTATTACATTAGAAATAATAATCGCGTCTTTCTTGTTTGCAGTTGCACATATGAAATGGTCTTTATTCCCGTTTACCATTGAAGCGAATTACTTCCAGCTGTTCTATGCTTTTATACTAGGCTCTATCCAGGGAAAAGCCTACCAAGATAGCCAAAGCATTGTCTATCCAATGTTCATGCACAGCATTAGCAATGTACTAATGGTTGGAACAGGGTATTTGTTTCTCTTAGTTTGAGACTAGATGTATGTAGGAAGTTAAGGTATCGGATTAGAAAAGGCTACTTAACAATAAATGAAGAAGACCTATTAAATCTTTACTTTGGTTTAATAGGTCTTTTAGCTTCGTGGAGAAATATTGTTATTTGTTTAGTTTTAGGTAATCAAAACGAAATGAAATATAGGGTTTTTATAATTTGTAAACAAAGGCGGTAAACATGCCACCAGCTCCATTAGTGAAGTTATTTGACATATGGTGCGAAATATGACAGTGAAAAGGCCATATACCTGGATTAATTGCATTAAATAAGACATCCCAAGTTTCACCAGTAGCAACCAGTATTGTATTTTTTAGAATTCTATCATTATCTTCGATTGGATTGCCATCAGCTTTTTCTACTAAAAATTGATGGCCGTGGATATGCATTGGATGATGGTTAACCTGTATGGCTCCTAACCTTAGACGCACAATATCACCATACTCAACTGGCATAGGTGTGGTAGCCGGAAAACTTTTACCGTTAATAGTAAACATATTAAAGTCCATTGCAAAAGGATTGAGATTATATTGACCAGGTTCTACTTTTTCTCCTTTTTCTAAACCAACGAGACTCCATTCCTGCATTAGTAGTAGATAATCTTTATTAACATTTCTTTCATTTGGATCTAAGATTACAAAGCCACCTAGTAGTCCTAGCATATCTTGTTTTGTTACATTAACATGAGAATGGTACATATGGGTCCCGGGTGGGTTAGTTATTCTAAAGTGATAATCAAAATAATGTCCCGGTTCAATTCTTGGCGAAGGTTCCACATCTGGGACACCGTCCATCACATTAAGAACATTAAGTCCATGCCAATGAATACTTGTAGCCTCCGGAAGGTTATTAATTACTCTTATACTGATATAGTCCCCCGGATAAACTTGGATAGTTGGTCCTGGTATACATCCGTTGTATCCCCAACCTTTAATAAAGACACCTGGAAGTATTTCTTGATTTACAGGTTGGGCAACTAACACAAAAAATTTAATGCCATTTCTGATAGTATAGTTAAGTGGAGGAATATCTGGTGTAGTGACCATAAAAACACCTCTTTGAAGTTTAGATTGTTTAAGGGAAAAGGGTACTACATTATATTCAGAGGCTTATTATTATGATGGCAAAAAACGTCTTGTAATTGATTAAGGAATAATTGTACCTTGAGTATGCCATGTGAATAAGGCTGGAATAGTGTTGATTCTAGAGCTTTAGAGGGTGCAGAGTTATCTGAAGCTAAATTATAAGCAGGTGTAGCAAAGTTTGTAATGAATTGTTGCAAGGAAGAATTGTATCACTATGGGAAAGTAATTGATAATAGTAATGGGACAAAATCTTTATATAAGCTTAATCTAAACCTCAAAGGTTTTTAAACGGGGTATGTATCCCGAGCTGTTAGATTCTAAAAATAAGAAATGGTAGCAATTTCCATTGCTATGACTATTCACTTCATGATGGATTAACCTTTTGACTGTAAACTTGTCGAAGAAAAGGAAAACGAAAACATAATAAAAGGGTATATCATGTGGTTTTGTAAACAGTTTAAAGGAGGCACGAGAGAATGAAAAGGACCTTGATTAACTGGATGGGATTGCTGGGTGTAATCAGTCTACTATCCTATATAGCAGCGGTTGTATTTTCACCACTGGCCTACCCAGGCTATAACTGGATGGCACAGGCCGTTAGCGATCTTTCAGCTGCCAATGCGCCCTCACTTTCGCTTTGGAATCAATTAAGTTGCCTTTACGGTGTCTGTGGCATCGTTGTCAATATGATGGTCTGTGTGTTTGTGCAAGATAAGTTGACTAGGACACTCCGTGTAGGCATTTACACCTTTGCTGTAATGAACTGGATTAGTTTTGTGGGGTTTTCTCTATTTCCATTATCTAGTAGTGGCTATGGAGGAGCATTTCAGGATGTGATGCATATGGTTTGTACAGCGCTTGTAGTTATTCTTTCGATTATCTCACTTGTTCTAATTATGGTTGGTGGATATAAAAACAGGACATATCGTTCTTTAGCAGTTTGGGCGACAATAGCCCTTGCTATGATGTTTAGCGGTGCAATTGGCACTGGTCTGGTACCTAAAGCGTATTTCGGTATCGTTGAACGATTAAGTGTGTTTGCTGCAGTTGGATTCCAGGCGGTACTGGGGTTATATTTATATAACGGTTTTCGGTTCGTAGGCGGGAAATCTGTTTAGAATGGTAAATTGAGGAAGCATATTGATCAAACAGATGAACGTTTTGTTAAAAAGTACAGCCCTTAAAGTGCAAAAAAAGTGAAATCTATATGTGCTTTGTCTCTGTTTATCGTCCCCAGAACCGCTGTCCCATCTTGGGACAAAAAGATTAGTTCAAACTGCATTAAAACTATATGAGTTACGAAAAAACTCCTATTCAAAAGGAGATGATTAAATGATTTCTATTAAAAATACAGAGAATCTAGCGGGAGTAACAATTAGTGGAGATTACCATGATCTATACAATTTGGTAGAGGCATTTCATGATATTGCAATTGATGAATACTCCGATAAATACAAGGACTATACAATAATCTCAATCCGCGTTTTAGGTATATGTTATGATATAAGACATGCCTATCAAGGAGATCGAGATATTAAGCTTCTAGACAATAATATGAATGAAGATAAGATGAGATGGCACTCAACTATTACTCCTAGAAAAAATGTTTATTATAGCTGCAATTGCCTTTACCCAGAGATGTTTTTCGGGATGCTAGCTTTAAATGCTTTGATAGAATTAAGAGCTAAAGATCTAGCAAAGAGCAGATACTACAACCCAGTGGATAGAAGAGTTATTTGGGATAGTACAATTGCAACGCTTCGTTCTTTTCAGGTTGAATTTGTAAAATGCGTTAAAGAAACTCTATCTGAGGCGACCTTTTCGAGATGGTTAAAGGTAATGAATGGAGATTATTTGGGTATCCAGTATATTGCAAGACAATATGTAGATTTGCTAAATATAAAGTATCTTGCCATGACCAAAGAAAAACGTTTAAAAAGTTTATCGACTATAGCTAAGCGACTTGCAGAATTTTGGAATGACAAAGATCATCGAGAAATTAAAGATGGAGTAGTTGCGGCAGCTAAAGAGTATGGCTGTGCTGAAGATGTAATCGAATTTGAAGGAATTGACTATCCTGATGAGATTGTTTGGTGAAAAAAATATGATTTTTATTCGAAAAAAGCTCCTGCTTAGAGTTTTAAGCAGGAGCTTTTAGGATAGCCTTTTACAACTTCTATATTTTAGAGATTTATAATGTTATTGCTAAAGTTTCAGCAAGTTTATTAAAGCCAACTCGATACGCCAATTTTTGTGAGGGAAAATTATTAGTAGACGTTGACCACTGAGGGCACTTGCCATCGTTAATAATTTGAGAGGCACTTTTGATCGAAGCTAAAGAAGCATAACCTTTTCCTCTGAATTCAGGTAAAGTATTTATGCCAATTTCTTGAACTTTATCTTGCATATAGGGCATACCGGGGCTATCGGTGCAGCTGACAAGAATATTGTCAATAAAAACCCCACAACAGGTTCCGCTTTCTGTCATCCTGGCAAAGTAATCGTGCAACCAGGATAAATCTTTACAGTTAGGGTTATTGGTTTTGAAGAAAACAAGATAGGCTTGATAATCGTTGAGTGTCAATACCTTCGCAGAGTTTTGTATAACCGGAAGATTAGAGAACACATACTTGATGTGACATGTCCCCGGTAAAATGGACAGTCTTCTCTTGTATAAACTCATTCGTTC
>ENA-UOOR01002206-UOOR01002206.1-fermentation-metagenome-genome-assembly--contig:-NODE-2206-length-20388-cov-33.160822_pt1 | contig 20388 bp, 18 predicted proteins | sample MGYA00245780_ERZ724029 | MGnify/ENA primary metagenome ERZ724029 (study PRJEB28704, sample SAMN03018315) | fermentation metagenome | biome: anthropogenic terrestrial biome; feature: soil... | reverse complement strand
GGGGTACTTCCGTTTGATAAGAAGCTTGATCATATTCTGGTACTTGGCAAGCTTGCCAATGTAGAAGATATCGGTGACCATGGCTCCAGCCGTGTATTCCCTTATTATACCGTAACTCCGTTACAGGGCATCGTAGATATTGCAGGAGAAAGCAAGGTAACCTACTATTCGGGAGAAGATACCGGGAAGGCCATAGAACTGGCGAAGAATGCGGATGCAGTAATTATGGTAGTGGGATATAATCATGATGATGAGGGTGAATACGTTACTCCGACCGATGAAATGAAATTAGATAAACCGATGGGAGGAGACCGAAGAAACCTGGGTCTGCATCGTCATGAGGTGGATCTCATCAACGCAGTAGGCAAGGTGAACAAAAAGAATGCGGTGGTATTGATCGGCGGCAATATGATCCTAATTGATGATTTCAAGGATTCGGCTACAGCTATCTTAATGGCATACTATCCGGGAATGGAAGGCGGTACGGTAATCGCTGAAACCTTGTTTGGAGATAACAATCCGGGAGGCAAATTGCCTTTTGTCATCGTCCATGATGAAAAGGATCTGCCGGAGGTGGATTGGGATGCGAAAGAAATTGTTTATGATTATTACCATGGGTATGCAAGACTTGAGAAAAATAAGGTGGCTCCTTCCGTACCCTATGGCTTCGGATTAAGCTACACCAAATTTGACATCGGAAGCCCAAGCTGTGAGGCAGCCAGGGGGACTGTTACGGCACGGGTGCAGGTAACCAATACCGGCAGCAGGGAAGGAGATGAGGTCATCCAGCTCTATATCGGAAAAGAGGACTCTGCAGTTGACCGTCCGGTAAAAGCGCTGAAAGGCTTTGCTCGTGTTACCCTGCAGCCCGGGGAAACCAAAACGGTTACCGTATCCTGTCCGGTAGAAAAGCTGGAATACTACAGTGAGGACGAGAAAGGCTGGAAGCTGGAGAAAGGTAAGTATCAGGCCTATATCGGAAACTGCTGCAGCGATGCATATCTAAAGAAATTAGAATTTGAAATTTAAGCAGCTCCGTTTAATCTTTACTAACACCGGTTCAAACCGGTACTAGATAGTAGGTATATCCCCATATAACATAGATGAATCGAAAGCCACCGCCGGGCACTTCTGTCCGACGGTGGCTTTCGGTTAGAAATTAGTATTTTATAAGTCATGCCGTGTGCAGGCTCAATATTTGCAAAGCGAATTAATTCGCTTGGTAAAAAATTTATTTTTCACACTACTATCACAGCATATCGCAATTTTTTGGAATAATTTATTGACAGATTATGTACGATATGATAGTATAACTGAGTGTGCCGCACAACGAGGTAAAAGTTCTATGATGTAGAGGTTTTATGAAGTAGAAGTTCTATCTTTTATAATAATAGACACCGAAGTTGGCGAGTAATGATAATAGGAGGTGCCATATGTACGCAATTATTGCAACTGGTGGAAAACAGTACAAGGTAGCGGAAGGCGATATCATTAAAGTAGAAAAGCTTGGTGCAGAGGCAGGAGCAACGGTAACGTTCGACCAAGTACTTGCAGTTAACAATGGTAAGTTAGTAGTAGGAAATCCTACGGTGGAAAAAGCCAATGTATCTGCAACTGTTGTAGAAGAAGGCAAAAACAAGAAAGTTATTGTCTATAGATACAAGAGAAAAACTGGATATCACAAGAAGAATGGTCACAGACAACCTTATACAAAGGTTAAAATTGAAAAAATTAATGCATAAGGGAATGTGATATGATTAAAGTATCCATTTATAAAAATGCAGACAACTTGATTACAGGGTTTTCCCTATCCGGTCATGCAGATTATTCGGAATACGGGAGTGATGTGGTATGTGCCGCAGTTTCCGCCTTGGTAATCAATACAATAAATTCTATTGAGAATTTTACCTCTGATAAGTTCCGTTTGGAGCAGGATGAGAAAAAAGGTTTTATAGAATTCCATGTGGTTTCACCGATCAGTAAGCAAGCTAATTTATTACTGAATTCCCTGGTTCTCGGATTACAAGGGATTGAAGAAGAATATACGGATAAGTACATTCGGATTGCTTCGGTTCAATCACAGTAACCTTATAAAGATAGTTGATTTAGAGTTTAGGAGGTGTAGAAGATGTTAAGAATGAACCTTCAATTTTTCGCTCATAAAAAGGGAGTTGGTTCTACCAAGAACGGTAGAGATTCCGAATCCAAGAGATTGGGTGCAAAAAGAGCGGACGGGCAATTTGTTCTTGCTGGAAATATCCTTTACAGACAGCGCGGTACGAAGATCCATCCCGGATTAAACGTAGGACGCGGTGGCGATGATACATTATTTGCTTTAGCAGATGGTGTCGTTAGATTCGAAAGAATGGGAAAAGACAAGAAGAAAGCTAGTGTCTACCCTGTAGAATCAAAATAATTAAAGCCATTCGTTAATAACCCCAAATTCTCGAGTGATCCTGGATTTGGGGTTTTAATTTTGCTTTTTTTGTGTGGTTGTATTTACCATTGTTTTCGGTTATACTATCCACGTGAAGCAGATTAGTCAATGCATATAGGAGTATTTTCCAGAGCTTGCTCGGGAAAATACTCATGTATGCATTGATAAGTGCAACGTGAACGAAAGAACGAAGTTCTTGAGTTCCTAATCTGCTTCATACGTAGAAGTAAAGAGCATATAGGAGTATTTCCTGAGCTTGCTCGGGAAAATACTCGTGTATGCATTGATAAGTTTTAATATAGATGTTGGAATTTGAGTAAGAGGACGATACATTTAGAATGGATTGGGTCAGGTGATGAGATGTTTGCAGATAGAGCTGAAATATATATTCGGTCCGGAAAAGGCGGAGACGGTCATGTAAGTTTCCGCAGGGAAATCTTTGTTCCTGCAGGAGGACCGGATGGTGGTGATGGAGGAAAAGGTGGAGATGTAATCTTTGAGGTGGATTTGGGATTAAACACCTTATCTGATTTCCGGTATAGACGTAAATATAATGCACAAGACGGCGAAGAGGGCGGCAAGAAACGCTGCCATGGCAAAGATGGAGCAGATTTAATATTAAAAGTACCGCTTGGGACCGTGATTCGAGAAAAGGAATCTGGAAAAGTAATTGTCGATATGTCCGAGCCCGGCAAGCAGGAAGTAATCCTAAATGGCGGAAAAGGCGGAAAAGGGAATCAGCATTATGCCACTCCGACCATGCAGGTACCAATGTATGCGCAGCCCGGTCAGAAGGCGCAGGAATTAGATGTTATCCTGGAGCTGAAGGTCATTGCGGATGTTGGCTTGGTCGGCTTTCCGAATGTCGGTAAATCCACTTTACTGTCCCGGGTTACCAATGCAAAGCCTAAGATTGCAAATTATCATTTTACCACCCTTAGTCCGAATCTCGGAGTTGTGGATCTGGACGGAGGCGGTTTTGTTATTGCGGATATTCCAGGATTAATTGAGGGTGCCTCCGAAGGACTCGGACTCGGTCATGAATTTTTGCGACATATCGAGAGAACGAAAGTAATCGTTCATTTGGTCGATGCAGCTTCTACCGAGGGCAGGGATCCGATCGATGATATTAATAAGATTAATACGGAGCTTACCGCTTACAATCCGGAAATTATGAAAAAGCCTCAGGTGATTGCAGCAAATAAAATCGATGTATTATATGAAGAGGATGAGCAGCAGGTAATTCAAAAGCTTAAGGATACCTTTGAACCGCAAGGCATACCGGTATTTCCGATATCGGCGGTCAGCGGGAAAGGGGTCAAGGAGCTTTTATACCATGTAAAAGGTATGCTTGATAATTTGGATCAGACCCCGGTTGTATTTGCAAGAGAATTCTTTGCTGAGGATATGGCGAACTCCAATGAACCTTATACGGTCTGGAAGGAAGAGGAGCATTTATTTGCGGTAGAAGGGCCGAGAATTGAGCGTATGCTGGGTTATACGAACTTGGATTCGGAAAAAGGATTTGAATTCTTCCAGAAGTTCCTGAAAGATAATGGAATACTGGAAGAACTTGAGGCTCTCGGTATCGAAGAGGGTGACACCGTAAGAATGTACGAGCTGCATTTTGATTATTACAAATAAATGTTTAATTATATCTGCTTTTATAAACAGCAGGAAAGGAGTGCTTTATGACACCAAAACAGCGTGCTTATTTAAAAAGCCTTGCCATGGTCATGGATCCGGTTTATCAGATTGGAAAGGCTACATTAACGCCGGAGATAACCCAGGGAGTTTCGGATGCATTAGAAGCAAGAGAGCTTATTAAAATAAATGTATTGAAAAATTGTATGGCGGATGTAAAAGAAGTGGCACAGGTCTTATCCGAGCGCACCCATTCGGAAGTGGTGCAGGTAATCGGAAGAAAGATTGTCCTTTACCGGGAATCAAAGGATAAGAAAAAAATCATTTTACCGGATAAATAATCATTCCGTTACTGTTCACACCCCATCATGTGTACTATGTTATGATCTCGACAAATGTATCCGAATCGGAGACGCTTTCGCTTAGTTGTATTACGTAGCGGTACATAAGGCTCCAAAATACGGAGCCAAAGTACCGACGAATACAAATACTCCTTATCGGATATCATTTGTCGAAATCATAGGATAGACTTTACCTAGGGTGTGAACAGTAACATCATTCCGCAGTAAACTCTTTGCTATTGGCTTGTAGCATGTTTTAGTTTTAAGTGGCATAAGTCATTTTAAGATTTTAATATGAATATATATGCGATCTTATTCATGTTCATGGTTTTTTTGTGATTTGTGACACTTAAATCAATTACACAAATGATTCGAGTATATGCAGGAGGACGATAGGGATATGAAAAAAATAGGAATTATGGGAGGAACCTTTAATCCGATCCATAATGGCCATTTGTTTTTAGCGGAGAATGCATATGAGCAGATGGGGCTTGATGAAATCCTGTTTATGCCTTCCAATCATCCGCCGCATAAGGATAGCCATGAAATTGTCTCCAGGGAGCACCGGAAAGCTATGGTTCACCTTGCAATTCGGGATAATCCTCATTTTTCCTTATCGACGTTAGAATTTGAGCGGGAAGGAACCACTTATACGGCAGATACGCTTACGATACTGAATAGGGAGCAGCCGGATAACAAATTTTATTTCATTGTTGGCGCGGATTCCTTTTTTGCATTGCAGGATTGGAAAAATCCAAAGCTCATATTAAATTTATGTACGATGCTGGTATTTGGGCGGGATCAGGTGGAAAAAGCAAAAATGATGAGGCACTTAGCGTATCTGACAACCATTTTCCCGGAGGCAAAGATACGGATACTGGATATGCCGACCATTCAGATTTCTTCAGAAATGATTCGGGAAAGGATTGCCAGCCGGAAAAGCATAAGGTACTATGTACCTAAGGACGTTATGACATACATTAATGAGCATCATTTATATTCAGAGGTTACAAAGGAGTAAGCAAATGAAATTGGAACAGCTAAGAAAAAGCATGAAAATGGTATTAAAGGAAACCAGGTATCAGCATGTCCTTGGCGTAGAAGAGGTATCCGTCGATTTGGCAGTCATTCATGGATGCAATCCAAGGAAGGCCGCGATTGCAGGAATTCTCCATGACTGTGCAAAGTCTCTGAGCGATGAAGAGCTTCTTAGCGAATGTATGAAATATAGTCTGCCGATCTCGGAGGGAGAAAGAAAAAGTGTCTATCTTCTTCATGCCAAGGTAGGAGCGGCTTATGCAAAGGATAAATATGGTGTAGAAGATGACGATATTTTAAATGCGATTACTTACCATACAACCGGCAGACAGGGAATGTCCTTACTTGAGAAGATTGTATTTACCGCGGACTATATTGAACCGAATCGAAAGCCGTTACCAAGAATTGAGGAAATTCGCAAGGCTGCTTATGACTATCTGGATCTTGCGGTCTATCTGATTTTGGAAAATACCCTTGATTACTTAAAGAGCATTGGCGCTTTTATTGATACACGGACAAATGAGACCTATGCATATTATAAAAATATTATTTAATAATCTAATCCGTCTTACAGAGTTTGTGTCTGCGCGGTATCCACAAACTCCTTGATTCAAAAAAGCCGCGTAGAAATGAGGAAAGCTATGGATAATTCAAAAGTTATGACAAAGCTGGCATATCAAGCGTTGGAAGAGAAAAAGGGAGAGGATATACAGGTAATTGAGATTAAAGAAATCTCTATTCTTGCAGATTACTTCATTATTGCCAATGGTACCAATGCTTCCCAGGTAGATGCGCTGGTCGACAATGTCAAGGAAACCCTGTCAAAGCATGGCTATGAACCGCAAAGGATAGAAGGTGTACGCAGTGCCAGCTGGATTTTAATGGATTATGGCGATATCGTTGTACATGTGTTTTCCAAGGAAGACCGCCTGTTTTACAATCTGGAACGTATCTGGAGAGATGGAAAAACAATCCCGAAGGAAGAGTTGGAAAGATAATTTCTAAGAGCCTATGACAGAAGCGCAGTAATATTTGTTATAGGCTCTTGCTTTATTGATTTCTATTTGTGATTGGTTTTCTTTATGTAAGTAAAGAATCTCTGCTATTTCAATGGGAGACTGTCACTTATTGAAACATACGGAATAAACCGATTACTTTCCCTAAGATAGAAAGCTCGGGAACAATGATCGGCTCCATGGTGTCATTTTCCGGCTGCAGCCGATAATAACCGCTCTCCTTATAGAAAGTCTTGACCGTTACCTCATCTTCAATCAGGGCTACAACAATATCGCCATTCTTTGCAACGGATTGCTTCTGAACTAAGATTTTGTCGCCGTCAAAAATACCTGCATTGATCATACTTTCTCCTTTTACCTTCAGCATAAAGGTTTCTTCGTTCGGCATAAATTCGGAAGGAATAGGAAAGTAAGCTTCGATATTCTCTACTGCTAAAATCGGCTGACCAGCGGTGATTGTACCAACAACCGGTACATTCACAAGCTCCCGCCTGGTCAAATTAAATTCATCGTCAATAATCTCAATCGCACGCGGCTTGGACGGGTCGCGGCGAATATAGCCATTCTTCTCTAAGGTTTCCAAATGAGAGTGCACAGAAGAGGTTGACTTTAAATTAACAGCTTCACATATCTCACGAACAGCCGGCGGATAGCCTTTGTTAATAATCTGAGATTTTACATATTCTAAAATTTCCTTTTGCTTATTACTTATCTTGCCATATCCCATAAGTATCAGCCTCCAATTCTTATTTTATCATTTTTCTATCGGGTAAATTGTTATTCGTTATGAATTAAATTGATTATATTCAACAGTATAACATAAATGGATGAAAAGTGCAAAACTAATGTTCTGAAAATCGAAAAAATGTTTGCAAAACAAAATATATGTTCGAAAAAACTATTGACAAACAAATGTATGTTCGATATAATGACAATAAAGAAACAAATGTTCGTATCATATGTTCGGATGGAACGGCGCATAACAGACTTCTTTAATATCAATGATACGAAAGAGAAAACTGTGAGGTGTTATGTTATGTATGGAGCAATGCATCATAGAAATATAAGTAAGCGAAAGGAATTATTACTGAGAAGAAAGTTCTTCTTTTTTAGCTTGCTGTTTTTGCTTGTGTTGGTTTTATTCTCAATCGTTTTTGTCACGAAGACTGTTACAGCAGAAAGAAATACGAATCGGACGAAGATGATAACCAGTGTACAGATTAAGAAAGGGGATACCTTATGGAGTATTGCCAAATCTTATATTTCTGAGGAATATAATGATATCGGTGATTATATAGATGAAATTAAGACGAGCAACGGTTTGACCTCTGATACGATCCATGCCGGTAATTATATTATTGTACCTTATTATGTGGATGTATCGCAGTGAAATGAATATTCGATTCGATATATGCATTAAAGCTGAAGCAAGTATTATGATAGGTAAGATATGATCTATGACAGTCTGGTCATGAATATAAGATAGAACATTCAAACAATTCTTTACTGCATTGACACAACTTACATGATATGCTATTATTCACCTGCTTTACTGTTTGATTGACATAATACATATAAAGGATGGAATACTGCATGGTGACATTATTAATTATAATTTACATATCATTTATCAGTCTCGGACTGCCGGATTCCCTGCTGGGGTCCGCCTGGCCTGCAATTAATGCAGACCTTGGTGTTCCGCTGTCTTATGCGGGAATTGTAACAATGATTATATCAGGCGGAACGATAATATCCAGCTTTCATAGCGAGAGGATAATACGCAGATTTGGCACCGGACTTGTTACTGCGGTCAGTGTCTTAATGACAGCATTAGCTTTGCTAGGGTTTGGATATTCCAGGAACTTCGGGTGGTTTTGCGTCCTCGCAATTCCGCTGGGACTTGGTGCCGGGTCGGTTGACGCAGCGTTGAATAACTTCGTTGCTTTACATTACAAGGCAAAACATATGAGCTGGCTGCATTGCTTCTGGGGTGTTGGGGCAGCCATAGGACCTATCATTATTTCCTCTTTTCTTAAGGAACCGGGAGGTTGGAGCTACGGATATCTGGTTATCGGCGGAATACAGATTATACTTGCTATTGTTCTTTTTGTTACACTGCCTTTCTGGAAGAGAGCTGCCGCGGCAAATAATGAGACAGAAGACCCGGACCGTGAGCCGCATAAATTCATTGAATTGATTCAGATTCCCGGTGCAAAGTCTGCTTTAACCACCTTTTTCTGCTATTGTGCAGTTGAATCAACGACCGGATTGTGGGGAAGCAGCTATTTATTTGTAACCAAAGGAATATCGGTGGAAGTAGCTGCAAAGATGGTATCTTTATTCTATCTCGGTATTACCGGGGGCAGATTCCTATCCGGTTTTTTAACGATGAAATTTAATAATAAAACGATGATTCGTTTTGGACAGATAGGAATTTTACTTGGGATAGCCATAATTTTATTACCCTTTGGCAATCTTACTTTAGCTGCTGGATTTATGATAATTGGTCTTGGATGCGCTCCAATTTATCCTTCGATCATACAAGAGACACCGACAAGATTTGGAAAAGCATTATCGCAGTCCTTTATCGGATTTCAGATGGCATTTGCCTATATTGGAGCAACCTTCATGCCGCCGTTGTTTGGAGTGATTGCAGATAACATTAGTTTACTATGGTATCCGTTCTTTTTACTGGCTCTGCTGGTATTGATGATCGTCAATTCCGAGATAATGAATAAGGTAACTATGAAGTAAATTTTAGCTTAAGATTTGCTCAATTAATGCATTGATAAGTAATAGTAACAACCTATGTGCAAAAAAATATTTTATATTAATAAGAGAGGATGGTACCCTATATGAGAACGATGAAATTAGGTAAGAGCAATCTGGAGGTTCCTGTAATTGCTATTGGATGTATGAGGATGAATTCGTTAACGAAGCAGGAGGCAGAAAGATATGTTCATGCGGCTCTTGAGGAAGGAGCAAATTTCTTTGACCACGCCGATATCTATGACGGTGGTAACTGCGAAAAAATCTTTTCAGATGCCATTGGTATGAATTCCACAATAAGAGAGAAGATTATGATACAGTCAAAATGTGGAATCGTGCCCGGAAACCGTTTTGATTTTTCTAAGGAGCATATTTTAGCATCGGTAGATGGTATATTACAACGGTTAAAGACGGATTATCTGGATGTTCTGTTACTGCATCGTCCGGATGCCCTGGTTGAGCCGGAGGAAGTTGCCGAAGCCTTTGATCAGCTGGAGAACTCCGGAAAAGTACGGCATTTTGGGGTTTCCAACCAGAATTCGATGCAGATTCAATTATTACAGAAATCCTTAAACCAGGATATTATTGCAAACCAGTTGCAGTTTAGTATTACCAATGCAACCATGGTTTCCGCAGGTATTAATGTTAATATGCAAAATGATGCTGCAATCAACCGGGATGGCAGTGTATTAGACTATTGCAGATTAAATGATATTACCATCCAGCCATGGTCCCCATTCCAGTATGGTTTCTTTGAAGGCGTTTTCCTGGGGAATAGTAAGTTTCCAGAATTAAATCAGGTAATTGACCGTATCGCAGATAAATACGGTGTTACGAATACTACGATTGCCATAGCCTGGATCTTGCGGCATCCTGCACATATGCAGCCGATTATTGGAACGATGAACATAAATCGAATGAAGGATTGCTGTAAGGCAGCTGATCTTACGATCACAAGAGAAGAATGGTATGAGATTTATCGTGCGGCAGGAAATGTATTGCCGTAAGATTTTGCGGAAAAGAGCCCCTATAAAATGGACTGTTAAAAAAACGGTTCTTTTATGGGGGCTGTTTTTTCCTTGAAATTATCTATGATTTTGGCTTGTTACAGTTTTGACAAATTACTTTATGTATCTCCACGGTTAGACACATAATAAAGCAAGTAACATATTATATCTTAGAAAGACCATTTATTCTAAAGGGAGGTATAAGATGGTAAGTTTTGTGAGACGAAGTCCGCATGAACTCGCAGAATATATAGATCCAATCGAAAACAACAAACCGGAAGATACAGATGAACCAAAAGCCCATAAAGATACCGAAAGCTATGAAAAAACTGAAGCTTGTAAAAATCCGAATATCATCGTAGACGTAGAAACCTCCGGAGATTCAGGAATTTCAGTAGAAATAGAAACTTCTGAAGGTGCAGAAGCTTTTGATAATATAAATTTTTTTTTGGACCGGGAAACTTACGAAGACAAGAAAGTTCCTATCAATCGGGAAGTATGTGAAGAGAAGGAATCTTCGATGGATCGAGAAGCCTGTGAAGAGAAAAAAATTACGATGGATGGAAAAGTTACTATTGTAAGAGGAACTTATGGGAATACCGAAGATCATGAGGATCCGGAAACGTGCAACGACACGGAAGATTATAAGGATAATGAAAACTGTACAGTTATCGAAGATCATAATAATTCGGAAGTCTGCATAGATATCGAAGATCATGAGGATACAGAAACCTGCAACAGCACGAAAGATTATAAGGATAATGAAAACTGTACAGTTATCGAAGATCATAATAATCCGGAAATCTGCATAGATACCGAAGATCATGAGGATACCAAAGCTTATGAAGAGGTGTGTAAAGATACCGAAGTGGAGGAAGATACTAAAACTTGTAAAGATATCGAAGCGGAGGAAGATACTAAAACTTGTAAAGATTCAGAAGATTCAGAAGCTTCCGAAGATTCAGAAGTTTTAGAAGAAACAGAAGCTTTTGATGATTCAGAAACTTCTGAGAAACGAGATGATCTTGACGTTGAAGATGACTTCAAAGATTCGGAAATGTATGAAGAAACAGTAGGATGGGATAGAAGAGAAGAATATGAAATACTGGACCCAACCGATCCGGAGACGATTCCTAAATTTGTAGATCCTTTACCGATTCCTAAGATAGCAAGACCAATGAGGCCATACGATTCTTCAAAAAGCAGAGAGCTGTTTTATAAAATAACGATGCGGGAAGCAAAGCATCGATTTCATAAGTATTTTCCGTTGACAACCATTTTCGGATATAACGGAACCTATCCCGGACCTACGATCGAGGTTCCTAAGGATGTTGCTATTAAAGTAAAATGGGAAAATCAATTGCCGAAGAAACACATTCTTCCGATCGACCATACACTTCATGGAACAATGGATACACCGGATGTCAGGACGGTAATCCATCTTCATGGTGCGAATGTAGATGCAGATAGTGACGGGCATCCGGAAGCATGGTTTTCAAGAGACAATGAATTTGTCGGGCAGAAATATGAAAGAGAGATTTATGAATATACGAATCATCAGGCAGGAGCAACCCTATGGTATCATGACCATGCATTGGGAATTACAAGATTAAATGTCTATTCCGGATTGGCAGGGTTCTATCTGATAAGGGATTTCTTAGAAGAGAGGCTTAACTTGCCGAAAAATGAGTACGAAATTCCAATCATGATTCAGGATAAAACCTTTAATAAGGATGGTTCCTTATTCTATCCGGATAATACAACACCTCCTATTGACAATCCGGTTCCATCGACACCGGCTGCATTCTTCGGAAACACTGTAGTGGTCAATGGAAAGCTTTGGCCTTACCTGGAGGTTGAACCCCGCAAATATAGATTTCGAATATTAAATGCATCCAATCTGCGTTCTTATACCCTTGGGTTAAGCAATGGAGAAGTACTCCATCAGATCGGTACGGATCAGGGATTATTGCACCAGCCGCAGGATATTAAATCCTTTATTTTAGAACCTGCGGAAAGAATAGACCTTATCGTTGATTTTTCGAAGTATATAGGACAGGAGATCATTTTGCAAAATACAGCACAGACACCTCCAAGTCCAGGAATGGAAGTTATCATGAAATTTATCGTTGGTAAAGAAGTAAAGTATCCGGATACCAGTACCATTCCGAATGAGTTAATGCCATTCCATCCGATCGACCCGGCTTTAGCGGTGAAAGAAAGAACAATGATTTTAGACGAAACAAAAGATCATTATGGAAGAACATTACATTTGCTTAACAACAGAATGTGGAGTGACCCGGCTACGGAAAAGGTGAAACTGGATACGATAGAGATATGGCATCTGGTGAATAACTTTAATTTTCCGCACCCGATTCATATTCATCTGGTTAACTTTGAAATATTAGGCAGAAAGGTATTTACGGAGGATGATTTCGATGAAGAGGGAAATTACAAATTTATTCCGGAAGATCTAATGCCGCCTTTAGATTATGAAACCGGACCGAAAGATGTTGTAAGAGCGGAACCCGGACAGGTGACCTCCATTGTTATGCATTTCAAAGAGCATACGGGGGATTATGTATGGCATTGCCATATCTTAGAGCATGAGGATAACGATATGATGAGACCGCTCGTGGTCGAAAAATAATCGTTAGAAAGCTTCTGCAATAGCGTTAGATATAGAATCAAAAAGAGGTTGTTTTGATGAATAACAGCCTCTTTTTGTTTGATATTGTTTTTTCTTTGTGATTCTATATTAGCATAAAATTTACATTTTTTCAAGACTATTAATTTTTTCGTGGCAGACCTATAATGAGTTACTGTTACTGTTCACACCCCAGGCAAAGTCTATCCTATGATTTCGACAAATGATATCCGATCAGGAGTATTTGCATTCGTCGGTACTTTGGCTCCGTATTTTGGAGCCTTATGTACCGCTACGTAATGCAACTAAGCGAAAGCGTCTCCGAATCGGATACATTTGTCGAAATCATAGCATGGTATACATGCCGGGTGTGAACAGTAACTGAGTTACTACTTTAAAGGGAGTGATGCTATGGAAGACAATATGTTTGAATTATTGCAATTAAAAAAACAGGAGAAGGAGATTGCAGCGTTAATTTCTTGTAATGAAGAAACCGAACAATTTGGTCTTATTTTATCAGAAGAAGAAGCAAAGGAACTGGTAATCAGCAGGAACGAAAGCTTAAAAAAGTATCAGCGGGTTGAGTTTGGGGAAAGTATACTGGATAAAATAATTTACTATTTTTGTGATTCCCAGTACATTACGCAGGATACTTATGCAGAGGTACTAATGGAACTTCAGGATATCTTTTATCTGTATAAGAATGAATCCGAGGATCTATTAACCGATGATGAACTACTGACCTTTATGAAAGAACAGTTTGAAGGTGTCTGCACCGGCGATACGGATTATCTTGCCGATACCTGCCTGGAAAGATTTGTACAAGCTATTCGGGCGGGATATACCGGGTACATGGAGACGGGCGGCCATAAGGAATATGAGAAGTTTGATGAAGAGCCAAGATGGGATAAAGATTTGTATCTGCAGGTGCTTACAGAACTGTGCTGGAGATAAGGAGGAGATATGGAATATAACGTAGAAGATCTGTTACCAATCGTCGAAAAACTTTCCAGGGAATATACATCGAATGAAAGCAGTTCTGTTAGCTACGAAACTGCCAGAATGCTAATGCGTGCCGTGCTGTACTGTATCGATGCGTATAAGAGTGAAAAGTCATGCGAAAGTGTGGAGGAGAGGGAGAGCGGATATGAATTATTTTCGGTGAATGAGAAATTAAATGCGGAAATGATTTACCGGCGCGGATATGACCGGGTGGTTGCTAAAGTAATTCAGGCAAAAGAATTATACAATGCTATCATAGATCAGTTTCAGGATTTTCATTGCAGGAATTGCCATGACACTATAATTGAGGGAATTCCCCAGTTCTTCTTAAGATACGATCCGAGATTTAAGCCCTATGATCATATCCTTACTCTTGATTATCCTACGATAAAATCCCTGGATACCCTTTGCGGTGTAGATGCGATTGACCGGTATCTGCGCAATATTAAAACAGAGTGGAGCTTTTTAAATGTGTTTGATCCAAAATGTGTTGAAGCTTTGCTGGAAAGAATAATCCCGGATTATAAGAACTTATTCCTAGATAATATCAGCAACGCTGTCTTACTAACTGGTATCGGATGTATTTTGGCAGGGAAACCCGTTGGGATGCTGGAGCTTCAGAAAAATGACATGGAGCTTATAGGAAGTTTTTTTGGGGATGCTTCGGAGGAAAAAGCGGAGGAAAAAATACGAATGTTAATATCAAAGCTGTTTCGCAGCGGCTTTCCTGAGAATGCGGAATTAGAAGAGTATTTTCTAACTACGAGCAAGGAATACGCAGTCCGGATTGTTAACGGTATAAAAAATAATGCACTTGCGGGTGTATTTGATTTGACCGATATCACGATAGGAATGTCATAAGTAATCTTTCGAGTCATCTTAATAATGCAAGAAAAATGTCGAATGGTGTCAACTGAATTCGAACAGATTTTCGTTATTTTTAAATTATCAGTAGAAAATATGGAAACTATGTGGTATCATATGGGATGCACTGTTAATTCTGTAACATAATCTTTCTTTTGTTATTGTTCCGATTGTTAACAATAACAATTTGACAGACCTTAGGGGGGATAATTTATGGGCAAAAAAAATGAAATACCTTCCGGATTGTATCGCCTCCTGGCAGGCTATCATGTGAAAAAGGATGACATCATAGCACATACAGAAACGGACATGAATCTGGAGGGAGAATTTGCGAGAGGGTATGTGATTCTGACCGAAAAGAAGTTGATTGTTGCGACTTCGGAACCGGATCGAACCGAGGTGTATCAATTTAAGGGAGCCGGAAATCTTCGGGATCTTCACCGGCAGAAGGAGAAAGTATGGGTGGCGCAGTTCTATTCGGTCGATGAGCTGGAGCGGCTGGAAGTGCTTCGAACCGTCTGCGGCGGTGTACTGTATTCTACGTCGAAGAAGGAGATGCCCGGCAGTGTTCCGGATGTACAGCTGTCGGCCATAACAAATATGAAGATGGGGGATATGCTTCGTATCGTAAAGCTCTTTGATATCTTAAAGGAGAAGAAAACTCTGACTGAGGAGGATATTAAGGAGGAGGAGGAGCAGGAGGAATACTGTCCGAAATGCGGTACAATGTATCCGGATAAGGACCGTAAGATTTGTCCGAAGTGTATGGATCGGCGGTCAATATTTGTCCGTTCCCTATCCTATTTTGCACCCTACAAATTAAAAATCGCACTGATGATGGTATGCTATGTTATAACGGCAGGGCTTAATCTGGTGTGGCCTTATCTGAGCGGTACCATTTTATATGACAGAATACTGGCAAAGGATGAGCATTTCCTTCAAATTCTTGGCATACCGGGAATGAAGTTTGTCACAGCGCTGGGCTTAATTGTACTGACCATGCTGCTTACGAAGATTACTCTGCAGGCAGTCGGTATCCTGCAGGGAATTATGACCGCTACCATCGTTCCCGATGTGGTGAAGGAGATGAAGACCGAGGTGTTCCGATCCATGGGAAGGCTCTCCATCGGCTTCTATAACAAGCGCCAGACGGGCAGTCTCATGACCCGGGTATTAAGTGATGCGGAACGTGTGACAGGGTTTTTCATTGATGGACTTCCTTATCTGTTCATCAATGTACTTACGATCATTGCAACGGCAATTGTAATGTTTATGATGAACTGGTATCTTGCCATCCTTGCATTGATCTTTGTACCGATTATCTTTACCATCAGCTTTCGGCTGATGCCGCGACTATGGCAGTTCTATGGAAGAAGGCATAGGGCGGAGCGTGCCATGAATTCCCGGTTGAATGACAATCTGACGGGAGCCCGTGTGGTGAAGGCATTCGGACAGCAGGAAAGCGAGATGGGACGCTTTGATAAGAATAACAGCCGGGTCCGCAGTGCGGAGATTTCACTGATGCACTTCGACAATAAGTTTTTTGCATTATACGTGATCTTTGAACAAATTGCCAATGTAGTGATCTGGGGCGTGGGGTCCTATTTTATCTTATCCGGGACGAATATGGAATTCGGTGTTCTCATGACCTTCGTGGGCTATGCGCAGCAGTTGAATGGTCCGTTGGATTTCATGTCCTGGCTGTTTCGCTGGTTTACGGAGAGTATGAACAGCGCGCAGCGTATCTTTGAAATCATTGATGCGGTGCCGGAGATTACGGAGAAACCGGATTCCGTACATATGGAAACCATCCGTGGAGATATCCGGCTTAAGAATGTGACCTTTGGGTATGAGCCGAACAAGCCGGTGCTTAAGAAAATCAATTTGAAGATTGAGGCAGGGAAGATGCTGGGTATCGTGGGACGGTCCGGTGCAGGCAAATCGACACTGGTTAACCTGATTTCCAGACTCTATGATCCCCAGGAGGGAGAGATCTTCTTAGATGGGGTCAATATTAAGGATATCGCTTTCCGGGATCTTCGCAGGAATGTGGCTATGGTATCGCAGGAAACTTATATCTTCATGGGCACCGTAGCGGAGAATATCGCATATGCCAATGCAGAGGCTTCCAGGGAGGAGATTATCAATGCGGCGGTTCTTGCCAGTGCGCATGACTTTATCTGCCGGATGCCGGATGGCTATGATACCATAATCGGTTCCTCCGGAAGAAATCTGTCCGGCGGGGAACGCCAGCGTATCTCCATCGCCAGAGCGATCCTTGCGAATCCGAGGATATTGATTCTGGATGAAGCAACTGCCTCTGTGGACACGGAGACAGAGAAGGCGATACAGGCTTCTATTAATCTATTGATCAAGGACAGGACAATCATATCCATTGCTCACCGCCTCTCCACGCTTCGTGATGCGGATCGCCTGGTAGTTCTTGATAACGGAGAAATTACGGAGGAAGGAACCCATGCCGAGCTGGTAGAGAAGAAGGGGACTTATTATAAGCTGAAGGAGCTGCAGACCAAGGCTCTTGCACTGCGGGGAGTAGAATGAGCACCCACGAGAGTTTCGTAATTGCCTATTTGACACAGAATCGTAAGGAGGAGTTTACATGTCAGGGAAAGTTAAGAAGACACTTGCCGGAACAGAGAAAGATCATGCCGACCCGGAAGAGTTCGATTTGGAGAAGATGGAGAAGGAGACGGAGGAGATGCTGCGGCTTCGCTTTATCACGAAGGAGAATGCGGTGTTTGAGCGGACGGAGGGCGGCTTCGTATCCATGGAGATCGAGGGGGAAATTTATCCGAGAGTGCAGGTATATCGGTCCTTCCCTTTTACCGATCCGGATGCCTATATCTCCATCCGTGAACCGGATGAAAAGGCAAAGGAGATTGGGGTTATTAAGAATTTAAGGAAGGATGTCTCCAAGGAAACCAGACAGATGCTGGAGGAGCAGCTTCGCCTGCGTTATTTCACACCAAAGATCGAGAAGATCATTAATATTAAGGATGAGTATGGATTTGCTTACTTTGATGTACTCACCGACCATGGTGCCTGCCGTTTCACTATCCATATGGGAGGCGGCTCGGTAGTTAATTTATCCGATACCCGCCTTATGATTACGGATTTGGATGGCAATCGTTTTGAAATAGTGGATGTGACAAAATTGTCGGCACCGGAGCTGAAAAAGCTGGATCTGTTCTTATAAGAGAAAAAGAAAGCAGCTGTTCTGAGAAATCTTCACCATAATGGGCACGCAGTTTTTCGCTGCGGACTATGAAAGGTTAGTGAATATAATATGGAATTATTATTTGAATTACCCAGGCAGTTAAAGGAGCTTCTAAGGCTTGACCGTGGAGAGGATATCAAGTACTGCGTCCCCTACGATATCGCAGAGGATGGAAGCCTTGGGGAAGCGGGATATATTGTGGTTACTCCGAGAAGGCTCTTCATTACTGCCGGGAATCAATTGGCCTATGAATGGAAGCTGGAGGAGTTAGAGAAAATTAAATGCGAACCGTTGGTGAATAACGGGATTCTGCTGGTCAAGGAATACAAGCAGGACTATGAGAAGAGAGTCGCCCGGTTTACGATGCATCACCTGACCAGAATCTCCTTTGCAGCAAAGGGAGCGGAGCGTCTCCGGGATAAGAATTACCGGCCGGTGAATGCCAAGGAGCGTGAGAAGACCTGTCTAAAGTGCGGCAGGGCATTGCCGGGGACAAAGAAATGTCCAAAATGCGATGGCAGACTAGTGACGGTCACTAAGTTCTGGAACCTGGTAAAGGACTATAAGCTGGGACTGCTTCTAATGTTTCTGTTCTCCGGCGGAACGACCATTTTAAATCTGTATATACCGGAATATCAGAAGCATTATGTTGATAATATCCTGAAGACAAAATCCGGTACGGCGCAGGATGTACTTACTTTTGTGGGAGTTATGCTGGCATTGACGATCGCGCTGGTTATTGCAGAGGTATTAAAAAACTGGTGGTTCGTATCCCTGGGGGCACGCCTTTGCATGGATATCAGGAGAAAGATGTATCATAAAATACAGGAATTATCTCTTTCCTTCATCACGGATAAGCGCCCCGGAGAGCTTATGAACCGGGTGTCACAGGATACAAGGATGATACAGCGATTCATGCAGGAATGCTTCGGGCATATGTTCTCCTGCATTATCACCATGGTAGGTGCTATCGCTATTATGCTGTCCATGAATGTAACCATGACGCTTGTATCCGTCGTGTTCCTTCCAATCGTGTTCATCATATCCACGGCATTTCGTAAGAATATCCATAAGAGGTTCCATCTGCAATGGGTAAAGAGTGATAAGATCAACAGCTCCTTACAGGATGTGATCTCCGGTATGCGGGTGGTTAAGTCCTTCGGTAAGGAGCAGGAGGAATCGGAGAAGTTCGACCAGCTCAGTGAGGAATTTGCTGCCGTACAGCAAAGAAATGAGATCTTCTGGGCTTCCCTTTACCCGGTATTGACCTTTGTTATGAGTATGGGAATCTATTTCGTTCTATATCTGGGAGGACGTAATGTACTAGGCGGCGAGATGACCGTGGGGACTCTGATGCAGTTTAGCGCCTATGCATGGATGTTGTATGGACCTCTTGGCTGGATGACCCATCTTCCAAGAATGATTACGCAGATGGTAACCAGCCTGGAGCGGATCTGCGATGTACTCGATGAGGAGCCGCTGATTATTAACAAAGAGAACGCCATTGATCATGAGATCAAGGGCGATGTAGAATTTAAGAATGTAAGCTTTGGCTACCGTTCCTATGAACCGGTACTTGAGAAGATCGATCTCAAGGTAAAGAGAGGGGAAATGATTGGTCTCGTAGGTGCTTCCGGAACCGGTAAGTCTACCATGATCAATCTAATCATGCATCTGTATGAGGTAGATGACGGAGAGCTGCTGATTGACGGGCATAACATCAATGACTTAAACATCGAGAAATACCACTCCCAGCTAGGGGTGGTACTGCAGGAAACGTTCCTATTCTCCGGTACGATCTATAATAACATTCGCTTTGCGAAGCCGGATGCAACGGAGGAAGAAATTATTCATGCATCAAAGATGGCCAATGCCCATGACTTTATCTGCAAGACCCCGGATGGCTATAATACCTATGTAGGAGAGCACGGACATAATCTCTCCGGCGGCGAGCGCCAGCGTATCGCCATCGCCAGAGCCATTCTGAATGATCCGAAGCTGTTAATTCTGGATGAAGCAACCTCCAGTCTGGATACGGAGAGTGAATACCTGATTCAGAAGGCACTGGAGCGTCTGACAAAGGGAAGAACCACCTTCGCCATCGCACACCGACTGTCCACCCTGCACGGAGCGGATCGCCTAGTGGTGATTGACGGTCATAGCATCGCAGAAGTCGGAACCCATAATGAGCTGATGGAGAAGAAGGGCATCTATTATAAGCTTGTTACCGCGCAGCTGCAGATGCAGAAACTAAAGGAAGAGAAGGAAGAAGCGCTGGGAGCGTAAGGCAGGGAAGGAATAAGAGGGGAAGAAGGTTACTATTCACACCTGATATGTATACCATGCTATGATTTCGACAAATGTATCCGATTCGGAGACGCTTTC
>ENA-UOOR01002205-UOOR01002205.1-fermentation-metagenome-genome-assembly--contig:-NODE-2205-length-20393-cov-6.142689_pt1 | contig 20393 bp, 15 predicted proteins | sample MGYA00245780_ERZ724029 | MGnify/ENA primary metagenome ERZ724029 (study PRJEB28704, sample SAMN03018315) | fermentation metagenome | biome: anthropogenic terrestrial biome; feature: soil; material... | reverse complement strand
AACACTCAATTTTTATGGGTCTGTGTATATGTGTATACTTTTATGTATATTTGTATCTAAATTAAATCGTAAATATGGCAAAAGTTTATAAGAAGCGTCTTGCAGATAAGATGCTAGCAGATAAATTGGAGGCAATGGGTGCTGTACTGATAGAGGGGCCAAAAGGTTGCGGAAAAACAACGACAGCCGAACAGCAAGCTAAAAGTATTTTATATATGGACGATCCAGAATATTCAGATCAGTATAAGCAAATGGCTCAAACCAATATTCGTTTTCTCTTGCAAGGAGAAACGCCGAGATTGATTGATGAATGGCAAAATGTTCCCAAGTTTTGGGATGCAATTCGATTTGAGGTAGATCATCGTGATGATGACGGACAATTTATGCTAACAGGATCTGCTGTTCCGCCTAATAGTAATGAAATCCATCATACAGGGACAGCAAGATATGGATGGTTGATGATGCGTCCTATGAGTTTATGGGAATCAGGTGATTCAAATGGTACTATCAGCTTAGGAGATTTGTTTAATTCTCCTAAGCAAATTGGGAGTGCCTGTGAAATGATATTAGAACAGTTGGCATTTCTTGTCTGCAGAGGAGGTTGGCCAAAATCAATATTCAAAAAAACAGAAAAAGCAGCACTGACGCAAGCCATAGAATATTATGAAGCAATAACCCGTGCTGACATATCAAGGGTAGACAATGTTCAGCGGGACGAGGAACGGGCAAAAAGACTTATGCGATCCTATTCTCGCCATCAAGGGAGTCAAGCCAGTATTCCAACGATTTTGGCTGATATTGCTGTTAATGAGACGGCAGACATTAGTGATATAACAGTCACATCCTATTTGAATGCGTTAAAGAAGATTTTTGTAATAGAAGACATGCCTGCATGGAATCCAAATCTTAGAAGTAAAACAGCTATCCGAACATCTGACACACGATATTTTGTTGATCCGTCTATTTCATGTGCCGCTTTAGGACTTGGCCCTATGGATTTAATGAATGATTTAAACACATTCGGACTATTTTTTGAAACATTATGTGTCCGTGACCTGCGTGTGTATGCAGATGCATTAGATGGAAAAGTATATCATTACCGCGATAAAAACGGATTGGAATGCGATGCAGTAGTGCATCTTCGTAATGGCTCGTATGGTTTGATTGAAATCAAGTTAGGCGGTGACAAGCTTATTGAAGAAGGGTCAAAAAATCTCTTATCATTAAATGAGAAGATAGATACTACAAAGATGAAAGCACCTGCTTTTAGAATGGTACTAACGGGAGTTGGAACTTATGCATATAGAAGAATTGATGGCACCTTTGTTGTGCCTATTGGATGTTTAAAAGATTAAATGAGTTCTCAGAATAATACGCATGAAAGCAATACTCAATACATTTAAGGCTGGCAACGGCGACTGCATCTTTTTCCGATAAGTAAAAAGCTTCCCCCTGAACAATACTTCACACCTGTTTTGAGATATTATAACAAAAAGTCACTTTGTCCAGAATTGCTCGAATAACTGGAATACATCGTTAAAATATCTCTCTAGTGGCAGTATCACAAAGAATTAAATGTGTATAATTCTTCCCTACGAACAGCCTTATAATCTTCTGATAGCTTCTTGATAAATCTCATCATATATGCGAGTCATATTGCGCCCACTATTTGTATGTTCAGAAATAATATTCGTTATGATAAATATTTATTGGTTTTGCTATTACACTTTGTACAATTTTTCTTGTCTTTCCTTATTCAAGCCGGCTTTCCCGGTAACGCCATATCTAGGTTCACCACTATTATTAATCATCGTGGCAGGGAATCCGTTTGTCTTGAAATCCTCTGCTATTTCCACTTTTCTGTATAATAAAATCAAATAGAATGAATATCTTTGTGAATCATTATTTAATATGATGAAGTCAATTCTACAACAATTTGTGATGTTTGTGTGCATCGCACTTTTATTTTATTGCACATCGAATAACGGCGACCAATACATCGGTTACTGGTAAACGCAGGATTCGGATATAGATCCTGTAATGGAAATCAAAAGAGAAGGTGAAAGTTTTTACATTATCGAAGGCGAGAAAGAAATTCCGGCAACATATAGCAAGGAACATAAGACTTTAACCGGCGAAATATCAAATCCTTTTCAATCGGTTAAAATAGATTTGAATTTGCTGGATGATAATCATTTGAAATTAATTTTTTTTGGAGAATCCGAAGAAATACGTTAGGCTCACAGAAGAACAAGCTGAAAAAGTAATTGCAAAAAGAACGGCCTATTATGATCCGGATTTTTTTGTAGGTGAATAGAAAAATAATAATCAAAAAGGAGAAAATCTTGTCATTATAAAGGAAGACGGAGAATATTATATAATTAGCGATTTTTTAGGGAGAGTCAAAATGGAATATCATCAAGAGACTAAAATGATTGGCTATACCGTCAGACTAATGGAGATTAAGTATAGGCGCATCGGCGATAATGAAATACAATCTGTTGGATTAGGAAATAAAATCTATCATAAAGTGAAATGAATTCGAAGACTCTATGAATTGTAAACATTCGTAGATAGTAAGCGGATAGAAGACTATCACCTCTTCGCGTTCTTTTCGATGTGCTCTTTGAGTATAAGCGCGTGCGTGTGTATCTTCTCTTTCGACGCTTATAGCAACGTTACCACGTTCTTGGCTCCAATCTCCCGGAGAAATATTTTCATGGCCAGCTATTCGATTGTTGATTTTTCTTGATCTTTACAGTCAAAGCGGACATTGACAGTAGTAATGCTGTTGTCATTCTGATACACAATTATTTCTCGTTGTTCAGCCGGCTATTAGCATGAGTCCTAAAACAAAACCAAGGAAAAGAATCTATAATCTCCAAACTTTTACTTATATTTGTAACGTCCGTAACAGTTACGGGCGTAATTAAAAAGTGAGCATGAAATTTTATAATAGGGCAAATGAGTTGGCAGAACTGAAACGAATACAGGAATTATCGTTCAGCGACCATTCCCGGCTGACAGTAGTAACCGGAAGAAGAAGAATCGGCAAAACAAGCCTCATCATGAAGTCGGTTGAAGGTCTCCCGACGGTTTATCTATTTGTTGGTCGCAAAAACGAAGCTACGCTCTGCTCCGAGTTTATCCCCATTATCAGTCAATCGCTTGATACGTTTGTTCCTTCGGAAATCCGTTCCTTCCGTTCATTATTCCAATATCTAATGGAAATGGCATCACATAAAACGTTCAATTTGGTTATTGATGAATTTCAGGAGTTTTACAACATCAATGAAGCGGTGTATAGTGATATGCAGAATATCTGGGACACTTATCGGAAGAAATCTAAGATGAATTTGATTGTATCGGGTTCTATTTATTCATTGATGCAGAAAATATTCCAGAACAATAAAGAACCTCTGTTTGGGAGAGCAGACAATATTATCAAACTATCGGCTTTTGATTTAACTACGCTGAAAAAAATTATACGTGACTACAATCCTGATTATACCCATGATGACCTACTCGCCCTCTATACTTTTACCGGTGGGGTTCCCAAATATGTTGAACTGTTTTGCGATAATGTTGCATTGAGCATCAACGAAATGATTTCGTTTATGATTCGGGAAAACTCTCCCTTTACCGATGAAGGGAAAAACCTATTGATAGAAGAGTTCGGGAAAAACTATGCGACCTATTTCTCTATCCTAAGTGCTATTTCGGGCGGTATCAATACACAACCTCAAATAGAAGTTGCGTTGGGAGATAAAAGCATCGGCGGTCAAATCAAACGGTTGATCGAGGATTATAATATTATCGTTCGCCAACGTCCGATATTGGCAAAAGGAGGAAGTCAAGCTGTCAGGTATGAAATACAGGATAACTTTATCCGTTTTTGGTTCAACTATTTCGACCGCCATCGCTCACTGATAGAGATAAAGAATTTTATCGGTTTGCAGGCTATCATTAAATCCGACTATCCAACTTATTCGGGTATCATGTTGGAAAGATATTTCAAACAGCAGTTTGCCGAAACTTTCCAATATCGGGCTATCGGTTCGTGGTGGGAGCCCAAAGGCAATCAAAACGAAATTGATATTGTCGCTCTGAAGTTGGAGAAAAACCAGGCAGTAGCAGCAGAAGTAAAACGACAAAAGAAGAATTTTAAGCCTGAATTATTGGCGACCAAGGTGGAGCATCTTAAGAATAAGTTATTACCTAAGTATCAGATTGAAATGGTGTGTTTATCGTTGGAGGATATGTAGGTGCTTCCTATTGTTTATGTACAACGTTGACGAACAAGCACTTTTATCAATTTATTTTCTGTAAGACCTGATGTCAAATCCAATAATATTGTATTTTTCACGGATTCAAATCCGAATTTATTATATATTTGTAGGATAATAAAGTTATTATGATACATAGGATATTAGAAAATACACTCCGTGAGAAATTAAACACGGGTAAAGCAATCATACTAATGGGTGCCCGTCAGGTGGGAAAAACGACTTTGGTAAAAGAACTCTTTAAAGATTCTGACGAAATGATTTGGCTCAATGGCGATGAATTGGATGTACAGAACCTTTTTGAAAATATATCGGCGACCCGTTTGAAATATATTTTCGGAAATAAGAAATATGTGGTAATCGACGAGGCTCAACGAATCAAAGATATCGGCTTAAAGCTGAAACTTATTACCGATGAATTAGCCGGGATACAACTGATCGCCACCGGCAGCTCTTCTTTTGATTTAGCCAATGAAGTGAACGAACCGCTTACCGGTAGAAAGTGGGAATACAAAATGTACCCTATCTCTTTTTCCGAGATGGTACAGCACCATGGGTTGTTAGATGAAAAAAGGCTGTTGCCTCATCGTTTGGTATATGGATATTATCCTGATGTAGTCAATAATCCGGGACATGAAAAAGAGATTCTGAAACAGCTTTCGGATAGTTATTTGTACAAGGACATTCTGATGTGGGAGCAAATCAAGAAGCCTGAAAAACTACTGAAACTTTTGCAAGCGATTGCTTTCCAAATAGGCAATCAGGTTTCTTATGCTGAATTAGGTCAACTTTGCGGATTGGATAGCAAAACAGTAGAAAAGTATGTTGTGTTATTGGAGCAATGTTATGTCATTTTTCGTTTAGGCTCATTTAGCCGTAACCTACGAAATGAACTTAAAAACAGCAAGAAAATTTATTTTTACGATAATGGCATTCGCAATGCCATTATCGCCAATTTTTCATTGACAGAAAACCGCTCCGACATCGGTGCACTATGGGAAAACTATATTATTTCCGAAAGGCAGAAAAAAATGGAATACGATAAGGGATGGCGCAACTGTTGGTTTTGGCGAACTACAGACCAAAAAGAAATCGACTATATCGAGGAAGGGGACGGAGAAATCCATGCATTTGAATTCAAATGGAATCCTTCTGCTAACTATAAAATACCGAAGCAATTTATACAAAATTATTCAGGGAGTACTTTTACCGTTATCCATCCGGATAACATGGAAGATTTTCTATTGTGATCATACTGTGCATAGCCTATTCATTTTACACAAGAATACCCTATTACTTTCAAATCTACAAACATTTGTGATTGTTTCATCAGGCAAATCAATATAGAAGGTTACAAGTTGTGGTCATTTGGAGCTGTGTCAAAAAGCGTTCGTCATTGTGGATTTAATCCGCAATCCCTTGATGAAAGGAGCGAATGTAATTTACAGGGATTTCGCATCAAGCGCGGAATGACGGTCTTTTGAAACAGCTTCTTAAATTGTGCGGTGAACTGCACGAAACCTTTTGTCTTGTTGTGAAAACCCGATATTCGTAATTTCCCCCGGTTAATGTCCCTATCCGAAAATGCTCGTCTTCATGCATTTGTTTTTTCACCTTAAGCGGTGCCCCTTCCAACAAGACTTGGCGAACAGTCGAGCCTTTATCGACCGGCAGATAAACATCCGCTTGCATATTGGGCGGAATGCCGATTGTCAATACATATTCGTTTTGGGAAATTTTATTATAATTGATCGTTACCCTTCCGCGGATGGTGGGCGTTACCGATTCGACCGACGATAACGTATAAATATGCGGGCGGATACTGATATGCCCGAATCCCGCAGTAACAGGCTTTATTCCCAGCAGGTACCGGGTGATAATATTTCCCGGTACGGCTCCCCAGGCATGATTCCAATCGAGGTTCGGTTTAAACTTGATGTCCCATGCTTCCAGCGCGACGGTCGATCCCGATCGGATCATATTATACCAACTCCGTTCGCTTGTCGATGCCAGCAATTGTTCGGCATACCGCCCGTTTCCTCCTTCGTAAAGCGCCTCCATCAGGAATTGGGCTCCATATACGCTGCATGCCATTCCCCGCGAACGGATGAAGTTTTGTACGGATTGTTGGTATCTCGTGGGGACGAGGCCGAAGATGGATGCGAACATGTTGCTGTGTAGCGATGCGTGCAAAGTGGTATCTCCGTCGGTATATATTTTTCGTTTTGCATTGAAAAACGTATCGTTAAAAACCTTATAGACTCGTTTGTGGGCGGAGGCGAACAGTTCTTTGTCTTCTGTGTTTCCGGTGATGGATGCAATCTTTTCCATTATTTTCAAACCTTCGTAATAGAATGCGTTGACAACGGTGTTATGGTCGCAAAACACGAATCCGTCGCGTTCGCCGTGAGGCCAGTCGACAATATCTTTCACCGGCTCGTGAAAACGGATGGAACGCAGGAAGTCCGCCGTTTGCAGTCCCGTAGTGGTGGATACCAGTCCTTTATCGGTCTGGAGTTGCATCAGCGACCGGCTCTTCAGTACCTCATAATTCTTAGTCAGCGCACGTGTGTCGCCCGTATAGAGATAATCGTTCCAGGCGATGAGGATCGCTTGGAGTATCCATTCGGTAGGCCATGTAGGCTTTTCGAGGATATATTCGAGCGATCGCCGTGCCAGCGAATAATCCCTGTCCACGGCGTAGTGGCTCAGTTGGTTGATCAGGATATCGGCTTCGTAAGGAATGCGTTCTCGATCTCCATCGACATATACTCCCGTGAAAGACGTTGCTTTTATGGTGTGTTTGCAAAGGTTCCACAATTGATTGAGCGTGTCGTTGTCGCATCGGAAAAACGATTCGTTATCGTCAAATGGATACTGTACCGTTTCGCGCGTCACATCGCCAATGTTTACCTCCGGGTTTTCGCTCCGGATTTCAGCATACCGGAAAGGCATCACTTCGCCGATATACGACGGCATTTTGACCGCCGCTTCGAGTGTGTTCCGCCTGTCTTTATGTATTTTGATACGGTAAAAGTGCGTCCCTTTCATCAGGACGAGCGTTTGTTGTTGGTAACGGATGGTTCCGCCGGGGCGGGTGTCTACGCGTCCGTCTTGTTGTTTTTCACCTATATGGATGATCAGAGTGTCATTTCCTTCGGGAGAGGTGGCTTGTAAAAGCAGTTGTCCGAAAGCTGCTTTCCCGAAGTCAAACATCCGGATGCCGGTGTCGGGGTCCGATTGAGTGAGCGGTTTGTCGACATCCTTGACTAATAATTCGCCCGAATGACGGTACGGCTGGAGTTGATCGCCCGTACGGAAGGCGGCGACGTCCGACCATTCGCTTTCACCCCCGGTGTTGGTAACGGTTTTTACCCGCCAATAATACACGGTATTCGGATGCAGGGTTTCTCCTTGATAAGAAGCGGCAACCGATTTATCCGAAGCGACGGTGCCGCTGTCCCAAATGGTACCCCTACCTTTGGTGGCGTGGTGTAGCGAGTCGGAGACAATAATGCGGTAGGCTGTTTGCAGCGTTCCTTTTCCATTGTCCGGAACGAGCCAGCCGAAAAGCGGCCGGGAGGAATGTATGCGAGTGCTGTTAGCCGGTTCGATGGCTTTGTCTTGTTGCCAAAGAGGGATGGAGGATGGATATCCTCCCACGAATACGGTTCCGGTGTGTTTCAACAAGTCTGTCATCAGCCCGGAAGGCTTATTTTGTGCCAGGATACAAAAAAGAGTGGAAACAAAAGACAGAAAGCTGATAGTGAATACCGTTCGTTTCATGTTTTTACTATTATTCTTTCACAGATCGAGCGTGTGTCAAATACCCGTCTTTCCACACTTGATGCGGAATCTCCCTATATAGTATACATCCTTTCCATTAGGGAATGCGGGTCAAGCCCGCAATGACGAAGGCTTTCTCACCGTCCCGACCTGCGCGAGAAAATTCTGATCGACTAATCCAATTCTTTTATTTTGATATTTTGAAACCAAACTTCGTCGCCGTGATCTTGCAACAAGAGCAAACCGCTTTCGAGGTTACCGAAATCGGGCCAATCTTTATATTTGCTATAGTCTACGAGCGCGTTCCACATTTGGTTGTTACGGTCGTATTCGATAATCTTCACGCCATTGAGCCAATGTTCCGCATGATTACCCTTTACAACGATTGTTGCCGTGTTGAAGAATCCGGGACGGAAAGGCTTGTTGTCCGGCGCCGGTATCAGGTCATAGAGCGAACCCAGTTTCCGGTTACCGTTCACGCCCAGTTTGGCATCGGGATGCACGTTGTCATCGAGTATTTGATATTCGCAGCCGATAGCCGAACCTTGACCTTTATTCAGATTGGTATCGACAAAGTATTTGACGCCGCTGTTCGCACCTTTTGTGATCTTGAAATCCACTGTCAGAATAAAGTTCTTATAAGGGCGGGTCGTTACGATATCGCCGCCGTTAGCCGATTCCGCTCCTCCGCTTTTCAATACTTTCAGGATGCCGTTTTCAATAACCCATCCTTCTTGAGGGAATGCATCGAGTTTGGCGCCGCGCCACTCGTTGGTGGTTTTGCCGTCCCAAAGTAGTTTCCAGCCGTCACGCGCTTCCCTTTCGGAAATGGTATTGGCTACGGAATTTACTTGGTATACTTGCTCGTTTGCCGGCGTACGGAAAGCTTGGAGGTTTTCGGTCAGGATGCGGATATTTCGCCAGGCAATTGTTTTGCCTTCTTGTGCTTTATCACCGATAGCATGTACCTGCAAGGCGATAAAACCGGATGGCGTTACGTTGTCGAGCAGGTCGGTACACGGAATACCGTTGACCCATGTGCGGATCGAGTTTCCGATCGCTTCGATGCGCGCCTTGTTCCATTCGCCATTCTTAAAAGCCTTTTGTCCGGCAGAATTAGAGGTCATCGGATAGAGCCATCCGCGACGCGCTTCGTCGTATACGCCGCCGGTCCAGGCGCGGGGAGAAGGGTCGATTTCGAACTGATAACCGTGCACCCGTCCGTCGTTATACTCTTTGAGGCTTTGGCTGCGGAATTGTACGCCTGAGTTCAGGCCGTCATCCACCTTAAAATCGAATTCGAGAATAAAATCCCCGTAATTCTTTTGGGTCGTCAAAAAAGTATTGGGCGTATTCATCTTCGAAATGCCGATAATCGTCCGGTCTTGTACTTTATATTCGGCGGCTCCGTTCAGTTTGGTCCACCCTTTCAGGTTTTTTCCATTAAAGAGGTCTTGCCATTCCGGCTCTTGCGAAAAAGCCGATAAGGAGATCATAAGCGTTAAAAATAATATTGTATTCTTTTTCATCTTACTAAAACATTTAAACACAAATTACTGATTTCATCATACTTTATAAAAATCTTCCCAGCCTTTACGAGGGGGAGCTCCGGTTAAAAACGCATCGGCAAAGGCATCGTTCTTGACGCGTTTTGTTACGCGATCGAAAACAATTCTACGGTTCAACCGTTGCGCCGCTACTCCCAGACAGAAAACCTGACTCAACGGGCCTGCAATTTCGAAAGGCGAGCGGGTTTTCTCTTTTCCCTGACAGGCCAACAGGAAATTGGCGAAGTGGTTGGAAGGGCTTTGAGGCACTTCGGGAAGCTTTCGTTCCATTTCCTTCGCTTTTTCTTCGGAAATAATACTGAGGATGCTACCGTGCGAGCCTCCTTTAAAGGTGAGTTCCTTGCTATATATTTCTTTTCCCGGATTGAGTTTCGCGGGTTGTATTTTTTGTCCGGCTACTGTCGGGATATTCGGATCGATTTCCGACACGCCGTATCCTTCGGGCACGGCCGGGATATTGTCGAGGCCGTCATACCAGGTGATGACTACCGGCGGCATATTGCCACGCTTAGGAAATTTAAACTCGATGGTACTCGACATCGGATAGAAATAATCGTTGTGTCCGGATAATTTTAACGGATTGACTTCTTCCGGCAAGCCGAGGTCGAGAAACTCATGCGCCGTGTCGAGGATATGAGCTCCCCAATCGCCTAACGCACCCATGCCGAAGTCATACCAACAACGCCATTGGCCGTAGTGGAAATCCTTGTTATAGTCATGATGAGATTGAGCCGATAGCCAAGTGTCCCAATCCAATGTCCCGGGAATCGGCTCCGCTGCGGGAAATTTCTTGATGTTCGGGTCCCATCCGTGCCAACGGCGCGGGTTGTTCATGTGGGCGGTAATAGCGGTTACATCTTGGATGATTCCGGCTTCCTTCCATGCTTTGAATTGAAAGTAATTGGCTTCGGAATGTCCCTGATTTCCCATTTGAGTTACGACATTGGGATATTTCCGGGCGGCTTTCATCATCAGTTCGACTTCGTGGAAGGTGCGTGCCATCGGTTTTTCGACATACACATGTTTGCCCTCGGCCAGCGCCATCATTACGGCGGGGAAGTGCGCGAAGTCGGGTATCGCGATAGCCACGGCTTCGATTTCGTTTCCGATTTTGTCGAACATTTCCCTGAAATCTTTGAAGCGTTTCGCTTTGGGATGTTTGGCTAACGCTTTTTTCGTATGCTCGGCGCCCATATCCACATCGCATAGCGCTACAATGTCGGCTAATCCGGTATTATCGAGGTCGTTCATAATTTCCCACCCCCGGTTCCCAATGCCGATATAAGCCAGATTTACTTTTCTGTTAGCGTCTACAATCCGGCTGTAACTTGCAGCGTTCATCTTGGTTGATATTCCTCCGAATGCCAATCCCGCCGAAGCGAACGCCGCGTTTCTGATAAATTCTCTTCTTGTTGTCATGATAAACAGTATAATTATCGTATTTGATCCTCAATCCGAACCCGCGCTTTAACAAGGTTGTTTGCGCTTTGTTTTATCGAGGAGCGCATGACGTATTTACCGCTCGCGCTTTTAAAATTGTTTAGGAAACAAAGATAGAAAAAAACAGAGAGAGAATCCCAAAGAAATGATTTTCCGACTGCAATAAATGATAAAAGTTCTGCTATTTAATATTCGAAGCGTTCTTTGTAAGCCCAAAAGCCGATATCGGGACTCGATATGTCATAAATTTGTTCACCCGTCATCGGGGTATGGGTACCTAAAGCGGGTAGAATATCGGTCAGTTTATCTCCGTAATACTCCCATGTCATCTCGGTGAGGTCGCCAGCTTTGCTTGGCAGCCGGGTATAATCGGGCCGAACGGCAAGAACCTTTTGCCGTTCACCCAATTTCCTTAACGCTTCATACAATCCTTTCTCAAGTCTTCGCGGGAAAGATTCATATCCGGCGAACCCTTTTCATAATAAATCATTTCACTGTTTACTCTTCACTGTTCACAACCCAATACTATTTACCCCCCGCTTTTCTCCATTTACACTTCGTAAGTGGTAGAAGCGGTATTCCCACCATGTCCCGTCCAATCGGTATGGAAAAATTCCCCTCGGGGTTTATCGATGCGTTCGTATTGATGGGCGCCGAAGTAATCGCGCTGCGCCTGTAACAAGTTTGCCGGAAGCTGTGCATTGCGAAAGCCGTCGAAGTACGTTAATGCCGAAGTTAATGCCGGTACGGGGATGCCGTTTTGCAAGGCTGTGGCACATACCCGGCGCCAACTCTCCTGTGCGGCTTCGACGCTATCTTTAAAGAATGGGTCGAGCAAGAGATTTTCGAGTTGGGGATTCTTATCGTACGCTTTTTTAATATCGGCAAGGAAGCGCGAGCGAATGATGCATCCTCCGCGCCACATCAGGGCAATGCCTCCGTAGTTCAGATGCCATCCGTATTCTTTGGCTGCTTCGCGCATCAAATCATATCCTTGCGCATACGAAATGATTTTTGCTCCGTATATCGCCTGTTCGAGGTCATTGATAAACGCTTCTTTATCGCCCTTAAACGCAGGAGTGGGGCCCGTAAGGACTTTTGCTGCTTTTTCGCGTAAGTCTTTTTGCGCCGACAAGCACCGTGAGAACACCGACTCTCCGATGAGCGTGAGCGGAATGCCCAGGTCGAGCGCCGTTACCGCCGTCCATTTGCCGGTACCTTTTTGTCCGGCCGTATCGAGGATTTTCTCTACGATCGGACTACCGTCTTCGTCTTTAAAACCGAGAATGTCGGCCGTGATTTCAATCAGATAAGAATCGAGTACGCCCCGGTTCCACTTTTTGAATACTTCGTGTTGCTCAAAAGCATCCATGCCGAGCAATGTTTTCATTAGATGATACGCTTCGTTGATAATTTGCATATCGCCGTATTCGATGCCGTTGTGCACCATCTTCACGAAATGGCCGGCCCCATTTTCTCCGACCCAGTCGCAGCAGGGCGATCCGTCTTCGACTTTGGCGGCCACGGACTGGAAGATCTCTTTTACGAGAGGCCATGCTTCGGGCGATCCGCCGGGCATCATGGAAGGGCCCTTCAATGCGCCTTCTTCTCCTCCCGATACTCCGGTGCCGATGTAAAGCAATCCCTTGCTTTCCACATATTCCGTGCGGCGGATGGTGTCGGGGAAGTGACTGTTACCCCCGTCGATAATGATATCTCCCGGCTCTAGAAGCGGGATGAGTTGATCAATAAATCCATCAACCGGTTGTCCGGCTTTTACCAACATCATTACTTTTCGCGGACGGCTCAATGAGTCGACCAACTCCACCAGCGAATGGGTTCCGATAAAGTTTTTTCCTTTTCCGCGGCCGTTTATAAACCGATCCACCTTCTCGACCGTACGGTTGAACACCGCAACCGTATACCCTTTACTTTCCATGTTCAGCACCAGGTTCTCGCCCATGACGGCAAGACCGATAAGTCCGATATCTGCTTTTTGTCCCATAGTTTTTTATTATTTATCTTTTACCTTTTTCTTTTTATTATTAGAGAGAAACAATTCAAGGGTTGTTTTAGTTGTCGTTTAAACGCTTTGTTTTATCCGTCTAACGCCTCCAAGCTGCTTGTGGGGTAGAAACGGCCCTATAGTTTATTAATTTTACTTGCCTGACAAGCTGCCCCGTATCCGTTATCGATGTTCACGACGCATAACGGTGTGCAACTGTTGAGCATGCTCAATAAGGCAGCGATACCGTGCAGGCTTGCTCCGTATCCGACGCTTGTAGGAACGGCGATGACGGGACTGCTCACCAGTCCCGATACGACTGAAGCCAATGCTCCTTCCATTCCGGCTACGACGATGACGACTTTCGCGCCTCTGATTATCTCGAGTTTATCGAATAGACGATGAATGCCCGCAACGCCTACGTCTACGATTTTTTCGACCTTATTTCCTAAAAATACGGCGGTCTCGTAAGCTTCTTCCACCACCGGCAAGTCGGATGTCCCCGCACAAACAATGGCGATGTAGCTATCGGTGGTTGCCGGCTCGTGCCGCATGATGCGGAAGGTTTGAGCGGTGTGATTATAAATCACCCCTTCTACGCGTTCGGATACGAATCGGTACATCGCGTCCGAGACCTTGGTACCTAAGACATTGCCGCCATTACGAATGATCGATTCTGTAATGGCCACGACTTGCTCCGGCGTTTTCCCCTGACAGAAAATTACTTCCGGTTGTCCGGTACGTTCTTGACGTAAATAATCTATCTTCGCAAAATCAATATCTTCGTAACCAATCTCTTTCTTCTTCATCCGGTTATACTATATTTCTGTTTAAACTGCCCATCGAATATCCTTCCAACTCTAAGCAGACATATAGAAATCCGAATGCTTTGAGTTGTTTGGAAACCCGGTCCATCGTAGACGGATCGCAAAAACGCGCCCGGTCTTCGGGGTTGAGTTCGATTCGCGCAATGGAACCGTGGCTGCGGACTCTTACTTCGCGGTATCCGAGAGAATGCATATATTTTTCCGCTTTTCCGATGCGACTCAGTTTTTCCGTTGTAATCTCTTCTCCGTAAGGAATGCGCGACGCCAGACACGCGTAAGCCGGTTTGTCCCACGTCGGCAATCCGAGATGTTTCGAAAGAAGCCTTATTTCTTTTTTATTTAATCCCGCCGTTTTCAAAGGACTCATCACTTTCAATTCGGCTATCGCCTTTGCCCCCGGCCGGTAATCTTTCGTATCATCGGCATTGGAACCGTCTACTACGATGTGAAAACCTCTTTCTTTTGCCATATCCACGATGGCGCCGAATTCGATTTTTTTACAAAAATAACACCGATTCGCGGGATTTCGCTTAATTTCAGCATCGATTGTTTGTTCTTCGATGAGGATATGTTCTATTCCTATTTGCGAAGCGAGCGTCTTGGCATCGTCCAAATCCCATGCGGGGATCATCGGGGAAACAATCGTCACGGCCAGGCACCGGTTTTCTAATACATCATGACATACTTTCGCCAAAAGAGAACTGTCGACTCCTCCGGAAAAGGCGACCACTGCACTGCCGAGTTGGCGGAGATGACTCCTAAGGGCATCATATTTTTTCAGGAGATCGGGGTTCATCGTTATATATTCAGTTTCTCTTTTGTTGTCCATAAACCGGCCGATGGCGTACTGATAAAATAAATTTCTTCTCCGTTGGGCAACGTATTAAATCCGTTTTGCAGTTTGTCGGGAGAATAGATGTCAATCGCCTTTTGATAATCGAGATAATGGAAGTTGACTCCTTCTATTTCCTCTTTGGAAAGATGTCCGGGAGCGTATGTGATTTCAAACCGACCTTCCGACGAGCCGTGTATCAAGTGAGCGGTGGCATGCGTCAAGTCTTGCAGGTCGTCGTTTTCTTTCCAGTATTTCATGATCTTTTCGGTTCCCGAATAACCGTATTTCCGGATGATGGCGTCCACCTCGTCTTGTTCTCCGAAACGTTTTAGTCCCGGAGCGATGATGATGAGTTCCCCGCCGTCGGCCATTGCCTTGCGCGTGCGGTATATGGCCTTGTTCGCCACCCAGGTACTGAAAAATTCATCACCTTGCATCACCGCAACCACTTTTTTTAATGGAGGTACGATGGTAATATTTTGCGCCATGGACTGTTTGGCAGCTTGAATATACGTGTCTAAATCGTTGCCGCAATAGAACCCCGTGTGAACCAGTTTCCCTTCATCGTTATAAGCCATTACGAGCTGAACATAGACATCCGGCAAGTTGCCCAGAAATTCGTTTTCCGCTTTATTATAGCAATGCCTTAGGGGAGTTACCAGCGAGCCTAAGTTTTTTTCGATGCCATAGCAAGCCGCCGCCATATGGGAGGCGCAAATGGTATCTTTTCCGCCAAGGCCGATGAAATAGTTCTTGTTGTGGTTGGCAAATCCCAATACCTCATGCGGAACCACATGCCCGATATTGATGATTATGTCCCATGGTTCTTCCATTACAAGCCGGTTGATGGAGATAGGAATATCCCAATCGGCAAGCCCGTCGGTGATTTTCTTTACATAATCGGCCGGAACGATTCCAAGGCGTTTGCCGTCGGTACGCCAATTGTGCTTCAGAATTTTATCTTCCGGGATGTTTCCGAACATCCACCGGTTCTGTTCTTCCGTATGCGGCACATGTTGCCCCAAGGTAGGTATCACATACACCTCCGCCATTTGAGCGAAGAAGTTGTAGAATATTTCGGTTATCCATCCCGCTCCGCTATGAGCCCTTGTAATATCAGGGGGAAGTAACAAGACCTTTTTGGGCTTCTTACAAATCCGTTTTAAACATTCGTTGGCGCTTTTTATAACCAGCGATTTCATCTCTTCCTGCCCAATCTCTTCTTTTCTTTCAAAAAACCAAGCCATAATTTATCGTTTTACGCGGGCGTTGCCCAACCAAATACTCCAAACCATTTCTTCATCGGCCGGCTGTGCGTAATCGGTGAGGAAAGTCGTTGCCAAGGCTCCGCTTGCCCAAGCGAACTGCGTCCACTTCTCCGGATTCCAACCTTTTAGAATGCTATACAATAATCCGCCTACAAAGCCATCTCCGCCGCCGATGCGGTCGAGGACGTAAATCTTTCGCGGGCGGATGATATGCCACCGGTCATTTTCAAAAACAATAGCGCCCCAAAGATGTTCATTTGCACTCACCACTTCGCGCAACGTATTAGCGAACACGGTCACATTGGGATAGGCCGCTTGGGCGTTTGCGATCATCCCCTTGAAAGCATCCATCGTGGCGCCGATATCTTCTCCGCCGGCTTTAGGGCCTTCGATGCCGAGGCAAAGTTGATAATCTTCTTCGTTGCCGATAAGGATGTCCGATAATGAAGCAATTTCGGAGAATGCCGTTTTTAATTCCGTTTCGCGTCCTTCCCAAAAGGATGCTCGGTAATTCAGGTCGAAGGATATCAATGACCCGTGTTTTTTTGCCGTACGGGCGATTTCCACGCAAAACTCGCTCGTCTCGGGCGATAATGCAGCGATTAAGCCGGAAAGATGCACGATTTGCACACCTTCTTGTCCGAAAATACGTTCAAGGTCGAAATCTTTGGCGTTCAATGTGCGGCCTACTTCACCCGCCCGGTCGTTTTGCACCCGAGGGCCGCGTAATCCGAAGCCGGTATCGGCTATATTAAACTGGTGGCGGTATCCCCAGGGCCCGCCTTGCGGTACTTCGGGCCCTTCATAGTCCATATTCCTGTGGCGAAGATCTGATTTGATAAAGGCCGCTATCGGGCTATCCTTTACAAAAGCAGTCAACACTTTTACCGGTAATCCTAAGGAGGAAGAAATACTTGCCACATTCGTTTCAGCGCTGGTTGCCTGCATTTCAAAGAGCCGGCTGCTGTGTACCGGCTGGGCATTGACGGGCGTAATGCGCACGCCCATGCTGGTGGCTACCAGTAGAGAATATTTACAGTCTTGTTTTAATACGAGTGTCATATTGTTTATTATGATGATTTAATTTCTCAATCTTATTCAATCTCTTGCCAATCTTCAATCAATCTTTTATCCATCAAATACTAAAAGCATCGAAGCCGCCATCGACCACGGCGATGGTGCCGGTAACGAACTTTGAGGCGTCGCTGACCAGATAATGCAATGTCCCTAACAGTTCGGCCGGTTCTCCGAAACGTTTGAAAGGCGTATGGGCGATGATGGTGTTTCCGCGATCGGTGTAGCTGCCGTTGGGATGGGTGAGCAAAGCCCTGTTTTGCTCCGTGATGAAAAATCCCGGACAAAGCGCATTCACGCGAAAATTCTCGCCGAACTTAAGCGCCAACTCTCCCGCCAGATACTTGGTGAAATTCGATACCGCCGCCTTAGCGGCCCCGTATCCTGCTACGCGCGTCAGGGGACGTAGAGCAGATGCCGATGAAATATTCACGATGTTTCCCTGCCGTTGCTGAACCATATATTCGGAAAAGACGAGGGTGGGGATGACCGTGCCCATCAAATTAAGATCGACCACTTGGCGGAAATCGTCGATGTTGAGGTCGAGAATCGTATTATCCGGTGCGATGGTCGCTCCCGGCATGTTGCCCCCTGCGCCGTTGATAAGCACGTCGATGCGTCCGTATTCCCGGATGATTTCTTCGGCGTTTTGCGTAAGGATCGCTTTGTCGGTGACATTGGTTTGGAGGAAGATCGCATCGCCGCCGTTTGCTTTGACGTGTTCTACCAAGGCATCGCCTTTGGCTTTGTTGCGCGCGAGCACCGCCACTTTCGCTCCATGCGCCGCCAGATAACTCACCATGGAAGTGCCTAATACGCCGGTACCTCCCGTCATAACGATTACTTTACTGTTGATGTTAAATAGTTCGTACATAGTTCAGTTCCTTAATCTTTTAATGATTCATTTCAGTCATTTGGTTGCAAATATAGAAAAACGAATGCCTAAATTTCTGTTTTTTTGCGTAAAATGGTTGTCGGAAAACGAAATGTTTATCGTTGCGTTAAAAACGGGACCGGTTTTTACAGGGTGATAATAGCTGTTTCCAGGGTGTTTCACTTCTAAATTGAACTCGGGAAGCGACGGTTTCTATGACAGTGAGTCGATATAGTGGAGCACCTCTTGCTTGTAGGTCCTTCCGATGGGGATTTCCCGATTGGCTACCGTCAGTCGGTTACGGTTGACGGTTTGTATTTTGTCTTTCCGGACGATGAACGATCGGTGCACCCGTAGAAACAGCATGTCCGGCAGCAGGGTTTCCATATTTTTCATCGATTCCAATGTGATAATCGGCCGGTCTTGGTGGAGTGTGTAAATTTTAATATAATCTTTCAACCCTTCAATGTAGAGGATGTCTTTAAAAAAGACCGGGATCAGTCGATGTTCCGATTTGACGAACACGGCGTCGGTTTGGAGCGGCGACTGGTGTCCGGAATTGTTTTTAGCAATGGCTGCGAACCACTCTTGCGCTTTCCGGAAGGTAGTTAGAAATTCGTCGTATGAGACCGGCTTCAGCAAATAATCGAAAGCGTTTACCCGATAGCCTTCGAGTGCGTATTCTTTGAAAGCGGTAATAAAAACGATTTTTGTTTCGGGGGGGATCAAGCGGGCTAATTCCATGCCGTTGATGCGCGGCATTTGAATATCGAGAAAAATCAAATCGACTTTCTGGGTCACGATATCCTGCATTGCCGAAACGGGATTGTTGTATTTCCCCGTCATGCGGAGGCCGGGCGTATCGCGGATGTACGTTTCCAACAAACTTAAGGCCAGGGGTTCGTCGTCTATGATCCAACAAGTGAGTATCGGGTTCATGTTGTTTGATTAAGTATCGATGATTAATACGGTGGAGTAGGTGCCATCTTTTATCTCCTTGTGCCACATATGCCGATAGGGATATAGTAATTCGAGCCGCTTTTTGACTTGCTGCAGGCCGATGCCGCTGCCGCTTTTATCCGACTCGTTTTTCGGGAAATAACTATTACTGCACAAGAATTCGATACGCCCGTTTTCTTTTTCCGTCAGGGAGATGTCGACAAACGAATGTTCGCCGCTGCTCATTCCGTGCTTAAACGCATTTTCTATCAGGGAGATGAAGATAAGTGGGGCGATCATCACCGTGCTGTTCTCCTTAATGTCGAACGTAATGGTGAGGCGTGCGTCTTCCGGCAGACGTAACCGCATCAGGTCGATATAGTTGCGAATGAAATTGACTTCTTCTTTCAGAGGAACATGTAAGGTGTTATTTTCGTAGAGTACATATTGCAATAGGCGGCTCAAATCGAGAATCGCCGGTTTCACTTTCGGCGAATTGAGCTGCGCCAGCGCATAGATATTGTTCAGTGTGTTCAGCAGAAAATGAGGGTTGATCTGATTCTTGAGATTTTTTAACTCGGCCTCTATCATCGCTTGTTGCATTTCCTTTTGTTCGACTTCGATCTTCGCCCATCGGCGGCTCATCTTAATGGCTGTGCTCAGGATGACAACCAATGTGAGCGAAACCACATCGCGAAGGAAAAAGAGGATAATCGGAATGAGCCGGCATTTTTCCGGTTGCGGTGATTCATTCGGAGATTTTCCTTCCCCGAAAAGAGACTTTCCGCCGGCGAGATTCAATGTCAAGGAAAATTCATGCCAAAGATGGATAAGTAATGCCGTTCCCAAAATGAGCGCGATGTTGATGAGCAGAAACTCGTTCTTTTTGTTCTCGAACAAGAAATGATCGATCAAATAGAAATAGTTACTGTAGAATACGATCATAAAGCAGACCGGAACAGGGACGAACAGCAGGAAGTTGATCCATGAGAAATTTCCCTGACTCAGAAAAAACAGCGGCAATCCGAAGATAATGCACCATGCGGCAAGATGTATAAACAGGTTTTCCGTAACTTGCGTATAGGAGATCGTGTACCGTCCTTTCGGCGGCATGATCGACCACTTTCGCGTACCTCCGGAAGTATTTTCTTTTTTCTTATCCATTCTTCTTCCTGTTCTTTTTTTCTTTACTTTCGATCGGATAAACACCGGTCACGCCGCCGCCCATCTAACCGCAACGGTCAATGCGAAAGCTACAAAAATACCTATAATTCCTTCAATAACACTTATCCGGTCAGTTAAAACCGTTTTTACCAATAGATATCTCTGTTTCGATTGGGTTTTCAAGAAGAAAAAAAGAACTTTATCGCAGATAATTTTTTGTGTGTTTATCAAAAAAAGTCTATCTTTGCAGGCACATTAGAAACGAAATAGGGTCCCGTAGCTTAACTGAATAGAGCATCTGACTACGGATCAGAAGGTTACAGGTTT
>ENA-UOOR01002204-UOOR01002204.1-fermentation-metagenome-genome-assembly--contig:-NODE-2204-length-20398-cov-9.196775_pt1 | contig 20398 bp, 19 predicted proteins | sample MGYA00245780_ERZ724029 | MGnify/ENA primary metagenome ERZ724029 (study PRJEB28704, sample SAMN03018315) | fermentation metagenome | biome: anthropogenic terrestrial biome; feature: soil; material... | reverse complement strand
GAGAAGTGAATCCGAAATTACCCTCCATGAATTCAGTCTGGTCCTTCGGTCTGTTGACTCCGGCAAGGTGGAATACAAAATCCGCATTTTTGCAATAACCATCCAGAAGAGATGGATCGGTATCAATATCATATTCAAATAAAGTAAGATCAGGGTTTAAATTATACCCTTTTGCTTTACTTTCTTTGATATTGTTTAGTTCGGCAGTCAGATTTTTCCCGATAAACCCTTTTGAACCTGTAATAAGAATTTTCATAATTACAACAGATTTAAATCTTCTCTTATTTCAGGGAGTTTAAGAAGCAATTGTTTCATTCCCTCTTTATCCAAGCGGAAAGTATTATGAGAATGATAATCCTCAACCTTAGATATATCTTCCTGACCTTCCACGAAGAACTTGTCGTAGTTCAGGTCGCGCGCATCAGCAGGAATCCTGAAATAATCACCCATATCTTCAGAGCGGAACATCTCCTCACGCGTTACCAACGTCTCGTATAGTTTTTCACCATGACGGGTGCCTATTACTTTCACTTCCGTATCGGCGTGATACAACTCTTTCAATGATTCTGCCAAAACAGATAAAGTTGCAGCCGGCGCTTTCTGTACAAAAAGATCACCCTGGTTGCCATGCTCAAAAGCATACAACACCAGATCCACCGCATCATCCAGTGTCATCATATAACGCGTCATATTGGGATCGGTAATCGTGATCGGTTTGCCCGATTTTATCTGATCAACCCATAGCGGGATCACCGACCCTCGACTCGCCATTACATTCCCGTAACGTGTACAACATATGGTCGTTGTGGCGTCATTTTCTAATGAACGCGCCTTGGCAATCGCCACTTTCTCCATCATGGCCTTACTAATTCCCATAGCATTGATGGGATAAGCAGCCTTGTCTGTACTGAGTACAACCATGTTCTTTACACCATGCTCGACAGCTGAATCCAATACATTCTCTGTACCAATCACATTAGTACGCACTGCCTGCATGGGGAAAAACTCACACGAGGGTACTTGTTTCAATGCTGCAGCATGAAATATATAGTCCACACCCCTCATGGCCATATCCACTGAACGCTTGTCTCTTACATCGCCTATATAAAACTTTACTTTTGGATTCTGAATCCGGTGACGCATATCGTCCTGTTTTTTCTCATCTCGACTAAATATTCGAATTTCTTTGATGTCCGAATCTAAGAATCGATTAAGTACGGCATTACCGAAAGATCCTGTTCCTCCGGTTATAAGCAAGATTTTGTTTTTAAATAAAATCATGATTTATTGGTTGATTTAATTTATTATATAAATGAATTGAGACTTTTTCTTTTAGAAATTTACTATATGCATATTTATACGCTTTATTTGCAAAATATTCTCGTTGATTCGCTGAATGTAACAACTCAGAAAGTTTTTCAATATCTCCTTTTGTATTTAATTTAGAATCAACTACTATACCTAGATCGTTATCAGAAATTAATTTCATTGAAGCTACATCTGATGGTCCAAAACCAATAACAGGACGATATGAAATAAAATATTCAGGTAATTTTGTAGAAACAGAAAGTTTTGTATAGCTTTTAACAATTGGGTCATCTGATTCTACATGTAACAATAAATTTGATTCAGAAATAGCTTGTTCATAATCTAGACCTTTAACTGGTTTTTGTAATTGAACATTGTTCTTTGAAAATTCATCTTTCATTTTCTTCTCTACCTCTGAAAAAGTATATACATATACCTCAATTTTCAATGTTTCATCAATATCATTTATTTTTTTTAAACATTTTGAAAAGGATATTATTGACTTTGAACGTTTTAAATGTAACCCACCGAAGTAGGATATTCTGATAATATTGGATGAATAGACTTGATTATAATTTTTTATTTTTGAAGATTCCACACAATTCATAATAGGCTCAAATTTTCTATTAAAATATTCTGTATATGCTTGAGCCATCATTTCTCCAATACAAAATACAAGCTTGGATTCTAAAACTGTTTTCTTAAAAGATCTAATCAGATAATATTTATATATTTTTTCAATAATCCTTTTGTATATTGGATTAATAATATAGTCATCCGTGAAATATGTAATCAACGGAATATTTGATTCAGATGAAATAATACGGGCAATTTGATGAGAAAAAGTATAATTTCCTCCAACAAAAAAAATGCAGCTCGGATTTTGATCTCTTATCCATTCTTGCAATTTATCGCTATTCCATCTTGCTGATTTCCATAAGAGATTCCTTATTATTGTTCTCAGATCGTTTATTCTTGTCGGTTTTATTTTTTTTTGTAAGTTTCCCTGTTTTTGGTGTCTAAAAATTTCTTTTGTTACGACTTTTCCTACATTAGACTTTAAACTAAAAAATGATCTAAGTATTTCTTTATCTGTTATTTGAAAATAATTCTTACAAACAGAAAAATCGGGAACCTCATTTTCACTCAAATATAATTGACACAATTCTTCAGATGAAAATTTAAAAAAAATATTACTAAGCGTTTTTCCATTATTTGAAGTTTGAGAAAAACAATTATGACTAAAAACTAAGACTTTATTCATTATTTTTTACAATCTTCCAAAAAAATGTTTCGGTTTTTATATACTTGGAAATAATTACGATTAATAGGGCAATTGTATTTCCTGAAGAAATAAAAACAAAATCCCCAACACAAATGGAAAACATCTCATAGGTTATAACAAAGAGCAACACTGCATGCCTTGGAGAACCACTTAACGCTTTACGAAAACAAAAAAATGAATATCTTCCAAGCAGACCAATAAACGCAAAATAAAGAATGATGCCAGTATATCGAATTATTGTCATAGCATGTGGAGGCCAGGAAACTCCGCAATCGATAAATTTTCCGCACAAAATTTGTGTATAATTATCGCCTAATCCGAATACCTGATTTCCAAAAGGTATAATTCCTGATAAAAACCCTTCAATAGTTCCATTTAACCATATCTCATTGATTGTAGTTGAAATAAAATAAAGCCCAAATAGAAAATAAGCTGACAAATTCATCAAAATGGGAGAAATCCAAGGCATATATTGAGCAATAAATGATTCATTGTCAAACCTTAAAGATGATGAAATATTCACAATAACTATCTCTCCTGAATATCTATAAGAAAGGTTTATAAGAAAGGATACTATACCTAATACAATTAAAAGATAAACTAAATATTTTGTTTTTCCTTTCATCCATGAAGATTGATATAAAACATTGAAACGCAATAGTAGACTATAAACAATGATAAATAACATTTCAAAAGTTTCAAATCCTGTTCCTCTAGTAATCCCTTGCAATAAATAGAGTAAAACAATTACAACCAAGCAAAGACTTTGAATTATTGTAATTTTCCTACTATACCCAACAATACTAATGATTAACATCCAAAAAACAAATCGTAATATACCATAACCAATTATATATGGTAACTTTCGAATACTCATCTGTCCAAGATTATTTTCACTAAAATATCTTTGATACTGAGCATATGAACTATCTGTACCAAAATTACCACTTAGTATTCGGTTTATTGCAATCTGCATTGAACTCCCGGTATAGAACTCAATATATATAGGTATAAATATAAGAAATATTAATGTAACAATAAGTAATTTTTTATTACTTATACTTTTTATTTGAATAAGATTATTCGCTATTGGATTATCAATTTTTCTTGTTCTAAATATATAATTAAAAGCAAAATAAGTGCCCCATAAAAAAAATAATGCGGGAATAAATTCTATTAAACCCACATTAACTGGAGCTATTAATATTAATACTGAAAGAAATATATAATAATATCGAACGAGTTTGATATAAAACATAAGTCTATTTAATTAATTTTGAAAATTAGCAATTTCATAGAAAAGACAACATTAGAATGTGATAAATTATAAAATTGGGATTGAACCCATACAGTGAATATCAAAGTTCAATAAATCAACCTGAAAAGTTTATTAAAGATTATTAATGGGTTTTATGGCTAGTTAATTCTTTATGATCATTGAAATGATTTTTTCACACTGTTGTGATGGTCTTTTATTAGTAATAACAAATTCTTTGGCCTTTTGCCCGAAATCAAGAAGAAATTCTTTTCCCAAATTTCTTATTTGTTCAATTTTTTCTGCTAATGATTTAGCTGTTTCCTCGTAAAAAAAAATGTATTGATAATAGTCTTTAGGGAGACCTGGAAGTTTATTCATAAGGACTGGTTTTCCTGAAGCCAAATATTCCAATGTTTTAGAAGGAAACGAATACTTTGTATATTCATCTCTTGCACTTCTTGGATTAATTAATAGATTAGCTTGAGATTGCAATTTATAAATCATTTCTAAATCTACCTGACCCCAATATTTTACTCTGTCATCAATTCTTGAATAATTTATAATATCATTTTTTGCATCTCCTTCTCCGCAAATCCAAAGTTTATATTTTGGATCATCTAGTAACTTAAATGCATCAATTAAAGATAGAATTCCATATTTTTTCAATAAACTTCCTGCATAAAAAACAACAAATTCATTATCCCTCAAAAGAATATTTACATCGTATTTATTTTGTGAATTAAGTTGCTCCTCATTAATCATACCTTCCACTATTGCATATGGTTTATTGTAAATAGATATAGTATTCTTCATTTCTTCCGTTAAGAAAACAAATGAATCAATGTAATTAACTCTTCTTTTAAAAAGTAATTGTTTATGTAGTCCTCTTAATTTATAATATAAGTTTGTTTTCGCACTCATATAGATAGGTAAATCAGGTAAAATTATACAAATGCTTACATTATCACATGAATGTTTAATTTGGATTGCAGCATCTATGAAAGCTTGATTTGCCGAATATATAACTATTACATTTTGTTGCTCTAGTATTAATCTTTCATCTATTTTTTTTATTATTTTTCGTTTAATCTCCAATGATTTAAACGGTCTAATATTTATATATGATAAACTTATAGCATCAGAAGTCAATCTATTTTTTATTTTACATTGCTCAACTTTAGGTTTTCTATATAGTCTTGGATATGAACCAACAAAGGGTGCATTTATAATTGATACACAATCTATTGAATTATCAGCAAAACCATTAATTAGATTCCATTGAAAATTATTTGCAGCATTTTCTTGAATTCCAATTGTATTTTTTCTTATTTCACTTATTATTTCACTGGGAAAAAGGCCTGTAAGAAAAATGTAATTCATTTACTAAAAATATACTAAGTATGAGAATTTAAATATAATCATGATTTTATCTTTCGAAATATAAATTTGTTTCGATAGTGTAAAAACAGTTATGTCAGTAATTAAACCATTTTCTGTGAATCAGCACAATATCTGTTTTAAAACCTGATGTATAACTAATCAGAACATTATCTTTGTCTACAAAATGTATGGCAGAATAACTATAATCTCCATGTGGATTATCTTGAATATTTTTTATATTAGTCCATGAAATACCTTCATCCTTTGAAATTGCTGTAGTTAATGGTGTTCTTTTATCATAATATCCTTTATTAGTTGATACTGAGTTATTCCATATAATAATCCAATCATTAGAATCTGGTATAATTTTTATTGATGCGGGAGATAAAGGTGATGTTATCTGACTTGATTCAATATTGCTCCAAGATTCCCCACTATCGTAGGAATATGATAACTGTTGATACCCTTCAGTTGAACGCATATACATCATGACAATTCCATCTTTCATTTCAATCAAACCTGGTTCTTGAACAACGATACCTTTGTTGTTTGGAACTATTGCACTTGAGTACCATGATTTTCCATCGTCATCAGAATAATAACAATATATATCACCAACATTCGACCAGTTTCCGCCTAGAGTTCGGTGTCTAGAAACAGGTACCAATAATCTACCATTTCCCAATTGAATTACTCTATCGTTATTAAGTACGAAATATCCTTTTTTATCAACAATACAGGGAACAGCCTCACTCCATGATTTAGCTTGATCTTTAGAAATTCTCATCATGGGAATACAATCATCAATCGAATTTTTTTTAACATAAAATAAGGCAATATCACCATTTTGTAACCTTAGTAAAGAAACTGACATTATATTTATAAAACCATCATTTTCTATTATTATTTCATCTTTTTTCGTCCATGTAATTCCTCCATCATCTGAATAACGCGCAGCTAAATAAGCTGGAGTATTATCTCCTTCGTACTTATTCCCAAAAAAATGACTATAAATGAAAACTATCTGTCCACTATCTAATGCAATAAAATCACCTTCACTATTACGAGGATTATCTTCTGAGGTAACAAGTTCTAAAACAGTTTTTAAGTGTTCACTATCAGGTGGTATATCATCTATGTCATAAAAGCAAGAAGTAATTGACATTAAAATAAATATATTTGCTGAGAATAATTTAATCTGATAATAATGAAATTTTTTCATTGAGATCTTCAGCTAGTTTGATTTTGATAACATTTTTTTGATTTACTAATAATTCTGCAAATTCAACTCCTGGTATATCCAATAGTATAATCTTACAACCAAAATATTTTGCTTCAAATAAAGCGGAAGAAAAAACACCAATTACAAACTTTGATTCGGATAATAATTTATAAATTGGGATTTCATTAATTATAAAATCAAAGTTCGAGAGCTCGCTAATTTCATAATCAGACAATTGGTAATCCTTTAGATTCTCTTCTGGATGCAATTTATAAATAAAATGCCAATCTTGCATTTTTTGTATATTTGAAATAATATATTTAAAAATCTGTTTTCCTATTAAAGGTTGAGAAATAACTGTAATTAAATTAGATTTGTGTACATTGGTATTATATTTATTTTTCATTTTCTCTAGATGCATATTAGGGAAAAAAAATATGTTTTCAATTGATAACGGCAATTTTGCACTACACATATTTAAGTCTTTCCAGATATAAAACCGATCAGGAAAATAATTAACACTATTTTCTTTTGAATTGGGAAAATTTGAGATGATTCCATCTTCTACAATTAATCCATGTTGTAACTCATTAACTAATATATTACAATCTTTTGCAGCTCTAATAAGAGGTGCTTTATAACTTGAACCAATTAAAAATATATTACTTGGTTGCTTAATGTTAAATAATAATTTATAACTTATATATTGAGATCTAAATCGTTTGAATTCAATTTTAAAGATTGATTTTAAATCAAGATTGATATTAATTCTTGACTTAAATTCGTCTGCTACAATATCAATTATCAAACTATCTTCTGAACTGATATTTAATCTATAAAATAATGATAAAACTTTTGCAATAAAATTAACAAAATCCAAACTTTTATTAAATAAAAAGGATTCTTTCACTTTTCTCAAAGGTAAGCCAACTGAATAAACTGTATATTTTTTTTTGAGTTTATCAAAGTGATCACATAAATATTTTGTGTATACGTCAATATATTCCTCCTCTACAAGTTCTTTTCTGCCACTTTCAAAAATTAAATTATTAGTTTTTTTAAAATCAAAATATGGATTTAGAATAAAACCATTAATAATAGCTCTTTTAATTGAAGAGAATAAATTTATTGAAACCCTGTTTATCTTACTTTCATTTTTACTTTTTTCAATATTTAATGATCTTATTATCTTTTCAAATATTTGTGCTCTTGCTGACTGCCAAATATATATACCTTCAATCTCCCATTCAAGAAGATTGAATTTATCTTCCATTTCGAGCATTTGATTGGATATAAATTTCATATTATGATGATCTGGCTTCATATCATATTAACATTTATTTCTTATTTATTTGTTGCAATATATGTAAGATAAAAACCACTCATGTAATTTAGAATATTTGCAAATAATAAACCAAATGAAACTCCAATGATAGGATTCTCAAATAAATAAATCCCAATTAAGGGAGAGATAAATAATAAAATAGAATATGAAACTTGATACAATGATAAATATTTGAATGCTTTTATGCTTACTAAAACATTTACACCAATTATTGAACCTTTTAACATTCCAGCACATATAAGTATTAGCATCGCTTGAATACTATCCTTGTATTGAGGGAAAAACTTAAATGAAAAATTAGGTAGGACTATTAAGGCTATAATTCCTAGAATTAATTGTGAGATTGACATAAACAATGTAACTTTTTTGAAATAAACCCATAAGAGCTTTTTGTCACTATTTTGCCCATATTTGTAGCTCATCCTTGGAGATATATATTTCGCAATTGTGACTGATAAAACTAAAAATAATGAATAGCCATAATAAGCAAATGAATAAAGACCTACAGATGATAAATCTGAATATTTCAAAAGTAATATTTTATCAAATGTTGATGCAAATGATTCAACATATGATAGTCCCCAAATAGGCAATCCAGTTTTCAATATTTTGATAAGGGAACTTTTGTCTATTTTAAATCTGACCTTAATTGGTCTTGCAATAAATAAGTGAATTGTAAACAAAACAGAAACAATAACTGATTTAATAATCAATCCATAATATGCTAAATAAATAATTAAAACTACTGATAATAAATTTACAATAGCATTTATAACTTGAATTTTAGATAGACTAATAAATGAGTTATTTGACCTGTAAGTAGAAGTAAAATAATTTTGAAAAAATAATGATACTATATGGATTGTGATGGCTATAACACCATATTTAATTTTAACATTTTCAAATTGGTAGAATAATAAGCATAATGATCCCGCCAAAAGTATTATAATTGATGTAACCAATGTAATTGATTGTACAGTACTAGCCAATTTTTTTGCTTCTATAGTATTCCCTCTACCATAGGAAAACGGTAATTCTCTATTTAATCCACTTATTAATCCAGCTTGTAAAAGACTTACATAAGTTACTCCTATGTTTAGTGTGGTCCATAAACCCAAATCTTCAGGAGGAATAAATCTGGCAATTACAAAACCTATTAAAAGTTGAATAATTGACTGAGTCATAGCACCGCCAGTATACAAGATTGGCGTTTTATATATTTTGTAAATATTTGTAAAATCTCTATGATTCAAAATTTATATATATTATTTCACCCTAATAGGAAACTCAAAAAAAACAGATGAATTTATTGAATTGTAAGCTTTGAGGCTTCTTCTGTTTATAAGACAGTAAGACATTAGAATATTGGCTATTGATTAATATGTTTAATAATACATTCTGCAATAAACCAATCATTTGGATTGTCAATATCTAATGATTCTAATTCATTCATAACATATTTCATTTTTTTTGTAAAATAACCTAAACCATATTCTTTTAAACTTGCAATATTTATAATATAAATGGCTCCGTTATACTCAAAATAATTTGGCATCACCTGTCTTCTTTGTCCTTCTTTATTTAGACAAAATTCGAGGAATCCATTTACGTTTTCTGCACACAAAACGGAAGCCGAATGCGATTCTTTTACAGAAACGATCATATCTATGTCAGGACTATACAAATTTAAAGCCCCCCTCACTTGTGAAATCTTTCTTAATGGTGAAGTTGGTTGAAGGAGAACGACGACATCATAAAAAAAACCTTTCGTTTCATAGAAATTTATAGCATGAAGCAAAACATCATTGGTTGTTGCTGTATCTGTAGCTAAGTATTCAGGACGTTTAAAAGGCACTTTCAGACCATATCGCTCTACAACATCGATAATTTCATCATCGTCAGTTGAAACACAAATATGATCATCAGAAGTCATTTGTCGGGCAATATCAATACTATAATATATTAAAGGTTTTCCGTTTAAAAGCTTTATATTTTTATGTGGAATTCCTTTGCTACCTCCCCTGGCAGGAATAACGTATAATATCTTCATCTCAAATCATCCTATAAATGTTTAACCAATTCTTGTGCTTTCTGATAGTCTTCCGGTTTGCCAATATCAATCCAATAACCGGTGAGAGGATATCTGATCACTTTATGATTTTTTGCAACAAGTGTTTCAATGAAATCCGTGGCGTTGTAAAAAATACCATCGGGAATAAGATCCAGTAATTTTTTCTTAATTAAATATATCCCGGCATTGGCATAATAGTTATAAGTTGGCTTCTCTTTTACTCCCTGTATGTCTCTTCCGGTCAATTCAAAAATACCATAGGGTACATTCACAGAATAGGGCACTGCTGCAACAGACATATCTGCATTGTTTTCCAAAAAATGCAGATAAAAATCTTCATAATCAATATTCGTAAACAAGTCGGAATTCATCACTAACACAGTATCATTGACAAATGAATCCACAAACTTGACAGAACCCATCGTTCCGAGAAAGATTGGTTCCCGCACACACTTGACCTGAATATTGTTCCTCTTTTCTTTGTAATGATCAACCAATTGTTCTCCCAAATAATTCACAGTCACACTGATATTCTCCATTCCGTAACTGATCAATGCATCTATATTATAGTCAATAATGCATTTATCGCCTACTTTTAATAGGGGTTTAGGTGTCGTCAATGTCAAAGGGCGTAATCTTTCACCCTTGCCGCCTGCCATAATAACTGCATCAATGGGGAGGATAGATGAAATCTTGTTTAGAGCATATACTTTTTCGATTCTACCCTCTTTAGAAAGATATGGAAGTAATTTGATACCTCTTTCCTTATATTCTTTGATGAGCTTTACGTCTTTTCTATCCTCATCGATAAATCTAAATGGAGTATGCATAATAACTTTGACATTATCAGACAGATCTTTCCCCTGAATCAATCCTCGGCGAACATCGCCATCTGTAAGCGTACCCAACATTTTGCCAACCTTGTCTACGATGAATAAAGTCAGCACATCGTCAGAGTTTTTGTCCAATGCAACCAAAGCATCTTTAATAGTTGCCGTCTCAGGCAAAATATATCGTTGAAAATCACTCATTATCGTATATCGTAAAATGTTTTTTGGCTGAGTTTATCAATTGACATGGCTTTAAATATACCGATGATCCGATTAGAAACATTGCCATTCCCGTAAGGATTGGTGATGTCTTTGAGTTTATTTCTGAACTCCTCACTTTGAACTTTCTGGAACGCTCGTATTATATCTTCCTTTTGTGAACTGCAATTTACAGTGCTTTCCGCCTGAATACGTCCCTTTTGCCGGTCACCAATATTTATGGTGGCAGCATCTGCTGAGGGTGCTTCCAAAATGCCACTGGAACTATTTCCGACAACTGCGGTCACCTGTTTCATGACGGACAAATAACGCAAGGAACCCAATGAAGCAAACAATGCAGATTTCTCAGGATTTTTCGCTACATATGCTTCCATCATCTGATTGATGATCCGTCCGTTTGTGTCGGCATTGGCTTTCGTAAAAATAAAAAAACTATTTGTCTGCTCATCAATAGCCTGAAGCAATGCATCAAATTGCTCTTCCACCGATTGATCAGACAATGTTTCAGGATGGAATCCGACCAGATAGTTGAACCGATTAAACGTGATATGTAAATCTTCTTCTAGCTCTCTTTTGGAAAGAAGTTGTAAAGACTGGAAATTATCTAAGCCAATGGCTCCCACATTAAAGACTCTCTCGGGTTGTTCTCCTAGCTGAATTACACGCTGTCGGTAAGCCTCTGTAGAGGTGAAATGCAATGCACTCATCTTGGTAATGGCGTGACGAATGGCGTCATCGTACGCACCTTCTGTGAGTTCACCACCATGAATATGGGCAATGGGTATACGAAAAATTAGTGCTGTGGATGCAATGGATAGCATCTCATACCTGTCTCCCAGGATAACCAATAAGTCTGGAGATAATCTTTTAAGGGCATCAGCAAAACCAATCATTCCCAATCCCATTGATTTGGTAATACCCTCTGCAGTATCAGAAGAAAGAAGCATTTCAACTTTTGCATCAATCTCGTACCCGTCTGCTTCTATCTGTCGATAAGTAAGTCCGAATTCAGGTGATAAATGAGCACCAGTAACAAGTAATTGTAAAGTGAAATTATCATCTGCATTGATCTTCCCGATCAAAGGTTTCAATAATCCGTATTCAGCTCTGGTGCCGGTTGCAATACAAATATTCATTACGCTATTGTTATCAGTTCGTCTTCTGAAAAATCCTGTTGAGATACCTTCCCGATCACTTCATCCCACTTCATGGGTGAGATGCCTGTTCCTGGTCGTTTCACACCTATATTATCTTCCGAAAAAAGTTCACCTTTATGTATTTCCTTTGTTGCCACAATGCTTTTACGGGCAATGGCCATATTTTTTTGTTCTGATGGCGAGACTTCCTTTATCCCGCTACCCGATAAAGCTTTTTCAAGATTACGGATTGCAGTAACCATGGCTTTCAATTCATCAGGCTCTAACGATGCACTGTGATCGGGACCGTTCATTTTCTTGTCGAGCGTGAAATGCTTCTCTACAATAGATGCTCCCAGGGCAACAGCAGCAATTGGGACTTCAATACCCAATGTATGATCAGAATAACCAACTTCTGTTCCAAAAACCTCCTGTATATGAAGCATTGCCTTTAGATTGACATCATCCATAGGAGTCGGGTACTCCGTGTTGCAATGCAGAATGGTGATATTCTCTTTCGGTATACCGGCTTCAGTGAAGACTGATATTGAATCTTTTATTTCCGATATGGTTGTCATTCCGGTAGACAGAATTACTTGTTTGAAAAGACGGGCAGCTTTTCGAAGATAGGGTAAGTTTGTAATCTCTCCCGAGGGGATTTTCACCATCTTGAGACCAACCTCATGAAGATATTCAAGCGAATCAAGATCGAACGCTGTAGAAAAGAATTGAATGTTTTTTTTTCGACAGTATGCGATGAGTTGTGCATGCTGCTCCTGAGACAATTCCAGTTTTTTCAGCATCTGTAGCTGCGTTTCTTCAGAGTTCCGGGTATTCTGAATTTGATAATCGGCTTTCTTTGCAGAACCGGAAACAAGCTTTTCGGTTTTGAATGTCTGGAACTTAATGTAATCGACCCCTGCGTCGGCAGCTGCATCAACAAGTCGGAATGCATTTTCCATGCTTCCATTATGATTTACACCTGCCTCGGCAATGATCATTACATGTTTTGCCTTCATCTGCTTACTGCAATTTAATTTTAAGTATCGCCGGATTTCCCGAATAAATCCCTTTTTGCTTGGCATTTTTTCGAACCAGAGAACCTGCACCGATGACACAACCGGAAGTAATCTCTAACCCATTGACCATAACAGACTGGCTGCCAAAAAAGGTTTCATTTCCAACCACGCAATTGCCATTGATCATTGCTCCGGTAGAAATATGGCAATAATCGCCAATTTTTGCATCATGTTCAATATTGGCAAATGTATTGATTATACATCCCCGTCCGATGCTTGCATCGGCATTCACAACGGCTTGGTGCATAACCACACTTCCCTCTTCTATTTGCGCATACTTCGAAACATGAGCCGAGGAAGCTATAATTGTGGCGAGTGTACCTCCTGCATTAACTATTTTCTGATGCAATTTGATACGCAGGGCTGCATCTTTGATATGACCAACAGTCACTATAAATACAGCATCGTTCACATAATCCGGTATCTGATCGTCGGTCCCGACAATCGAATAACCCAAAACCTTTTTTCCTACGTTTTCAGGGATATCCAAAATACCCTGGATCTGGAAACCGGCGCTCTCTGCAACATCTATCACCGATTTACAGTGACCGCCTCCACCTACAAGTATTAATTTTTTTGATTTCAATCTATTAATGATCTATATTAGAACAACTAAACATACCATTTATTAGGTAGATTATTTGCATTTTTGGGTAGATCATTTGTATCTAAGCGTGGCAATTTATAAACACTATCCCCCATGCTTGGCACAATTGATGCAATACTAACATCAGTCGTTAATCCCAATTTACAACCATTTGATTTAACAATATCAATTGTATCTTGATTATAGCTTCCATAAGGATAACATATTGTCCAATTGTTTACATCACCACCGATAACATTTAAAAATTCTACTGATTTTTTAATTTCAAATTGTTGTTTTTCTTTACAAAGTGATCCTAACCAATAGTGATCGTACCCGTGAATACCCACATGCATTCCTGAATTAATCATACATTTTATTTGATCTAACGACATGTACAATTCTCTACTGAATACACTTTCTTCCAGACCAACTATGTTTTCAAAAAGCTTTGATGTCATTATTTTACGCAATTTTTCTGGCAACTCAACTTGAAGTAGTCTTTTAATAAAAATAACTTCAGCAGTATCAAATCGATTACTTTTTGCAAGTTTCCGAAAGTAATTTTCAAAACTTTGTAGTTCAAATTGCTCTTGATATACAGATAAAAGATGACGAATTTCATTTAACAAATTCCCCATCTTATCTTGTGGAGTGGAAGCAAGTATAAAATGTATTTTGTTTACATCTAGTACTTCATGTTCAGTAATTGCTTTTACTGGAGCATAAAAAGAACCTTGAAGATTATGGTTTTTGAGTATGGGAAATACATTAACAAAATGATCCGCATAAGCATCGTCGAAAGTAAGTAATGCTGCATGCGAAGGCAAAGTTTGAATACCCTGAGAGGCAGCAATTACATCTTCGATCCTAACTATATTATAATTATTTTTCAAGAACGAGATTTGTTCTTTAAACAAATTAATATCAAGACCTTTTATTTCGGGATATCTTGAATTTTTTAAATCTCTCACATAGTGGTACATGACCACTGTTAATTTGCTTGTATCAATCATCGTTTGAATTTATAATATTTGGACGATCTTGATCTGAATCTCCTTTAAATACAACATAATTAAAATCAGCTTTATATGCTAATTCAATTTTGATATTTTTTTGTTCAAATGGTTCAAAATAATTTGGAATTATTAAATCTTCATCAAATGATAATTCATTAAAACCCATCTGTTTAAAAACTAATTTATCAACTCCATAATTAAGAAAATCAATGTATTCAGCCTCTTCATCGTAAATTAATTGCATTAGTTGTTGATTAATGTTTCCTTTTAACTCACCCAATACATCAACAACTCTTATAACTTTTGAAACTTCAATAAAAATGGTTCTTGTAGCCCATATTGAAATCAACTTATTATTTTCATAAACGCCTAAAAAACGGTATTTATAAAAAGGGTGTTTTGAATAACGATTTAAAAAATAATCAACAGTCTTGTATGGTCGATACTTTGATTCGATCTTAATTCCATTTAGATCTGAATCGAGCCACTTCACAGAGTATGAAGTACTTATAACGGACTCTGAAACTTCGCATGACCTATTTATTTTATTAACATTCTTGGCAATAAAAAATTTATCTAATCTATCATTGATAATATAATAATGGTGCAAAAAACCGATTTGCCAATCTTTTATTGCATAGATTTTTTTTGCAATACTACTTATTCCAATTGCAGCTATTGATTTTAACCCAATTTTATTTAAAAGATAATCAAAAACTTCTATTCCAATAAAACTTTTTTCTTCATTGGAAACATCAGTTCTTACCTTCCATATTGCACCCCAATAATCACCATTTTCTTCTAAATTTTTATCATATTGCGAAGATGGTATAAAACCTAGCAAAGCATCGTAATCATTAGTTATTTTGTTAGAAGCAACAACAAAGTTGTATCTGTTATTGTGTTTATCTAAGTGCTGAAAATCTAACAATTCTGTTGATCTGACAAGTGCATGACTAGTTTTCCAATGTTTTTCAATAAAAGTTTGCAATTTGTCAACTTCACCATAAGGTACGTATTTTATATCATATTGTTTCATTCAGGTAAAACTTAAAAGTGTTCCGCCCCACGAATAACCAACTCCAAAACCAGCGATAAGAATATTACCATGAAGTAAATTCTCTTTTTGGGCTTCATGTAAAGCAATGGGAATGGTCGATGATACCGTATTACCAACCTTTTCCATAAATATATAAAACTTATCTTTATCTATATCAAGTAATTTTCGTAGATAATTTATCATATATTTGTTTGCTTGATGAAATACATATAAATCAACGTCGTTACTTTTTATGTTATTCTTAATAAGAACTTTTTCAACTAAAAGGGGTACAGCATGAGAAGTGAAATTAAAAATCTCACCACCATTCATATATAAGTGATCGCTAGAAATAGGATTCCCGGATTCATCGAAAGTTATATCTCCTGTTTGTAATTTATTTCTTAAACCCCCAGTTTTCACTATCAAGTTATTAGCACCGCTACCATCGGTGCCAGTATCAAAATTTCCTATCTTGGCAAATCCTTCACTTGATATTAGAGTTGCAGCAGCAGCGTCGCCAAATATTGTCCTATTACCTTTATCTTTAGGGTGGATGTGTTTACTATATGTCTCAGAGGTAATTAAAAGTACGTTAGATGCAATTTTTGACTGAACGATTCCTTTTGCTAATAATAAACCATATATAAAACCTGAACAACCTTGGTTAAAATCCAAAGCTCCAATTGAAGTTGGTATGTTTAATTTTTCCTGAATTACACAAGCTGAAGCTGGCAAATAATAATCAGGACTTTGGGTGCAAAACAAAATAAAATCAATTGATTCTCTATCAATCCCATGTTCTTCAAATAATTTTTTACCTGCTTTGACCGCTAAATCAACTGCAGTTTCATCATCATTTACAACATGTCTTTCAACCACTCCTACTTTTGAGGCGATTTTATCTACTGTCCATTCTGGAAACTCCTTTACTAAATCATCATTTGTAATGATTTTCTCAGGTAAATAATAAGATATCGCTTTTATGTATGCTTCCATATAAATCATCTTAAAGTAAAACCACCATCTATTAATAAACTGGTTCCAGTAATCCACTCAGCAGCATCAGAAAGCAGATAAATAACTGCATATGCAATGTCACTAGTTTTACCATATCGTTTTAACGGATAATTTTTTACATCTTCTTCTAACTGATCCTGAGAGATGGATGTTCTATCAAAAATTCCAGTGTTAACCATACCCGGATTAACTGTATTCACTCGTATTCCACGAGAAGCCACCTCTAAAGCCAAAGCTTTTGAAAAACCGTCAAGAGCTGCCTTTGAAGAACCGTACAAACTACCACCTATTGCTCCACAATATACACCTGAAATTGAAGATAAGAAAACAATAGAAGCATTCTTGTTCAATTTTTTATTTTGCAACAAAAATTGAATTAAATGAATAGGAGCAAAGGTGTTAATTTTAAATATCTCACTTACATCATTAGCTTCACTTACCTGAGTAATTAGCGTCCTTACTATTCCTGCGTTACTTGCAACGCCGTCTAATTTAGGTAATTTTTTCACCAAATCACTTAATTGATTAATATCAGATAAATCAGCAATGATTTGAATATTTCCTTCACCTTCTAATAATTCAAATGTCTCTTGAAGCCTTTGTTGGTTGCGTGCAGTGATTATTACATTCGCTTTCATTTGTGAGCAAGCAATTGCTATTGCTCTTCCAATACCAGAAGATGCTCCTGTAATCAGTATAGTTTTACCATACAATGAAAATGGATTATGCATAACGAATGTACTTTTAGTAATTATACTTTTGATTTTACTAAATCAAATAATTCCTGTATAGTGCTTGCCGTTAGCATTTCATTCGCTTTTACGTTTGTTGAATATTTTTTTTCAATCATATTCAAAACAGCTAGTGCAGTTAGAGAAGACCATTCTTCCAAATCCCTAAAATTAGTATCGGGACTGAATTCAGCAAAGTCCGTGTCGTCAAATTGATTGGCAAAGTTGGTAATAAAATCTTGTATTTCCATTTCAATATTTATTTAAATAATTAATAATTGACACTACTCGGTATATTCACAACCCTATCGGCAAACCATACAGTGTACTGCAAACCGTCCGTTTCGCAATCCTTGAACATTGGGAGCCTGTTCATCAGTTCCCATATGGGCCGGGTCATGACGGCATGATCATTGGTATACTCCAGAAATTTATGTTGCTCTTCTTTATCGTTCAAAAGGACTGCATTCAACCAGTAATTGGATTTTGAACCTTCGGGCTCGGTAAAGAATTGTATATTTTCTTTGTCTGAGAAAAACTGTTTGTATTTCTCTGCCGTTTCACGCTTGTTGGCTAAAATATGATCGATCTCTTCCAACTGGGCACATCCCAAGGCTGCGTTGATATTGGGCATCCTGTAATTGTACCCGATATGATCATGTACAAATTCCCAACGATGTGGCACTTTGGCCTGGGTGGTCAGATGTTTGGCAAAGTTACCCAATTTTTCATCCTGAAAAAGCAACATTCCTCCTCCACCGGTCGTGATTGTTTTATTCCCGTTGAAACTGATGACACCAATCTTTCCGAAAGTACCGGTATGTTTCCCTTTGTAAAAGCTTCCAAGACTTTCAGCAGCATCTTCAATCAATTCTATATGATAGCGATTACAGACCTCTACCAGTTTATCGAGGTGTACCGGATGCCCGAATGTGTGCATCGGCACACATGCCTTGATTCTTCTGCCTGTTCTTCTGTTGTAACAGCTTTCTCCTTTTATTTCTGCGTTTTCCTTTAACCAGGCTTCCATCGCATCGGGCGACAAACCCATGGTATCATTATCCACATCGATAAACAGAGGGTGTGCACCAACATAACTGATTGCATTACAGGTGGCGATAAAGGTCAAAGCCTGGGTAATGACTTCGTCTTCTCTTTCCACACCTACCAGGAGCATGGCCATATGGAGTGCATTGGTCCCGTTCACACAAACAACCGCTTTTTGCGTACCGGTGTATTCTACCATCATCTCTTCAAAGCGGTCGACGAACTTACCCACGCTGGATACGAATGTAGTATCGATACATTCGTTCAGATATTTCTTCTCATTTCCCCTGAACGTGGGAACATGAAGCGGAACCATTTCTTCGGTTCCATATAACTCATGAATAAAACTGACTACGTCGTGATACATTTCCTAAATCCCAATTACATTTTTGCATCCAGATATTTTCCCTTTTCGATATAGTCGAAATTGGGTATCATCTCAAAAAACAGTTTGACCAACTGTTCCTTGGTCCAGCTTCTATTTTGTTTAAACGATGTGATTGTGTCAGTGAAATGCTGTATCAGCTTCTGGTCATACAACGCTTCATTTTTGATTATTCCCAGATTTTGGAATCTGTCCAGATCAATGACTTCATTTTCTGTGAAGAATTCTTCAAAGTCTTTTTCACCGGTCGTGTCGCTTTGTGTGAAGAGACAAGGCCATTCTCCTTTCTCGGGAAGTGTGTGAACCAGCTCTCTGGCTTCTTCTTCACTCTCACAGAAATGGGGTTCGTAACCAATATGTTTGAGGTACCTTACGGCAATATCCGAAAACGTAATCAAATGAAGACTCTCACTTAATTTGGGAAAGAAAATATCTCTGTTTTCTCCGAAGATGGTGGACATCAGACAAAGTTCTCCGGATTCCTTGGGGATCACAAAATATCTTTTTACATCGTTGGGTGCAACAATGGGCTGTCGTTTCTGTATCCGTTGATTAAAACCGTGCAAAAGCGAACCGTCAGAAAAAGCGACATTGGCAAAACGGGCTGTGGAAATGGTTATCTGTTCACTATACTTCATCAGAAACATCTCCATGATCCGTTTGGAAGCACCCATCATATTGGCTGGATTGGCTGCCTTGTCTGTGGATACGCAAAAATATTTCTTGACACCTTTATCTATAGATTGTCGTATTGTCTTTTCTGTATTAAAGATATTCACATCAATCATCCGCATCATGGTAAAGGGATCTTTTTCACTGCGAACGTGTTTTAATGCCGACAGATTAAGTACGTAATCGTACTCACCATCATTATTCCAGAATGCATCGTATTCAGCAGAGCCAATATCAAGCGCAAATGTTTGAAAATCGCCATCTATATAACCAAACGAACTGCGAATATCCCTCACCAGCTCTACCATATTGTTTTCACTGATATCAACCACATGAAGCTTGAGCGGATTGCGTTTAAAAATCTCTTTGACCACAGCCTGACCAATTGACCCGGCTCCTCCGATAACAAGAAAACGTGAAGAACTAACTATATCAGTTAACTCTTTCTCATGTTTTGCAATATCTTCTGTGAAAAGCTCTTTATGTCGACCTATTAGTTTAAGAATATCCATATTTTATTTTATAAATTCAATAATCCGTTCACACGCCAGTCCATCCCCGTAAGGGTTGCTGGCCTGTGCCATGGAGTTGTAATATGCGGCGTCGTCCAGCAATCGGGAGACTTCCGATACAATCAAATTGTAGTTGGTGCCGACGAGCTTTACCGTGCCGGCATCGACGGCTTCGGGGCGTTCGGTGGTGTCGCGCATCACCAGCACGGGTTTGCCCAGCCCGGGGGCTTCTTCCTGAATGCCGCCGCTGTCGG
>ENA-UOOR01002203-UOOR01002203.1-fermentation-metagenome-genome-assembly--contig:-NODE-2203-length-20408-cov-9.935489_pt1 | contig 20408 bp, 27 predicted proteins | sample MGYA00245780_ERZ724029 | MGnify/ENA primary metagenome ERZ724029 (study PRJEB28704, sample SAMN03018315) | fermentation metagenome | biome: anthropogenic terrestrial biome; feature: soil; material... | reverse complement strand
TTTTCAACATTTCATTTCTATTGCTAACATAATATTTTACTGCACATAAGCACGATTATGTTCAGCTAGACATAACCGTGCATTCAACTCAGAGCTTCACGCAGGAAAAGTAAGAAGTTACATAGTTTTAGCCTTAGCATTAAACAATCAGGCACTAAAACAAAAGTTTGCTTCAGCCAAGAAACCCCAAATTGAAAACGAAAAGTTCGCAATGAGAACCTACTTAAACAGAATAGGGTTTGTCGGAGAAGAATTTTCAAACTGCAGGGAGCACTTGACAGCGGCACTTTCCGGCTCAGCAGCCTGGAGATTTCGGGCAGCCTAACGGCTGTCCTTAAGGGTTAAGAAGGAGAAAAATGAAAATGGAAAATAAGAAGATATATATTGCCTACGGTTCAAACCTTAATTTAGAGCAGATGTCTCAACGTTGCCCTACTGCAAGACCTGTGGGAAAGGTACAATTAAATGATTACCAACTACTATTTCGAGGGGGACGTGGCGGTTCTGTTGCCACTGTGGAACCTTTAAAAGGAAAGTCAGTACCTTGCTTGCTGTGGGAGATTACTCCTGATGATGAAGCGGCTCTTGACCTCTACGAAGGTTTCCCATATCTTTACCGAAAGGAAACTGTAAGAATTAAATTTGATAAATCAGACGTGGAAGCTATGATATACGTTATGAACGAAGGTCACCGCCTTAACTTTCCAAGTTTATACTGTTACAGCATTATCTTGGATGGCTATAAAAGTGCAGGATTTGATACCAATGTTCTTAAACAGGCTGTCGAAGATTCTAAAGAGGATTGAAATGGATGAAAAGATAAAGAAACAAATTATTATCATAAGAGATAGCGGTGTTACAAATATGTTTGATATTCCAAGGGTACAAAAAGAAGCATTCAGCCATAGCTTTTACGAACTTGTAATGTACATTGAAAACCAGAAAGCAGATTATATACATTTCATAATGTATGGTGAAGAAAATAACGTTTAAAGAATAGGAAGCTTTCATATGAAGGCTTCTTTTCACGTTCACATATATAAAGGAGGATTGGAATTTTGCGAAAATTAAAGAAATATAAGACTACACAATTTAAGTCAAATGATTCAATTTATGACAAATCCTCCGCCGATTATGCAGTATCATTTGTAGAGGCTCTTTGCCATACAAAAGGAACATGGGCTGGTAAGCCCTTTGAACTTATTGATTGGCAGGAGCAGATAATACGGGATGTATTCGGTACATTAAAGCCAAACGGATATAGACAGTTTAATACTGCTTATGTAGAAATACCAAAAAAGATGGGCAAAAGCGAACTTGCAGCGGCTATTGCCCTTCTCTTAGCTTGCGGTGATAATGAGGAACGTGCCGAGGTGTATGGCTGTGCTGCAGACCGTAACCAAGCTTCAATTGTTTTTAATGTTGCAGCAGATATGGTTAGAATGTGTCCGGCTTTAGCAAAAAGAGTAAAAATTCTTGATTCAACTAAGCGACTTATTTATCAACCAACAGGCAGTATTTATCAAGTGCTATCAGCTGATGTAAGCAACAAGCATGGTTTCAATACCCACGGGGTTGTATTTGATGAACTTCATACACAGCCTAATCGAAAACTATATGATGTTATGACTAAAGGCAGCGGAGATGCAAGAATGCAGCCACTGTATTTTTTAATAACCACTGCAGGAGATAATCAAAATAGCATTTGTTGGGAGGTACATCAAAAAGCATTAGATATTATAAATGGCAGAAAGCATGACCCTACCTTCTACCCTGTAATATATGGGGCTGCTCAAGAAGATGATTGGACAGATCCGAAGGTATGGAAGAAAGCGAATCCATCATTAGGAATTACCGTTACTATAGATAAAGTTAAAGCAGCATTTGAATCAGCAAGGCAAAACCCGGCTGAAGAAAACAGCTTCAGACAACTTAGGCTGAATCAATGGGTCAAGCAAGCTATACGCTGGATGCCTATGGATAAATGGGATGCCTGTGCTTTTGCTGTTAACCCGGAAGCTTTGATAGGTCGTGTATGTTACGGTGGACTTGACCTCTCCTCCTCTACTGATATTACAGCATTTGTATTGGTATTCCCACCGCTTGATGAAGGAGATAAATATACTGTTCTTCCGTTCTTTTGGATACCAGAGGATAACATTGACTTAAGAGTAAGGCGTGACCATGTAAATTATGATATATGGAAGAAGCAGGGCTTTCTTAAAACCACTGAAGGTAATGTGGTGCATTACGGGTTTATCGAAAGTTTCATAGAGGAACTAAACATGAAATACAATATCCGTGAAATAGCTTTTGATAGATGGGGTGCTGTACAAATGACACAGAACCTTGAGGGATTAGGGTTTACTGTAGTGCCATTCGGTCAAGGGTTTAAAGATATGAGTCCACCTACTAAAGAGTTGATGAAACTTACATTGGAACAGAAAATTGCTCATGGCGGCCATCCCGTGCTTAGGTGGATGATGGATAACATTTTTATACGCACAGACCCTGCTGGGAATATAAAGCCGGATAAAGAGAAGAGTACTGAAAAAATTGATGGTACTGTTGCTACTATTATGGCTCTGGATAGAGCTATTCGCTGTGGTGGAGGAACCTGTTCATCGGTTTATGATAAAAGAGGATTGTTGGTGTTGTGATACAAACTAATATGAAGTATAATGTTTTTAGGTGGTGATTAAATGGCTGAAAAGAGAAAACAGCACTTTGTTCCTCAATTCCTAATAAAACAATTTGCAGAACAAAATTTAGTAAATGTACTGATGTTAAATAATGGCAAAATAATTAAAAATGTTAATTATAAATCACAATGCCAAATTAAATATTTTTATGGAAAACAAGGGTTGGAAGACGTTTTAAGTAAATTAGAAAGTGAGATTTCTGCTGTAATATTAAAGTTAATAAATGGTATACAGTTTGAAAAAGATGATTTTTTTTGGCTGTTAATATTTGCAGCATTACAAATTACCCGAACAGAAAAAGATGTATTAATGTTTTCGAATAACACATCGGAAATGTTTAATGACATTTTTAAGTTGGCGAATATTAACAAAAGCTACGATCCACAGGACTTTATTTCAACTGAGCGACATATTAATATTGCTCTTTCGTGTTCGCATATACTTATTGATCTAAAATATGCAGTTATTAAAAATACTTCAGAAACTCCATTTATCTTAAGTGATAATCCTGTTATACGCTATAATCAGTTTTATAGACACGATGATGTTATTAATAGACTTGGGCTTGCCTGTAAAGGACTGATAATAATAGTACCTTTAAATTTAAATACAGCAATATTATTATATGACAGCGAAACATATGATGTTGATGAGCAAGATATTGCAATAACTTTGAATGATGTAAGGAAGATAAATGAAATACAAACACTTAATGCTAACGAAATAGTAATTTCTAATCCTACGATTAGTGATTATGAATTAGAATTATATTATAAATTAAGAATTTCCAATCCTCCAATACAATGTCCAAGTTTTACAATAAGAACTGGTGAATTTAAATATCTAAGCTATAAATCTTTTGAAAAAATAAATTTTAAAAAGGAATTATCCTTTATAAAATACAAGAATACAAATAATTTTAATTATGATAGTAAAAGAAAAATCGATATAAGAAAATACTGGGAAAACAGACTATAAATTTTAAAAAAATATTAAGCATCTTGACCTTACAGGTGCTTTTTTCTTGCCGATTTTCCAGGAGGTAATTAAATGCAAATACCAATATTTAATAGATTCTTTAAATCAAGAGATAAACCACAAAACAATATATCTGGTAGCCGTTACAGCTTTTTCTTCGGCAGCACAACTGCCGGAAAACAAGTCAACGAACATACAGCTATGCAAATGACAGCTGTATACTCATGCGTAAGAATACTTGCTGAAACAGTGGCCTGTCTCCCCCTTCATGTGTATAAGTACAATAATTCAGGAGGTAAAGAAAAATATTTAAAACATCCGTTATATAAACTGCTCCATGATGAGCCAAATCCAGAGATGACTTCATTTTCGTTTAGAGAAACGCTTATGAGTCATCTTTTATTATGGGGCAATGCTTATGCTCAGATTATAAGAAATGCCCGCGGTGAAGTTATAGCCCTCTACCCTTTAATGCCTAACAAAATGACAGTCGACCGTGATAAAAATGGTCGGCTCTTTTATTTGTTCCAAAGAAACACTGAGGATGTTCCAACACTCGGAAAAGATAATCTGGTTTATCTTGACCCTTCTGATGTTTTGCATATCCCAGGTTTAGGGTTTGATGGATTGGTAGGCTACTCCCCCATTGCAATGGCTAAAAATGCTGTGGGCTTATCTATGGCTACTGAGGAATATGGAGCAAAGTTCTTTGCCAATGGAGCTACTCCGGGCGGTGTATTGGAACATCCCAGTACTATTAAAGACCCGCAGAAGGTAAAAGAAAGCTGGAACATGGCATATCAAGGTTCTGCAAATTCCCACCGAGTGGCTGTTCTTGAAGAAGGAATGAAATATCAGCCAATAGGGATTTCACCTGAACAGGCACAGTTTTTAGAAACAAGAAAGTTTCAAATAAATGAAATCGCCCGTATTTTCAGAGTGCCTCCACATATGCTTGCAGACCTTGAAAAATCTTCTTTTTCAAATATTGAGCAGCAATCTTTGGAATTTGTAAAATACACACTTGATCCGTGGATTATTAGATGGGAGCAAACTATGTGTCGTTCACTGCTAATGGAAAGTGAAAAACCTACTGTATTCATTAAATTTAATGTTGATGGTCTTCTTCGAGGTGATTATCAAAGCCGTATGACTGGCTATGCCACTGCAAGGCAAAACGGCTGGATGAGTTCTAATGATATTCGTGAACTTGAAAATTTAGACCGCATCTCTGCTGAACTTGGCGGTGATTTATATCTTATCAATGGTGCAATGACTAAATTGCAGGACGCTGGTGCGTTCGCAAAAACTTCAGAAAGAGAGGAAATATAATGAAGAAATTCTGGAACTGGGTTAAGGATGAAAACTCCGACACCCGGACACTTTATCTCGACGGCGTGATTGCCGAAGAGTCATGGTTCGATGATGATGTCACCCCACATGCATTTAAATTAGACTTAAATGCCGGTGAGGGTGACATTGTTATATGGCTTAATTCACCTGGTGGCGATTGTATTGCAGCCAGTCAAATTTATTCCATGCTCATGGACTACAAAGGAAATGTAACTATAAAAATTGACGGCATTGCAGCTTCTGCTGCTTCAGTAATAGCTATGGCAGGAACCACAGTGCTAATGGCTCCTACAGCCCTTATGATGGTACACAATCCATTGACAGTAGCAATCGGTGACACTGAGGAAATGCAAAAAGCTGTCTCTATGCTATCAGAAGTAAAAGAAAGTATCATCAATGCTTATGAAATTAAAACCAGGCAATCCCGCGCAAAGCTCTCTCATCTTATGGATGCTGAAACATGGCTTAATGCCAACAAGGCTATTGAACTTGGTTTTGCAGATGACATTTTAACAGATGAGAAAAAGCGAATTCAGGCTGATGATTTTACTTATGCTTTCAGTCGACGAGCTGTTACAAATTCTCTGTTTAACAAAATATGTCCAAAGAATAATAAGCCTGCTAAACCAGTAGGTATTTCTGCTGCTGATCTTGAAAAGCGGCTAAACAACATCATTCATTAATTAGGAGGAAAACATTATGAATAAGATTTTAGAACTGCGCGAAAAACGTGCAAAAGCATGGGATGCAACTAAAGCATTCTTAGATACAAAACGTGGCAATGACGGCCTTATTTCTGCTGAAGATGAAGCAACATACAACAAAATGGAAACTGATGTAATAGCTCTTGGCAAAGAAATAGACCGTTTAGAAAAACAGGCAATACTTGATGCAGAGCTGAATGCCCCTACTGCCAATCCTTTAACAGGAAAACCTAAACTTCCCAACATGGAGGAAAAGACTGGCAGGGCATCTGATGAATACAAAAAAGCATTCTGGAATGCTATGCGTACTCGTGCTGGTGAAGGACTTGATACCACCATAAGAAATGCTCTTCAGATTGGTACTGATACTGAAGGTGGATACTTGGTGCCGGATGAGTTTGAAAGAACTCTTTTAGAAGCATTAGAAGAAGAAAATATATTCCGTAAATTAGCCCATGTTATTACGACTTCCACTGGGGACAGAAAAATTCCTGTGGTAGCTTCTAAAGGTACTGCATCATGGGTTGATGAAGAAGGTGCAATTCCTGATAGTGATGACAGCTTTGCTCAAGTATCAATCGGTGCATATAAATTAGGGACTTTGATAAAGGTTTCTGAAGAACTTCTAAATGATAGTGTGTTTAATCTTGAATCCTATATTTCAAAAGAATTTGCAAGACGTATAGGTAATAAGGAAGAAGAAGCATTTTTCTCCGGTGATGGAACAGGTAAACCAACCGGTATACTTGCAGCAACTGGTGGTGCTCAACTTGGTGTTACTACTGCAGGAGCTACTGCTATTACTCTTGATGAAATACTTGACCTGTTCTATTCATTAAAAGCACCATACAGAAATAAGTCGGTATTCATTATGAATGATGCTACTGTAAAAGCAATCCGCAAACTAAAAGATGGTCAAGGTCAGTACCTATGGCAGCCATCTTTACAGGCGGGTACTCCTGATACGATACTTAATAGACCTATTTACACATCAGCCTATGTTCCTGCTATTGCCTCAGCAGCTAAGACCATAGTATTTGGTGATTTAAGCTACTATTGGGTTGCAGACCGTCAAGGTCGTGTATTTAAGAGATTAAATGAACTCTATGCTGTTACAGGTCAAGTAGGCTTTGTAGCTACACAGCGTGTGGATGGAAAGCTGATTCTGCCTGAAGCTGTTAAGGTACTTCAGCAAAAAGCATAATGGAGGTGTGTTATGAGCTATAACACTAAAAATTACACTGAACAAGGTGGAGAGAAAACAGTTATCGGTGGTGTGCTTGAATTTAAAAAGGGAGCCACAGTAATGGGGCTTCCTGATGCTAAAAATCAAGCTTCCAGCACTGCAACTACTGTAGCAGGTTTAAAGGATAACTTTAATGAACTACTTCTAAAACTTAAAGACGCAGGATATATGGAATCAGATGCATGGAATGTGTCTGTGGTAAAAATCCCCACTCCTGTTGGAGAAGAGCTTATTGCAAATCAAAGCAAGGTTACAGATATTTCAATTGCAGATGACGTTATTACTGTGTCTGTAGATGTTGATGAACTTGTGGCCTTCCCAAGTTCCAATCCGTCACAGGGTACACATAAGTGGGTTGGTATGAATATTACAACAGGATTGCCGGATATTACGTCAATCAAATACAATGGCTATCAGCTTACTTCTGATGATGTAACAGAGGCTGCTGCTGTCGGTGGATCTGCTGGCGATATTGTAATGTGGCTTAAATGTGATGAAATTATTGATACACCAAAAATCTTCACGCTATGGGCTTCTGGGTATGGCGAAACCACTTATATGGTTATTATAGAAAACTGATGAAAGGCGGTGGTTAATAATGACACTATTAGAAAAAGTCAAAGCAAACCTTATTCTCGAGCACAGTGAAGATGATGAACTCCTGCAGTTATATATTACCACCGCTATAAAGTATGCTGAGAGCTATCAGCATCTTTCAGAAAACTTTTATGCAGATAATCAAATGCCTCCTACTACTGAACAAGCGGTAATAATGCTGTCCTCCCACTTTTATGAATCAAGGGATGGCAGCACAGGAGGTTTTTATTCGGATAATGTTCAAGCCGCAGAGCAAGTGTGGAATACAGTTAATCTTCTCTTACGGTTAGACCGGGATTGGAAGGTGTAACATGAGTTTTGGTATAATGAATACTTTTATTAACATAGTACAAAAAGTAACTGTTAAAGATTCTGAGGGCTTCTCTTCTGAAACTGATATGATTATCGCTTCGGTACGAGCATATAGAGAAAGGCGTCATGGTACTGAGAAGTGGGCTAACAGAGCCACCTTCTCGGTTTCTACCGACCTTTTTAGATTTCGCTGTATTCCCGGTGTTACGGTTACAACTTCAATGACAATAGTCTGTGAAAATGAACGATTTGAGATAATATCAGTTGAAGATGTGAAAAATCGTAGAATGTATATTGAGGTACTTGCAAAGGAGGTGAAGCCAAGTGGCTAAGACTGTTATGAAAATGCCTGAAGAATTTCTGCTAAAGATTTCAAAGCTTAGTGATAAGACGGATGAAATTATTCCTAAGGTACTTGAAGCAGGTGGTAAAGTTGTAGAAGAAAAAGTTAAGTCTAATCTACAAAATATTATTGGTACTAACACAAAAGAAGAAAGTCGTTCTACAGGTGAACTTGTTTCAGCACTTGGTGTCTCACCTGCTCTAATGGATAAGGACGGCAATTTCAATGTTAAGGTTGGTTTTTCCGAATCACGTTCTGATGGTAAAAGCAATGCAATGATCGCTGGTGTTTTAGAATACGGGAAAAGCGGTCAGCCACCAAAACCATTTCTAAAGCCAGCCAAATCTGCAAGCAAAAAAGCCTGTATTAATGCAATGATTGATGCATTTGACAAGGAGGTAGAAAACATATGAGTATGTTAGAAGAATTAAATACTCTTATTTTACCCTTAGTTCCGATAGAGACCGGGGTATTTTCCGATACTCCCCCTGATGAATATATGGTTATTACACCTCTTGTTGATACCTTTGAGCTTCATGGAGATAACTCCTCTGGGTATGAGATACAAGAAGCAAGACTATCCATTTTTGTTAAGGGCAATTATATACAACTTAAAAAAGCAATTGTCTGTACTTTATTGAGTGCGGAGTTTAGTATAACAGACCGCCGATATATCGGTTATGAGGATGATACCGGATATCATCATAATGCCATTGATGTGGCAAAATTATATAAATTGGAGGAATGAAAATGGCAACAATAGGACTTGATAGTTTATATTATTCAAAAATAACAGAAGCAATAAATGAAACTGAAACTTATGCAGCCCCTGTAAAGCTTGCTAAAGCAATCAAGGCTGATTTATCAATAGAACTTGCAGAAGCTATTCTTTACGCAGATGATGGTGCCGCTGTTGTAGTTAAGGAATTTAAGAATGGGAAGCTGTCACTTGGAATTGATGATATTGGCTCAACTGCTGCAGGAGATTTGACTGGAGCTAAGATTGATGACAATAAGGTTTTAATATCAACAAGTGAAGATGGAGGTGAACCTGTAGCAATAGGCTTCAGGGCAAAGAAAGCAAACGGAAAATACAGATACTTCTGGCTTTATAAAGTCAAATTCGGGATACCTGCTACAAATCTTCAGACAAAGGGAGACAGCATAACATTTCAGACACCTACAATAGAAGGAACTGTAATGAGAAGAAATAAGGTTGATGATAATGGGAACCACCCTTGGAAAGCTGAAGTAAATGAGGATGATACAGGGGTTGTTGCTGGGACTATAGCAGGATGGTTTACGGAAGTTTATGAACCGGAATTTACCGTTACGCCTTAGGAGGTATTAAGATATGGATAATGACAGGAGTAGTACCATCAAGATAGGAGATGTTGAATACAAACTTATTCTGACTACAAGAGCAACTAAAGAAATAGCGAAGAGGTATGGTGGACTTGAAAATCTTGGTGAGAAGCTAATGAAATCAGAGAACTTTGAAATGGCTCTTGATGAGATAGTATGGCTTATCACCCTTCTTGCAAATCAAAGCTTGATGATCCATAATTTGCAGAATAAGGATGATAAGAAGGAACTTCTTAAAGAAGATAATGTTGAGCTGTTAACTTCTCCCCTTGAATTAGCAACATACAAGGGGGCTATTATTGAGGCTATGTTTAGGGGTACGAAAAGATATGTAGAATCAGAGGAAACTGAATCAAAAAACGAGTTAGTCGAGTAAGCGATAATGAATTGTTTGCTCGACTAATTTATTATGGAGTTACCCAGCTTGGGAGGAATGAGGACGATGTGTGGTTTATGGCAGTAGGAGATCTTTTAGACCAATGGGAAATACACAAGCAGTTTATTGGATTGGCTAAACCTAAGATAGAGCTGTTTATTGATGATATTATACCTTTTGTAGTTTAGAATTTGAATTTTAGCTTTCTGAACCCCAATAAAAAACATCTTGTAAAGGCAAATTATTTTTGATATGATTATTTTAATAAAGTAGTCAATATAAAATAATTATGAAGGAAGGAAATGAAAATGTGCGATAACACAGAGTATATTTGGGACAGTGAAGAAGAGGAGGAATATAGCCGTGAAGGTTATGTTCCTGATGATCCGAGCACTTGGAATGATGCAGAATGGTTGGCGAACATTAACGAAGACGAAAATGAAGGTATTGCTAATTTAATAGAGTGGGGTTTAGACCATTAAATTTAACACAAAAAGAAGTTTCTTTTAGCATAATATTATGTAGTCAAAACCTCTTTAAATTATTTTATTAACTATACATACTTAATTATTGATAGTTTTTCTGTTTTTTATTCTAAATTGATTGAGAATAAACTTTTATGAGGTGATTTATAGTGAAAAAAGAAGAAATAATTGAAATTCTTGTTGATGATTATCACGAAGATTTAAAAGAACTGAAGAACATGAAAAAGGATGAATTAATGGAGATGCTTGAAAATTATCGAGACACAAGCGATTTTCACCCGAATGAATCTTTCGAAGATTTCATGGAACATGAGAATATGGAATAATGTCAAATGTATATAATTTTAGCTCCAAAATTTCAATTAGAGGCTATATTTTACACATATTTTTATTACGCAAATTTAATAAAAAAATAAATCAATGATTATAGTGCCAATAAATAATTATTGTTTTTATGAATAATTATTCTTTTCTTAAAAAAACTAAAGTAAAATAATCTGAATGGCAAATTAGTTGTATCATTTAACTGTTATTTTCTATCGCTAATAAATTTGATGAATGAATAAAGATATGTAGGATTTTTTGAAGGAACAGTATGAAAGATAAGGAAAAATTTTGGTTATGAGCAAAAATATAAAATATAACGATGATGGTCTACCCCTGTGGAAGTGTAAGGAATATGACTCAAAAATCGGAAAGCTGATTGTTAATTATAATAGAGGTTACAAATATGTTATATGGTATGATTTCGATGAAGATGGCTATTTGAACCGTAAAACTTTTAGTAAGAAAAAGGATTTTATGAGATTTTTGGACGATGTCAAAGCTAAATTTGTGGATGAGTATTATGAAGAATAATTAATAAGTTATAATTATATATAAAAATTATACACATCAAAGGCACTCTTATCAGGGTGTCTTTTTTATGCTCAAAATAAGGAGGTGGAAGCATGGCGGACAACTTTGGATTAAAGATTGGTGTTGAAGGAGAACGAGAATTTAAGAAAGCATTAAGCGATATAAACCAAAGTTTCAAGGTCTTAGGCTCTGAAATGAATTTAGTATCATCGCAGTTTGACAAGCAGGATAAATCAATACAAGCTTTGACATCAAGAAATAATGTTCTGAATAAGGAAATTGACGCACAAAAGGATAAAATAATCACCCTTGAGGCTGCATTGAAGAATGCTTCCGACTCCTTTGGAGAAACAGACAGAAGAACACAGAACTGGGCTATTCAGCTTAACAATGCAAAAGCAGAACTAAACAATATGGAAAAGGAACTTGAAGAGTCTGCCAAAGAAGCTGACAAACTTGGGGATGAATTAGAAGAGTCCGGTAAATCTGCAGATAACGCAGGCGGTAAATTCGAAAAGTTAGGCGGTATACTTAAAGGTATTGGTGCTGCTATGGGCTCTGTGGCTGTAGCTGCAGGAGCAGCAACAATAAAGCTTGGCAAAGAAATTGTTCAGCAGTTTGGTGAATTAGAACAGAACCTTGGAGGCTCTGAAGCAGTATTTGGAGAATATGCTTTATCAATTCAAAAAACTGGTGAAGAAGCTTACAAAAACATGGGTGTATCCCAAAGTCAGTATCTTACTACTGCCAATAAGATGGGTGCACTATTTCAAGGTTCAGGTGTTGAGCAACAAAAGAGTCTTGAACTAACAGAAAAAGCTATGCAAAGAGCTGCAGATATGGCATCTGTAATGGGTATTGATATGCAAATGGCACTTGATTCTGTTGCAGGTGCGGCTAAGGGAAATTTCACAATGATGGATAACCTTGGTGTTGCAATGAATGCTACAAATATTCAAGCCTTTGCCCTTGCAAAAGGACTTGATTTCACTTGGGCATCTGCAACAAATGCAGAAAAGGCTGAAGTTGCAATGCAGATGTTCTTTGAGAATACTGAGCAATATGCAGGCAACTTTGCAAAAGAATCAACAGAGACAATATCAGGCTCAATTGGACTTATGCAGGCAGCCCTTGGTTCTTTTACCGCAGGTCTTGGAAATGCCGATGCAGACATGAAAAATTTAACTAATAATCTTGTGGATGCATTTCAGGCAGTTGTAAAAAACATAGTGCCGGTATTAGAGAATATTGTAACCGCACTGCCTGCTGCAATGGATGCAATTATTTCAGCTATTGGAGATATGCTCCCAGTGCTTCTTAGTACTGTTACAGAACTATTCAATCAGGTATTTGAAACAATCCTGAACTTACTTCCTGAGCTTATTCCGGCTGCTGTTGATGCTGTTATGACAATTGTTGAAACACTCATTAATAACTTACCTCTGTTAATTAATACGGCTGTGCTTTTAATTACCTCCCTTGTAGAAGGTATGGGACTTGCTTTACCGGAATTAATTCCAGCAACAGTAAGTGCTGTAATAACAATAGTGCAAAGTCTTATGGAGAATATGGACATGGTTTTAGGAGCTGCTTTCGCTATCATAAAGGGATTAACAGAGGGACTTCTTAATGCCTTGCCGACTCTAATTGAGGCACTACCGCAGATTATAACAACCATTATCAACTTTATTACAAATAACCTGCCTGCGATTATCAGTATGGGTGTTGAAATGATAGTACAGCTTGCATTTGGATTAATCAAAGCAATACCACAACTCGTAGCTGCATTGCCTCAGATTATTGTAGCGATTGTAACAGGTATAGGAAAAGCGGCAATATCAATAGTTGAAGTTGGAAAAAATATTGTAATCGGGCTATGGGATGGAATAGCTTCTATGATGAATTGGATTAAAGAAAAAATCAGTGGTTTTGTAGGAGGAATCGTTAATAATGTTAAAGGTGTTTTAGGCATTCAGTCCCCTTCTACTGTATTTGCAGGCATTGGAACTAATATGAGCTTAGGTCTTGGCGAGGGTTTTACTAAAGCAATGAACTCAGTTAAAGACGATATGAACAAGTCAATCCCTACAAGCTTTGATATAGATGCAAATTTAAGTGCAGTCTCTTCTATTGGCAATGGGGGCAATTCAAATATAACAAATAGTTTTAATATAGCAAACATGATTGTAAGAAATGACAACGACATTAAAAATATAGCAAGGGAGCTTTACTTGCTTCAAACAAGGAGTGACAGGGGGTATGCAATATGATGGGATTTACATTTAGAGGAATACACACATCTGAATATGATGGGCTTGTTGTTAAAACAATTGCCAATCCCCTGCTCCCTGTCAAAAGAATACAAAGAATAAATGTCATGGGGTATGACGGTGAGTATATATTTGAAAGCGGATACAACAACAAATTACTTGAATTTAGGTGTTCCTTAGCAAAAGGAACAATTAATGAAAGACGGCAAAGAGCAAGAGAAATAGCTTCTTGGTTTTTAGAAACAGGTGACTTGGTGCTCGACTATGAGAATAACAAAACATACAAGGTTGTAAAAACTGTCAGTGATATTGCCTTAGCTATTGAACAAGCATGGGATGAATTCAATATAATATTTGAGACAGAACCGTTTCAATATAGTGGTTTAAAGACACTTTCCTTTGACAATCCGTACACTGTTGTTGTAAATAATCAAGGAACCTATGAGGCTGAAACATTAATATCTATTACGGGAACAGGAAGTTTAACTGTTGCATCCGGAGACTATTCATTTACATTAACCGGGATGACGGGAAAACTGAATGTTGACAGCAGGAGGATGATTGTATATACGGATGCCAAGGTCAATGAAATATTAAAGCATTCAGGAATCTTCATAAGACTTAAGCCTGGAAACAACACAATAACTGTTACTGGCTCTGTTTCAAACATGACAGTAAAATTCCACGACACATACATTTAGGAGGTGCAAACTTTGATTACATTATACAGTAAAAATTCTAATACTAAGCTTGCATATCTCGATGACATAATAATTGAAGATTCTATTGAAATAACAAGAAAGATAAACGGTGAGTTTATTCTAAAATTTGATGTGCTGGAAGACAACTTAAAGTGCGGGTACTTTGAAGATGAAAACTATATCGCTGTTGATAATTTCTACTTTGATATCGTCTATATCGAGCAAATACATTCAGATTCAGTGACTTACAGAATTGAATGTGAGCATGTAACATACAGGCTGATTGAAGATGAAAAAGAGTTTTATACCTATGACGGAACACCCACACAAATACTTTTAGACATTTTGACTGGTACGGACTTTACTGTTGGCACTGTTGAGCCTGCAGGCATAACTACATTTGCAGTTTATGAGGAAACAAACAAGTTAGGACTATTGCAGCTTCTTGCCTATCACACAAATGCTGAATTAGATTTTGATGGGTTTAAGATCAGCTTAAAAAACACACTTGGACAAAATCGTGGCTTTCAGGCGAGGTTTGGAAAGAACCTAACAGGAGTAAAGAAAATCATAGATAAAAGAAAAGGGTTAACTTACTATTCAGTAGACATTGTGGAACTTAAAAACCATCCTTCATTTAAGGATTTTAGTGAGCTTGAAGTTATTGAGGAAGGAGACACAATAAGAATAATTGATGAAGTCATTGGACTTGATGTAACAAACAAGGTTATTAAAAGAACTTACAATCCAATAAAAGCAATAAACACTTCCCTTGAAATTGCAAACAGCATAGAAATATTGACAGACTCGGTTACCAAAATAAGACGGGACACTGTTGCTAAAGATAAAATTTATCATGGGATAAGGATAAGTCCGGATAATGGCTTTGAGAGCATAAGAAGCGACAAAATGGCAAGAGGTGTTTTTAACTCTGATATATTTGCTCTTCAAACAGGAGACGGAACAGGAGAAAACTGGATTAATAAATTATATTTTGATGCAGCAACAGGCAAGTATATTTTTGATGGAATGCTTTCTGCAACAATGATTGAGGCACTTGAAGCCGAGTTTGATGTTACTATTTCAAATACATTCATTACTCAAACCCTTGCAGCTGAAACAGCATATATAGCACAGCTTACTGTTGACCAGCTTGAAACATCCACAAAGGTTCAAAACTATTTAAACAACAATACTAATGATGTAAATTATATAAAAATATTTGAGCAGTACATTCAGTTTATTACTGCGTCCACTGATGGAAGTGGAACGGAACAGGTCAAGGATAGAAAGAATAATAACTTGTATTGGCTTGATGATACTTTTAAAGGTACAACAACAAATGTCACTGATTATCCTGTCCTTATATATAATTATGAAGAACAAATTAAGCTGCAGATATTGTTTGAAAATATTAGTGGAACATATATTCCTAAAATTATTTTAGGTGTTGGTGATGGAACAGGAGCGAACCATGCAAAAGCTGAAATCTATAAAGGACAAACAGGTCTTGAGATAAACTACTATAGGTCTAACAACGGAGAAAGAAGAAGTGTTTTTATTGATGACGCAGGCATTCGTTCATCCGTTGAAGGATACAAAACTGAAGGAAATGTAAGAAATATAATTGTGACAACAGGAACACCGGATGTTTCAATGGGAAATGTTAATGATGTCATTTTTAAAATTTAAGGAGGTAGGCATGGCAAAGATTCATGTTTTACACATAAGCGAGATAAGTCATTTAAATAAAGACGATAAAATCTTATGGAACGATAAGAACTTAGAAAATATCCTGCATGATGAAGGTGAACTGTATATTTTATCAACTGCCTTTGCAACAGGATATTCAGGCTTTGGTGCAGCACCGGATAACCTTTATCTTGGACTTGATACAAGCACAAGAACATTGGCTGAGGCAGACACACTTTCTTTGGTAGGTGAAAACTCTGTGGCTAACGGCTATGAAAGAAAAGCATTATCTACTCATGGAACAGGAGTAAGCGGTCAAGATTTTGTTTTAAATCAACCTTCAACATTTTATCGTGCTGAATCAAAGATATGGACATGGTCTTGCATTAATGCGGCATGGACTACTGTTACAAAGCTGTTCTTATGTACAGCACCATCAGGAACAAGCGGAAAATTGATTTGCACTGTTCCCTTGTCATCAAACAGATTATTACAACCGGGTGATGTGATAAGTGCAGCAATATACATTGGTTTAAGTGAATAGTTGGGAGTGATTAGATGGGAACTTATAGCGAAAACTTCAATAATGGTTTGCCATCCTCTTTTTTATTTGATGCTGACGGTTATAGAATAAGCACTGCTGATAAACCAACAGGATACACCCATAGCTTGCAGACAAGAATAATAACTCATAACCAATCATGCGAGTATAGCCTTACCCTTACCTTTGAAGCCGCTGGTCAGTTTTCATTTTACAGAAGAGTTTCTTCTCAAACTTTGGATTACTTTTATTTCTTTATAGATAATGTGCAGCAGTTTAGAATATCGGGTCAAGGCACATGGGCTAAAGTCACATACAATATAACCGCTGGGACTCATGTTTTTAAATGGAGATACACTAAAAATTACAGCACTTCTTCCTATTCTGATTGTGGCTTTATAACCGGTCTTACAGCTACAAATGTAGATATTACAAGCCATCATCAAATAATAAAGTGTATATCGGAATGCTTCGATGATTTTTATGCTGTAAGAAGTGAACAGATTATAAAATGCATAGGCTCCAGTGTGCATAGTGTCTATGTTGCAAGAATGATTCAGACAGTTTTAGCAGATACAACCTGTTTTACTCATCCGTTTTTATCAGGTGATGGGACTTTATATAATCCGTTCACACTAAATAAGGGCAAACAGCTAAATGAAGTAAGAAACTTTATGTCCTATCATTTTAAACAAGTTAGTGATATTGATTTATCTGATTTTGAAAATTGGATACCATTAGGATATGACGAAGTTTTAAACATAAGTTTTACCGGTAGTTATGATGGAGGTAACTTTAAAATTAACGGTCTAAAAATGCATCAACCGGCTTTTTCTTATGAATTTAATGATGTGCCTCTCGGATTATTTTTACACTTTAATTCTATATATGAATTGAAAAACATCAGGCTTGTTGATGTTGATATTATTGGTGCTGTGGGTGTTGGTGCTTTAGTTGAATATGTTACAGGTGGCAATATTATAAATTGCTCTTCTTCAGGTGAAATAGTTGTAGAACCTGGAGGTGGAGTTGGAGGTTTAATTGGTATAATTGCCTCTTCGGAATTACCAGTTAATGTTGAAAATTGCTCATCGTCTGTAAATATCCACATAAAATTTCGAGAGTTTGTTGGTAGTGAAGCATACGGTGGACTTATAGGTTCTGCAGAAGTGGATCCTGCTATTCCTACAGCTTCTATTAACGTATTCAGGTGTTTTGCAACAGGAAATGTGCTCCTTAATGAAACTTATGATTTTTTTGGTGATTATACATATATGGAAAACATGGGTGGACTAATAGGAAAAGTTATAGAGTGGGTGTATATATGATTAATATAAATCAGTGTTATTCTACTGGAACAGTTAAAGGTGTTTCAAAGGTTGGTGGGTTAATTGGGTTTTGCTCTAATGCAACAATATCTGACTGTTATTCAACTGGAAGTCTTGAGGAAAGCCCCGGATGGGAAAATGCGGGTTATGCACGAGAGTATTTGTTTAGATATTTTGGAGGTTTAATAGGAACAAGTTCTCTTAGTGTGATAACAAATTGTTACTCCTGCGGAAAAGTCGCCGATGTTCCCTATGCAGGATATACTCAATATGAGTATCACGGTTTTATGGGTCCTTCAGAATATGGAGATGAGAACACCGTAGCATCTTTGTACTTTGATGTTAGTAAAGCAGGAAGAACAGATAATTTTGCTGTAGCAAAATCAACTCAAGAAATGAAGCAACAGAAGACTTTTATTGGATGGGACTTTATAGGCATATGGAGAATTGGCGGTGGAGTTAATGAGGGATACCCTTATCTTTTATTTTCATATACTCCAAGTGAAGGGCTAAATGTTTTTATTATCACAGATATTGGGTTAAAACAAGTTACAGAAATGTATCTCATAACTGATATGGGACTTAAAAAAGTATCTCAGATCAATTTAATTGCAGATACAGGGTTAAAATAATTTAATGTGGGAGGTTTTTACATGAAGGATACATTAAACAATCTTCAACTAATATTTACTGCCATCGGCGGCTATCTGGGATACTTTCTCGGTGGTCTTGATGGCTTTATTTATGCCTTGGTTACCTTTGTAGTAATAGATTATATAACTGGCATAATGGCAGCCATTGTTGAGCGTAAACTATCAAGCGAAATTGGGTTTAGAGGAATCTTTAAAAAGGTTCTTATTTTTTTACTTGTTACTGTAGGTCATATAATAGACAAAAATTTAGTTGGAACAGGTGGTGCAGTCAGAACGGCTGTAATTTTCTTTTATATTTCCAATGAAGGCATCAGTATTATTGAAAATTCTATTAGAATAGGACTACCGGTTCCTGAAAAGTTAAAGAATGTCCTTGAGCAGCTTCAGCATAAGGAGGAAGAAAAATAATGTACAGAATATATTTATCTCCATCTAATCAGCCTGCCAACAAGTACTGTGTTGGTAATACAAACGAAAAGGCTGAAATGGAGGCTGTTGCTAAAAAGATAAAAACCATTCTTGATGAAGAGTATGAATGCGAAACAGTTATGGCCACACCTTATTTAGATATTGACATTAATGGAAGGGCTAAAGAAGCAAAAGATAAAGGTTGTCATATTTATCTTGCTATACATTCAAATGCAGGAGGTGGAGGAAGTTCAATCGGTGCTGTTGCATTTTATCATCCCGATAGCTTAACCGGAAGACTTCTGGCTGAAAATGCCGTCAAGGAGCTTAATACAATATGCCCGATTAAATCAAACAGGAGCGTTTCAGTAGAAAGTGGAATGAAGGCTTTTAATAACATAGGTTACGGAGAAATAAGGAATCCGTCAAAGCTTGGACTTATATCTGTATTGGCTGAGACAGACTTCCATGACAATCCAAAGACTGCACAATGGATAATAGACAATAAGGATGATATTGCAAGAGCTTATGTTAATGCCTTGGTTAATACGTTTAATATAGCAAAGAAAAATGTTTCTGAAGTTAAGAAGTATTACAAGGTTCAAGTAGGAGCCTATTCTAATAAGTCAAATGCTGAAGCAATGTTAAAAAGGCTAAAGAAGGCAGGTTTCACCGATTCTTTTATCAAATATAGTGAGTAATTTACAACCCATATGTCTTATTGCTTTTGACCTATGGGTTATTTTTGTTTTATAGTACTCAATCTCCCCCCTACTGTCCTTTGATTTATAAGAGGAAATATTTTAAAAGGAGGAAGAATATTGAACAACTTACAAAAATATAGAATTTTACTTCTTCGTGCAAATGGTGAGAGTTATAACAGCATTGCAGATGCTTTAGGTCTTTCCGTCAATACAGTTAAATCTTATTGTCGCAGAAACAACATAACCTGCAATACATCTACATCAACGCCAAAAAACTCCAGTAATCAAGCATTTTGCAGACAGTGCGGCAAAGAGCTGCCACAGATACCACATAAAAAGCCAATGAAATTCTGCAGTGATGAATGTCGGGTCAAATGGTGGAATGCACATCCGGATAAAGTTAACAAAAAAGCCATTTACACCTTCACCTGTGCCTATTGCCAGAAAATATTCACGTCATACGGCAACTCCAACAGAAAGTATTGCTCTCACAACTGTTATATCAATGGTCGTTTTAAGGGCGGTGCCGCTGTATGAATGTGGAGCGATTCAGGGCAGAAAAAATGTATCAAGTTTCTCTTTCGTTGGCAAAGTCAATGCTTAATAAAGGTCTATTAACCGAAGAAGAATTTGCTGTTATTAATGCAATTTTGCTTGAAAAATACCACCCTTTATTAGGAACATTCCTCTCTGAAACAACTTGACTTTATTACAGTTTAGAGTGATGTATAGTGTTGTAAGGAGACCAACTATGAATTGTCAAGTAAAAAATGACAAATAAGACAAATAAAT